>Ga0209306_1001075_pt1 | contig 13538 bp, 6 predicted proteins | sample COGITO_mtgs_1103_3_FD_184793 | JGI IMG/M metagenome (GOLD analysis project Ga0209306, IMG submission 184793) | Pelagic marine microbial communities from North Sea - COGITO_mtgs_110328 (SPAdes) (version 2) | ecosystem: Environmental > Aquatic > Marine > Epipelagic ... | reverse complement strand
ATGTATAAACGCGGGCGTGTTGCTCGAGTTTGATGAGCGAGGAAAAAAAAGTGGCGTGTGTGTCTCGTTCTGCTCTTTTCTCCGCCGTCAAACCTTTTCGTAGGTTTTTTTTAAAACCTGCTTTTTTTTACCCAAATGGAGGTGGTTGAAAATACACCAAAAAAACAACAGCTTTTCGAGCGCTCAATGCGTGCGTAACTTCTCCATCGAGATGAAACGAGAACTGAAAATGAACACACAGAACACTCGTAGCGGTATGTATCTTTGCGTGCATTTTCAGCGATATTTATTCGCAAACGTGGAAGATATGGGCACAAAACGAGAGCGTTTTTCGCAAAAAAGAGAGGTTGTACAAAAAAAAGGGAGACGAAAATTTTTGAGACAACACCACAGACAAAAGAGCATCACATTCGAACGCTCTTTTACCAAACGAGGAAATACCGCAGCACACGCGCGATATATAAACGAGAAACACAAATATGACGACGACGACTCTTTTTCTTCGGTTTTTCTTGCTGTTCTTTCTCTTTTTCGCTTTTGGGGTTGGTTCTTTTTCTTTCGCATCAGCGAATGCGAATTCCGGGAAAGAATCGGACAACAAATATTTGTCCGAATTGCGCTCGAAATTACAGATCGAACCGATCACGCCGCACATCGACGCGCTGTCGAAATTCTCGAGCAGCGAGGACGAACTCAAAGGCGTGACGAGGCTGGTGTACTCGAAAGAAGACTTGGAAGCGAGAGCGTACGTGAAAAACTTGATGAAGAAGAATGGGTTGAAGGTCAGAGAAGACGCCATGGGGAGCATTTTTGGCCGCTTGGAAGGGGTTGAAAAATCGCAGAAAGGAGGAGGCCACGTGGTCGGGTCTGGGTCGCACACGGACGCGATTCCTTTGAGTGGGAAGTACGACGGAGTGTACGGGGTATTAGGCGCGATTGAAGCGTTGGGAGCTTTAAAACGGGCCAAGTTTCAACCGAGGCGACATCTCGAAGCGGTTATGTTCAACAGCGAAGAGCCGAGCAGGTTCGGGATGGCGTGTTCTGGGTCGAGAGCGATGGGTGGGGTTTTAGACGCGGAGAAATTGGAAACTTTACCGGACGTGTTGAACGCGTCGACGTCGTTTTTTGATGCCGCGACGCAAGCTGGGTACGGGAGCAAATGGCGAGGAGAGAAGAATGAGAGAGCGCGCACGGCGAAGGAGATGGTTGAGCAATGTTCGTTGATGCCGATGGATTCGCACTATTATTCGTTCGTGGAGCTACACATTGAACAAGGCCCAGAGTTGGAACACGAAAATTTGGATATTGGAGTAGTTACGGCTATTGCCGCGCCGGCAGCGTTGGAGATAACGTTTGAAGGCGACGGAGGGCACGCGGGAGCGCAGTTGATGCACCTGAGGAACGACGCGGTCGTCGCTGGGTCTAAGTTGGCCGTGGCCGTGGAGGAATTCGCGAAACATTCTGGGAGCGTGGATACGGTTGCTACAGTCGGCGGGTTCACGGTGAAACCAAACGCGATTAACTCGGTCCCGCGAAGCGCGGTTTTGGAGATTGACGTGAGAGATATAGATTTGAAACGCCGAGATCTCGTGGTGGAGCAGATTATATCCACGGCCAATAAAGTCGCCTCGGAACAAAGAGTGAGAGTAAACGTACGCATGATCAACAAAGACGATCCTGCCACGTCTGGCGACAGCGCAATGAGCGCGGCAGAACTCGCCGCGTCGCACTTGGGACATACCCAAAAGCGCATGGTCTCGAGAGCCTACCACGACACGTTATTCATCGCCAAAGCGTGTTCAAACGTTGGAATGATTTTCATCCCGTGCTTCAAAGGCTACTCGCACCGCCCGGACGAGCATTCCACGGAAGATCAAATGCGTAAAGGCGTCGAGACGTTAGCGCTGACGATGGCAAAACTTTCGAGAGAGAGGCCGATCGTCGAAGACCACGAGGACGTGAACGAGGAACACGTGAAGCTTCCTTTTTTCATTTCGGAGGACGACGAAGAGAACAACAACGCAAAAACAGACCCGCCAGAACCGAACGACGAGTTGTGATTCAAATTTATACACGCGTAACTCGTAAAATGTGACAGAGGCATGCAGGCCGCGTGACGCTGTCGATCCAGTACATAGTTCTCCCGTAAACCCATCATCGTCTCGTACTTCTTTTGCGACTTCGATTTCTCTTCTGTCACAAAAAATCGCACTAATCGAAAACCAATATAAAAGAAACGCAAACAAACTACTTCGATGACGACGACGATGAGGACATCTGCGATACTCGCGACGGCAAAGACGGCGACGACGACAACGACTTATATCGCTTCTTCAAGATGCCGAAGTCGAAGTATTTGCGTCGGCTTCGCTGCCACGTCGTCGTCGGGGAAAACAAGAAGACAAAGAAGAAAATCAACGCGCTTTACTAAAGGCGTTTGGGAAACGAAAGCGCTCCTCTCGGAAGAAGAAAACCAAACGCAAATTGCCTCGTGTAAGAAATACGTCTCCGATTTGACGCAGATGAACATGAAACTCCCGTTAATACGTCGATACGTGGCAGGAGCGAAGAACGATTTGAAATTGTTGCAAAGCTTTCAAGATATGCTGGCGGAGAAGAGTTTGCAGGAGGAGAACGAAGACGAGGAGAAACGCAGGGAGAAAGTTTTGTTGATGCTGAACGATTTGAGGTTAGATAAAGCGGAAGAGGAACAATTTTGGTTAGAGCGAGGGGAGGACAGAGTGACGAGTTCGTTGACGGATAACGCGGTTGGATTGACTGAGGACGATAAGGTGGAAGTGAGTCGGATGTTGGCGACGGGGACGATGTTCGCCGTGCAAGGCGCGGTGTGGAACGCGATTTTGTTGTTGTTGACGGTGGCGGGTATTTTGTTGTTCGTGGGGAGAGGCGACGTGAACGTGGCGACGCCAGGGGCGACTGGTGCGATTGGATACTAAAGAAGGAGAGATTTTAATTGTTTTAATACTGTAGCACGCTAGTCCCTCAAGCTTCTATTTTACATTTTCTTCTTACACGAGCGCAAAAACGCTCGCCGCTTCTCGTCGGACGTCCGGCGATCGATCCTCCAAAGCGAGTTTGATCATCGATTCACACGATTCCTTGAGTTTACTCAAACTCGATTCCATTTTCGCTCGCGAAAGCAGTGCTCCAACTGCTTTGATTGTTTCAATTCTCAACGCCGCTGGCGCGCTGTTACCGACTTCGCTCAACGCTTCGCTCGAAATTCGCAAAAACTCGTCGTTATATTTTTCTCCTCCGACGTTTGATGATGATTTAGAGGAGGTGAACAGACCTCGGAACATTCGAAATGAGGAGACTCGGGTTTGCCACGGCTTGCCGAGCGCAGAATGTTCGATGGCGACGCGGTAAAGCGCGGAGTGCACGTCCGAGGAGGCAACGTCTTTGAGCTCACCGACGACGCTTAAACATTCCATGGCGCGTTCCGTGAACGCCGATTTCGATTTGTTCTTCTCGAAGCGTTCCATCTCTGCGTCGGGACCATCCATTTCCATTTCGTCGTTTTCCTCGTTATTTGTATCTCCCATTCCAGCATCACGACCATCAACGCCACTGCTCACGCGTGCAGTAAGACTCGAAACGAGCGCCTCGACGAAACTCTGAAACTTTGCATCCTTCACGAACGACGCCGGCGCGACGTTTTCCTCCTCACCTGGACCGCTCGCCACTAACTGTTCGAGGGAACTCTTCAGCGCCTGCACTCCAGCCGCGGCGAAACCGTCGTCTTTGCTCTCGACGCACTTTGTTAAACGATTCAAGGCTTCGAACGACGCGTCTTTATTACTTCCATTTTTTTCAACCATCGCCATGGAAATCATCGCTTTCAACACGTTCCCTAACGCAATTGCCAAATCATTCTTCCCTTTAAACGCGCGATTCGAGCGCAGCTCGTTAGAAAGCACTTCTAACATGTCGCGCATCATCTTTTCTTTGTTTGCATTCATCTCGTCCGTATTGTTTATCGACGCATCTTTGGTACTGAAACTCGTACTTTGCATCGCCGCCGATACCGTTCTCGCCGCTCGCGATTTGAGCGAATAGTTTGTACCTTCCAAGTGTGGCTTCAAGAAAGAATTCCAAAGATTTGGAAAATGTTTGCCGATGGCGGAACCTCCTCCGGCGGCGCCGGCACCACCGCCGCTCAACTCTTCCCAGGCGCTCTCCCAACACTTTGCGACGGATGCGTTTTCATCGAACGTTCCAAAATATGCCAACGGAAGTAACTCATCCTCGAAGTCTTTCAAGCACTCGACGCCTCGAGAATCTTTGGCCATTTCAGAGATGATTTCAGCCGCTGCTTCGCGGTTCGAACAGTTGCTGCTGTCGTCGTTGGCGAGTTTCAAGACGTCTGCGATTGTTTTTTCTTGACGTTTAAGCGTAGCAAAACGTAAACACGTCGCGAATGTTTGGCAGTATTGACGGAAGACGATTTTTGAAGACGCGCCACCAGAGGACACGCCGTTCAGAACATCTGGCGACGCGAGTAACGCTTCACAAATCTTACCGGCAAAAAAGCCTTTCGCTGCATCTGGTCGTCTCGCGCATAAGCGAACGCAAAACCGACCCGCACCAACCTTTGTGTTCAAACCTAACCCTTTCTTGAAAATGTTCGTAAACACCGGAGCTAACAATTTCGTCTCTTCTAAATCGACGTGTTGAATGAACGCGTCCAGAGCATCCGAAATAATCGAGTTCGAGCTGGCTTGCACGCGCGCGTTTTGAAAGTTCTCAACGACAGAGTTATTTCCGTTAGCGTCGGTGTCATTTCCGAACATCGCGGTAACTCTTTGTTCGTAATAATTCAATCGCGTATCCTCAAACGTGGATAGAGCCTCTAATAGCGCTTCCACTGCGGTCACGCAGTGCGGTTTCAAAGCTTCCGCGGGAGCTTTCTTCAGGATTTCGCACGCGACGAATAACGAAAGCTCTCTCGCGACAGAGGAGTCCGATTTTAATCCTTTCTCGAAAAGTTGAGGAAGGATCAAAATGCACGCCTTCTTTGCGACGTTTCTCTTTTCGTCCCGCGTGGAGGAAGCTAACGATTCCCCTATTTGATTGGCATCAGTCAATCGTAACGATAACGACCGCAACGTCTTCACAAACATCATCCCTCGAATTCGAACGGTTTCTTTAATATCATCTGCAACTCTAAACGCAATCGTCCATGCCTCTGCGAGTTTTTTCTCTACGATATCAAACGTCTTGCCTGCACCGCCGCTCGAGAACAACTCTGCCAATGCTTCCGCGGCGGATTGACGCACGCGCCATTCGCGCGAAGAGCAATCGAGAAGGAGACGTTCGCAAATTTGATCGAACATTTTCACCGATAAATCAGAAGCGACAACCATTTTATTGTCATCATCACTTTTCTTCTCTTTCTCAGCCGCGACAAGGGTTTGCCACGCCGCCTCGGCGGTTTCTCGCATGTTTAAATTGACGTCCTTCCGCAACCGATATAATCGAGGTGCGAGTTGTTCGCTGTGCGCGGATAACGACATGCCCGCTTTCTTTGCAATTCTAGCGATACCAGCACCCGCAGAGGCGGCGCGATTAACTTTCTTCTGGTGGTTCGAAATCTCCATGAATTTATACAACAAGTCGGGTTGTCCGATATCAGACACGACCGAACAGAGTTCTTTGTACGTGCTCAACATAGAATCGCCTGCATTGCCACCACCACCACCACCACCACCATTGTCACTAGTCGATGTCTTCTTTTCTTTCGCTTTCGCTTTCAACGCGTCGTCGCCAGTCAAGTTTAAACCGTCTTGGAAAACAACCGTATCGTCCTCGACTTTCGACATCGCGCGTTTCTTGCCTTTATTGCTCGTTTCACCACTCAAAGCTTTGGTGAGATTTTCGAGCAAAGTCGCTTTGCTCGCTTCGTCTCCTCGATCGTATAACGCGGATAAACCAGTTGAGGCCATTTCTTGGGTGGTAGTATTCGTATCGCCGAGTGCCGCTAAGAGCGCTTCGTGCGCGTCATCGAAACGGGACTCGAGCAAAGGGATGGTGTTTATTTTCGTGCCTTTCTTCGCGTTCGAGTCCTCGTCGTTCGCATCAACCGCGTCGTCCGAAACTATGGATGCAGAGGAAATGGACGGATTCACAAGAGAACAGAGCACAGCCGTTGCGCCACACCGAATCTCTTCGCGTGAACTAAACAAGAACCCTACTTTGGACTCTCCTTCCTTACCGTCGTCGTCGAATAGATATTTTAATATTATTTCGCGAAGAGCGTTTCGGTTACCAACGGTAGCGTCTGTTGACTCTTCACCATTACCTATTTTCACAGAGGGTGTTGTCGCTTCAGTGCCAATATCCATAGAATCAGAATTTGGCTCTTTTGGCGATTCAAATAACTCATCAACCTCGCGGTCAATGTCGCGGACAAACGGCGTCAAACTCGCGTCGCCGCCATCCTCGCTCGCAATATCGGTGCTCAAAACGAGATCAGATTCGCCATAAAACCCGAACTTTATAGAATCCGCTACTGCAAATCGAACGTCGTCTTTCTTTACCGTGAGTAATGAGAAAACTTTCTCAACGAGTGGTTTCGCGGCATCGAGCGATGTTGCGATCGTGGCGCCGCGGCGAAGCGCACATCCGGCGGCAAAAGCGGCCGAGGCGGCAACTTTCGGTGCAGCCGCTGCGCGATCCATGGCTTGCGACAGCGCAGCAATATCATCGTGCGATATGACGAAGTTATTGTTCGAAGTGAACAATGTTCCCAAACACTCGCATCCTGAAATACCTAGCATGACTTCTTTCGAAGGCGCGTCTGTTCGGGGCACGTTGAGTACAGCCTTACGAAAAATGGACTTCGCTAACTCGTAGCGTTCTGGTGTAAACATGCTCGCAGACTTCATTTCTTTGGTTGCCGTAGCTATCAACGCACTCAAAGATCTCAAAGCACCGTCGGCAAGCTCCGCGCGTAAGTTAGAGGCTGCCGCCGCGTCGCTTTCGTTCAAAGCGACTGCTTTTGAAGCGGTCTCCAAGAAACCGGAAACGAGTGCCTCGACGTCGCTCTCTGTGAACGAGTTCAATTTTAACATAGCCCCTATTAGATTTGCAGATGCCTTTCGCGTGATCGCGTCGTCCGTAGCGGAGAAAAATTTTGCGGCGCGAAGGTAGTATTGATAATTATCCTTCTCGTTCGCCATAGAAGAAGAACCTTCCGCTTTGTGCGCCGAAAACAGAACATCGCGAAGTTCAATCAAGGCGAGCGAGGCGAGTCTCGGTCCACTCGTCCTAAGCAAACAGTGCTTCAAGAATCGTCGATAACTTGCGCTGGTGCTAGCATCGTCGGCACCTCTGTTCATATGAAATCGACGACTTTGTCGAAGAAACTTCAAGAGCGCAAACATCACCTTTTCCGGAAGCGGCGATTGGTCATCTTCTCTTTGCGGATCTTTCGCGAGGAGCGTATTCTTTGATTCCGCTCGATCGAGCATGCGCGCAACGGTTGAATATCCATCCATTTCCCCTTCCTTTCGTAAAATGAGCGCCGAGCGAGCGGCATCGCGAATGTCCAGCTCAGGACGCGCGCAGTTCAACGCGCACGCGAAACGCACGGCAACTGAATCGAATCGGAAACAATTTTCACTCCCGGCGAATCGGAGCGCGAGAAGTAACGCCGATTTCGCGCCCGGCGGCGTAGCTTTACCCTCACCAGTGGCATCCGAATAATTCGCATCTGATGATGCGAAAGTAGTAGAGGCATAACGTTCTAAAACTTCCGCGACGACGTATTCCATGGCTAATTTTTCACCCTCTTTGACGATGGAATCCTCTTCGCACGCGCGCAACAACGCGCGGCCACACTCAACGATAGAACTTCGAGTGTGTGAATCGTATTCGTTTTCAATCTCGGTAAGAACGCGCTTGAGGAACTCGACCGAGTCGATGCTGCTCTTTGAAGAAGCACTCTCTGCCATCATCATATCTTGCGAAGCCTTGATCAACTCTGGCGCGCGTTCGATGAGATGCCCGAGCGATTGAAAACAGAAACCTTTCAATTCCATGGCGCGGATTCGTTCCGATGTCGTCATAGTAGCCGGTGAGGACGTTTCTAAAGTATCGAGAGTTATCAAACACGTCTCGAGAAGTTTTGGTGCGGCTTTTTCAAGAATGTCTTTCTCGGCGTTCCGTAAAATCCACGCGGAAAATTCCATCCCGGACGCTCTCAATTGCTTCGAACGCGGATTATTCAAAGACGACGAAACAATCTCGACGTTTTGCGGGAACAAGTTCGCGCTGCGTTGCGAACGCGATAAAACGCGACGCAAAATATTGGACCGAATTTCATCGCTCGCCGGCTGCACTCGGATTTCTCTAGGAACATCCTCGCTATCGCCAAGAAACCATCGAAGTTGGTGCGTTATGAACGCTTCGTTATCGGCGTCTAAATCCGGATGCGCGCCGTCCACGCCGCACCGTTTCTTTAAAACCGTCTCGCCGTATGAACGACACGCCTCGGACGCGTCGCATGCCACCGCTAACGCGACCGGAAAGAGTTCTTCCGCAGATACGATATATTTCTTCACCGTCCTCAGTAATTCCACTTGCATGGCATTTTCATCTTCTTCTTCTCCTCCTCCGGTTGTTTCGTTTTCCTTTTTGTCTTCCTCGTACACGCACGCCTCGGCTAAAAATTCCAAAAGAGCTTTCTTTCGTTCCGCTAAAGACTTTAAATCGACACCCATGCGCCATCGACCGGCGCTAGAACTCGATGCAGACTCTCGCGCTTTCATTCGCGCCTCCTTATCGCTCACCGCGACGTCGCCTAAAATCTCCTTCATTAAACTTTCGCTCAATCCGGGTCCCGGTCTGTTTTCGTCTTCTTCGTCCGCCGGCGCCGCCGCACCGCCCGACGGAATCGCGTTCCCAGCCAACCTCGCTACGCCGCTCACAAACGCCTGCTCTCTCGCTCTTCGCATCTCCGCACTCGCCAACTCCACGTCCACACCACTCCCGCTCGTCGTCTTTGCCAAATTCGGTTGGTATTGCGCCGTCGCTAAAACGTGTCGCAAAAACCGTTTCCTCGTTCGCGCGTTGGACATCCACTTCGCGCTGTTCCCAATCGACCATCGTTCTTTCACGTTCTCTTCGCCGATGACATCCACCGCCACTCTCAGCACCTCTTGCACCGTCTTCTCGTCCTCTATCCCTCCATCCGCACTGAAAAGTGCCTCCAACAATCTCTCCGCCGACCGTCGTTTCGTCTCGTGCGACGCTTTGCTCCGTTCAAACGCTTTCTTCGCGTACATCATCCCGAACGTCCTCACCAATCCGTTCTCTCGACCGCTTTTCCCTAACACCACCTCAATCACCCCCTCCAACGGGAACTCAATCTCTTTCAAACCGTTCGTTCGTTTGTTCACGTGCGTCAACAACTCCACCGTTTTCGTTTTCGTCCTCGCGTGCGTCGAGGACAGTTGCGCGAGCACCATCGGCAAAAGTTTCGATAAAGTCTTCTCCAGTTTCGAGTCCTCGAGTAAAGAGAGTCTCGTTAACGCGACGTCGAGTTGCGCGCACTCGCGCTGCTCTTCTTCGTTCGTTGTTATTCCTCCGCTCATATTTTCCGTCTTATGTCGTCTCGACGAGGAGGATGATGTTGAGGCAAAACAAAGGCACAACACGGAGAAAAGAGCAATTTTTTATGAAGAAAAAAGGAGAAAAAATATCTCACGCACGCATGAAAAAAAGAAGAAAAAACGGCTGGATTTTTATTTTCGCTAAAAATATTATTATTTCTTTTTTCTTTCGTTGACGAACGCTTTATTTGTTGGTGCGCTCTTGAATAAAGAACTTTGCTCTAAAACGCGCGAAGCGACGAGGAGAGAAGATATACACACACATAATAATGGGGCAAAAGTGTTCGGCGTTGTTGAAAGAGAAAGAGGAGGAGGAGGAGGAAGAGGAAGAGGAGGAAGAGGAGGAGGAAAAGTCGTTCTCGGGGAAACCTTCTTCCTCGAACTCTTTTTTGGAGGTGAGAAAAGACTTTCTTTGGTTTTCGAAAGAAGGCGCGGTGGTCTCGAAGGACGACGACGACGAGGAGGAGGCGACAAGAACGCGCGAGAGGAGCGGGCGCCGTTTTTTTACCAGGACGAAGCGGAGGAGAAAAGAGGAGGAGACGAGAGCGCACCGCGCGTGGTCGGGAACGTATCCCTCGTCGTCCAAGAAGAAGAAGAAGAAGAAGAAGAAGAAGAAGAAGAAAAGAAAAAGAGGCAAAGAGTGGGGAGTAAATCAAAGAGGTTTCGATGGACGGTAGGGGAGAAGGAGTTGCGAGAGGCGACGCAAAATGGCGACGGCGAGGTCATATCGACGATTTTTGTCGCAGATGCGCATCGCGAGTTTCGATTGGCGCTGAAAAATTCGGTCGAAGTAGAAGGCGGCGCGGCGAAGGCTTTGGTATCGGCGAGGCTGGAATGTTGCCCGCCGTCGTCCTCGAAAGCGGCGAACGCGGTGGACGTTGCGGCGACGATGCGCGTGTCTTTGGAGTTTTCGACGAAAAGAGGTGAAAACGGTATCAACGACGAGAGTAGAGCATCAATCATACTGCGCGAAGCGTACACGAGACAGGTGTTGAATCAAGGCGAATGTCTCGTTTTGCGCGATTTTTTCAAGAGCGACATCGCCGAGAGCAACGCGACGAAGCTCACTACCACGAAGAAAAAAGCAACGACGAGTACAAAAGATAGATTTCAACTCGTATGCGAGGTGGATTTTGACTCTCTCGATTCAGTCCCGAGCGAACGCGATGATGAAGACGATATCAACACCTTCAACTCTTCCGCAATCGTTGCGTATTGCGTCTCTCTTTCGCCTCTCCTTTTCGTCTTTGAAAACTTCCTTCACGAAAGCGAGTGCGAATTCTTGCGAACGCTCGCGGATAAAGATTTAAAACGATCGAGAGTGACCGATGGGAAACTTTCCAACGGGCGCACGAGCTCCTCGTGTTTTCTCATCGGTGCAAAGGGCAAAGAAGATGTAGTGAAAACGATCGAAAGACGCATGTTGGATGCGATTCGCAGTACGCCGGTGTTGACGACGAGACGGTTCGATACGCTGAAATTAAAAGGTTCGGAGCCAATGCAGATCGTCCGGTACGGTAAGAACGAAAAGTACACGAGTCATTTCGACAACAAAGCGGGATCATTTCGTCGAGTGGCAACGTTCATGTGCTATTTGAGCGACCAGTGCGAAGGTGGATGCACGAATTTCCCAAAGGCCGAACCGCTTTTCTTGGAACCGTCTTTCGATGAGCACGGGGCGTTCAAGCCTTTTGGAAGGAAGAAGAAAACCGTCGCATCTGAGCAACACGGAGTTAAAATTCACCCGAAACTCGGTCGCGCCATTTTATTTTTCTCCATCTCCGAGGAACCGTTCAGAGAAAATCCGCTCTCGCTGCACGAAGGGCAAACGGTAAGAAAAGGCGAGAAGTTCATCTGTACGAAATGGTTGACGAGAACCGAAGAGAGCGAAAACGAGGAGGACGATTTCGTGTCTTCAGACGAAGCGGACGCGGATTGATAGAGACGTTGTTTTCAGCGCGAAACCAGGAATAAGAGAGACAGAGAGACGCGTACATTTAAAGCAAAAGTTGTACTTTTAATTCCGATTAGTATTGAATTGTATATTTCCAAAATTAATTTTCTAAAGATCTTAGTAGACGCGCATCTTTCCTTCCACCATCGCTCATATTTGAGTACTGGTGTCGGCTGTGTCAGCCATCGAGCGCACCGTGTGTATATTATATTTTACAGGTACAAAACTTTCCCCTCCCTCTTTTCTACATCTTTTCTTTCTCTATGTAAAATGAAACGTGATTAGGAATCCTTGGACTTTTTACTTTTCTTCTCGTCGCTACTCGAGTTGTCTCGTTCTCTCTTGCTCTTCTTGTCCTTCTTCTCTTTCTTTTCTTTCTTGCTCTTCTTCTCTTTCTTATCTTCCACGACCACGTCTTTGTCTGGATTATACGCCTTCTTGGCGGCGATAACGGCGCCGTCGCGGTCTTTATCCAACTTTTTGTTCTCGTTGTTCATCTTCGTCACGCCGCTGGCGTCGCCCAAAGTTTTACCCTCCAACTGACGCAAGCGCGCTTCCACTGTCGCTCTGGCGTTAATACCAATCGTCGCTTCCGTCTCTTCCCCGAGCGCATCCACTCTCGTCGCCAACGAACACTTTGCCGCCAAAACTCTCGAAATCTTTCCTTTAAATTTCGGCGCAGCTTGCCCGATTAAACTCGCGTGGTAAATCAAACCGTATTTCGGCGTATCGTGTTTCGTTTTTAACGCTCTGAACAACGCCTTCTCCGCGCCTAGAATCTGCACCGTCGAGGCTGGCTGTTTCGCCAGGTTGATCAACGAACCAGCGTGTGAAATCAATCTCGCGCCAACCAATTCGCCAACCAACACCGTTAAATTCGGCGCGATGGCGTTCATTCTCGCCTTCAAATACTCCGACAACTGCGCCCGGTATTCGCTCAACGAAATCACTTGGTCCGCCAACTGACCAATGTTATCCAAGTCTGTCGGCGCAATTTCCGTTCCCATAGAAATTACTGACGCGTCTTTGATCTCATTCTCCACGTCTTCGTCGATGGTATCGATGCCGCTAAAATCAATATTCGCCGCGTTGGCGCGATCGCCCATCAATTTTGCAGCCTTTGCGTACGCGTAGTTATCCGAAATAATCTTCGTCAACTCCGGAAAGTGCCATCCGTACCACTCTCGCACTCGCATCGCGTACGTGTTCAATTCCTTATCCAACTCGTCCAACAACCCAATCGCTTGCACGACCATCGTGTCCACCTTCTCGGGAGAAAATTTCAGCTTATATCTCGACAAAGAGTGCGACAAACCCAACGCCATCGGCGCGATATCCGCGTCGGTTAAACCACCAATCAACTCATTCAATTGAGATCTCACCCCTCGCATCAACTCCATCACGTTGTTCGAATACACGCACTCGATCCCCAATTTTTCTTTAATAGCCACCCCGAGTTTAGAATCCGCAATCGCCAGCGTTTCATCCTTCACGTGCTTTTTCAAAAACGTCTTCAACGACTTCCCGACTTTAGACTCCACCATCGTCGCCGCTGCCGCTAACGCGTCCGTCGTGTTTTCAAACTTCCCGAACGCTTTCATCGAGACCACTTTCTTGGCCGATTCCGCGCTCGAAAATGATTTCGCCAATGCCTTTATTATTACGAACGCATCGCAAAATAGAAGAGTTTTTGTGTAAATTGAGAGAATTTTTTGTCAGCAAAACAGAGGAGGAAACAATCGATTTTAGGAGTAAATAGTATTCTCTCTCACACTACCGCTCTTAACGACGCAGCAGCCATCACTCGTGAGCGAGAGAGAGGGAGAGAAGACAAACGAAACGAGCGCGGAATGCGACGAGCTAGTCGCGGAGTAAAAAGAAAAAGTTACGCTCCGCGTCGAGAAGCGGATTCAAAAAGGAATTTTCTGTTCGTTAATTGCCCCCGAGAA
>Ga0209306_1001067_pt1 | contig 13613 bp, 10 predicted proteins | sample COGITO_mtgs_1103_3_FD_184793 | JGI IMG/M metagenome (GOLD analysis project Ga0209306, IMG submission 184793) | Pelagic marine microbial communities from North Sea - COGITO_mtgs_110328 (SPAdes) (version 2) | ecosystem: Environmental > Aquatic > Marine > Epipelagic ... | reverse complement strand
CATGAAAACGCTCGACCCGTTCTTGTTTTTAGTGTACCATAAAGATTTTTACCCTCCCGGGGACGAGGAGATGGGTTTAAAGGGCGATGCGAGAGGTTCGGGATCAGATTTTGTACCAGATATCCCGTATCGATTTTACCACGGACATCGCATACCGGGCTTCCCGAGGCATCCTCACCGAGGGTTTGAAACGATTACCGCGACTTTGGATGGCATCATCGACCACACGGATTCTATTGGCGACGCGGGGAGGTATGGAAAAGGTGATTTGCAATGGATGACGGCGGGGTCTGGGATTCAGCACGCGGAGATGTTTCCGCTCGTCAACGCGGACGAAGAGAACCCGTTACGATTCTTTCAAATCTGGTTAAATTTACCGAGTTGGAAGAAAATGAGCGAACCAGAGTTCGTCATGCACTGGAAAGATGACGTGAAGAAGATAAGGAAAAAAGGAAAAGAGTACGAGATTGTCGTGTGGGTCGGGCAATTTGGCGACGTTAAAGTGAACTCAAATTTGAGCGCGACGCCTAAGAATTCGTGGGCAAGCGACGAGGCGAACGACGTCGGCGTGTTTTACGTTGAAATGTACGCAGAGAAGAGCCGAGAAGAAGTTCGAGTTCCTAAAGCGAGAATTGAATCAGAAGCAAACAGGTATTTATATTTCGTCGAAGGCGAGGAAATGATGATTAACGGACGCGAGAAGATTCAAAAAAGAACGGGGTGCGAACTCGACGCGTCGCAATCGTTCACCGTAAAGTGTACGAAACTGAGTCAAAGTCAAGAAAGTATTAGAGATAGCGATAGGAGTAGGAGCAGTAGCAGCAGCGGCAAGAATAAATGCGCGTTTTTAATCCTTCAAGGACGACCGATAGGAGAGCCTATTCGGTCCTCCGGCCCGATGGTCATGAACACGAACGAAGAGCTGCGCAAAGCGTTTCAAGATTTCGATCGCACGCAGTTTGGAGGGTGGCCGTGGAAATCAAACGACGTCGTGTTTCCGAGAGCAAAGGAAAGATTCATGAGCGTTGGAGGGAAAGAAATTTTCGCGCCGAAATCAAAGCGATGATGTAATAATACTAAAAGTAGTAACTTTTGATGAAATCGAATCAAAAGCATCTAGAGTTCCTCATTTTTTTTATCCCTTCTTTGCGGCCAAAATTATAAAGTAAGTCACGCATAATATGCTGCGAGAAGACAGAAGAGAAGGACGATAAAAACGAGAACAACGACCTGAAGACGATGAGATATTCACGATGATGATGATGACTTTACTCGAGGAGCAGTAGTCATGGGACTGGGATACCCACTCTCTCCGAAATCGAGAACGAGCGACATTCTCGATTCGTTTTGGCTCTGGGTGGAAACGTTAGGCACCGTCGTCCAACCGAACGCGAACAGGAGACAGAGTCGAAAAATCGGCCGGAGAATTCTCCTGTTCATTTTTCTGTTGAACATGTTCATTTTCACGAGCAACGTGTTTTGGCTGAGGAGAGATTTGATGAAGGAAGAGGACGAGTCTTTGACAAAGTTGAGTTTAGAACGCGCCAGGAAGTTGGCGTTTAGTAGTAGTAGTAGTGGCACTCTTAACGACGAATCCATTCAAAAGCGAGCGCAACGAGCGATATACGAACGACGAGAAGGTATTTACGATCCCGCGAAACAAACGCAACAACAACGCGCAATCATTTCGGTGCGTTCGTTCGACATCGACCCGATTTCCGGCGAGTTCGTGCCGAAGAAAGAGATTCGGAAACAACCGGATAAATATTTCGTGACGCATCCGGTGTTGGTGTCGGGGGTGTGTTCGAAGACGCTACCGAGCGTGAGAGAGTTGGTCGGGAGTTTACACTTTTGGCACCCGGAAGTAGTCGTTTGGTTGTACGAAGTTGGGCCGTTGTTAGAGAGCGAGAAGGACGAAGTCGCACATTGGAGAAACGTGTACGCGAAGAGAGGCGTGGACGCGTTGCAATACGCGCTTTTAGACGAGAGGTTGGATTTAGGATCTGGGGCGTTGGGGAAAGTGCAGCGAGAAGTGCGAACGAGAACGCGACAGGGCGTTTTTGAGAGCGGAACGTTACCGACCTTCGCTTTGGCGGAGATTGAGCGGTTGATGTTGACGCAAACCTTCGAGGACGAACCAGACTTCGAGGAAGAGGTGGACGAAAACGGGTTCCCCATCAACGGCGGCGAAAAAGATAAAGTGAGAACGAGAAGCTCGGTTTTAAAACGGAACGTTGGGGAAATCGATATATTACCAAGTTTAATATGGCACGCGGTAAATAAGAACGGAAACGCGTTGTTCGTGCATCACAACGCGCACGCGAGAGGGTGGATCGACAACGTTTTGAAGGCGCTGAGCAGAGATAAGCGTTTTTTCGTTCAGGAAGAAACAACCAGAGGAGGGTGTAATCCAAACGTGCAGGGATATTTTCGTTTCAACAACGCGACGGAGGAGATTTTGAAAATGCACGTGCAGTGTTCTTTAGGCGGCGCGTGTCCGAGAGCGAATACTTTAGTCGGGGAAGAGAAATCCGCGTTGAGCCCGGGCGAGGTGCCCGAGTTCCACAATTGGTTCGGCACGAGACCGGATTTACACGGGTTCATCTGTATCGATTCCAAAGCGTCTAAAATATCCACGGTGGAAAGTTTAAAACAACTCGCGGATGAAGGCGACGAGGTTGCAAAAATTATGCTCAAAGAACAGTACCACTGCAGAGTTCGTCACAAGAGAGAGCCGCCGGAAATCGTCTTCGAAACGAAAGTGAGAGAACAGTCGTTCGGTAACGACATGGCGAGGGATACATTCAAAGCCGTGCACGTCGTTTTAGGTGTCCCGAGTTCGACTTTGAACACGAAATTAGTCAACTCCGACGCGTTACCATTGGTAAACGTCTTACTGCCATCGATACTAGGAACGATCGATAAGAGTGGCAAACGAACGAGGTACACGTTGCTGGTTGGATTCGAGCAGGGCGATATCGTCTACGATTCTGCGCCGAAAATGAAGCGTTTGCAAAAACGAATGCAAGTCTTGATTGGAGATTACCCGGTGACTATAAAAGTCGTGCGCTTTCACGTGTCCCTTTCGACGACGTACGTATGGAACGGTCTTTTCGATCGAGCGATTGACGTCGAGAAGTGCGATTATTTCATGACGGTGCACGACGACTCGGAATTTTACCCTTCGCAAGGACAATATTGGGCGGATATTTTGATAAACTCGTTGTTGAATAACAACTTGGCGAAGAATTTCGGCGTGGCGAGTCCCGAGGACGTGAGAGACGCGAGGAAAATCACGCACGCGTTCGTGCACAGGACGCACCGAGACGTCTTTGGCGCTTTATACCCGGAGCAACTTTCAAACGAAGAGCACGCGATTTGGATTTCCCGCGTGTACGGATACAAAAACACTTTCTTACATCCAGAAGTGCAAGTGTATAACTCTGGACGGTTTTCCGGTCGATCGCTGAAATGCGTAACGAGAGAGGAAATTGTAAATCACGAGGTGTACATGTCCGCAGACTTGGTCAAAACGTGGGCGATGGAAAATTTAGGTGCGTATTCGGAGCATCTTCACAACGACTTGGAAGGTATCGGCGCGTCGTCGATTGTTGGAAATGGTTAAGAAATATAGAGAGGAAATATAGGGAGGAAAGATAGCGGTAGCTTTAGTAGTAGCAACGTGTAGTATTAAAACAAGCAAGAGTATTTTAAAAGAAAGGAAATATGCCACGCGTCACGTATCGTCCCAATAGGTATTCGTGTTCCACGACTTTCTCTTCGTGTTGTAACACTCGTGCACGTAGCGGAATTCAATTTCGTAAAGTCGCTTTTCTCGCCCTTTCTCAGCAAATGTCGCTAAAGTACCAATGAACACAGTGATGAAACCAAAACCGATGAATACATACGGGTACCAAAAAGCAACCGAGCCTTCTTGATGGTTGGGGACGTAGTCTCCCAACCCGACGGATGTTATCGAAACCACCGCAAAATACGCGGCTTCGAGATAGTCCCAGTCCTGCAAAACCTTGAAGTAAAACATACCAACAACGACTGAAAGGACAGAAAATAGCAAGCAATGCATTAACTGAACACCCGTCGATGTTAAACTCGCTTTGCTTCTGATGACTTCCAACAATAAACGAATTTCTTCCAAGTTCAAAACAGATTCTTGTTCTCGTTCCTCTTCTTCGGCGGATACTTCTTCTTCGGTCGATACGTTCGCGCGGTCGTTAATTCTCAGCCCCAGTCCTTGACACGTCTCGACAAACTGTTGTTTGCTTACAAACACCTCTCCTTTGTGTAGTTCGTCTGATGTGTAAATTTGATTCGTTCGAATGAAAACCTCCGTCATCGGCCAAAACGCCTCTCCGATTAGATGGTGCTGCAAGACATTAAAATATTCCTCGAGAGTACACTTTTGCGGTATCGTTATATCAATCGGCAACTTCTTTTTCATCCTCTTTAACAAATACTTGTGTAATAAGTTCATGCTGTCTATGATTGGTTCAGCTATGGTGACTATTGTAATCAACGATACGGCGAGAACTGGTATGGTCGTAATTAGCACGACCAATCGCCCTTCTTTTGTGCTTGGCGCGACGTTCCCATAGCCGATTGTTGTAAACACCGTCACGACAAAAAAGAACGCGCCTTTGAAGTTCCAATGTTGAAGCTCCATCAGTTTTTTCTTCTCCTCCAAGTCTTCGCGATAGTGTATGTATATCTCTGCTATGGGGAAGTAATACTGCTGAGTATTTGTCGTCGTAGCTATTGAACACGCGTTCAACGGCAACTCTTCAATCACTCCGCTCGCTTCCGGAGCGTTTACATTTAAACACGATTGATTGAACAATAACGACGAAGTGATGCTGGTGCTACTCTTCTCCTCGATTATTCTGCACGATTCTACGGTCTCTATTGAAGGCAACATCAATTCATTTCCACCATCTTCGCACGGCAACGACGACGATGAAGAAAAGAGCTTCTCCATTGCTTCTTTTGCTCTCTCGTAATCCTCTCTCGCTTCCTCTCTCCTCTTTGCCTCTTCCTCTCGTTCTACATACACCAAGGTTTGCGCTAACATCGCGCACAGAGTGAGCAAAATCGAAAGCGACACCACAATCTTAGATATCGTCGCTCGTATCGACGTTTTCTTCTTGTTCGCATACCACGTGCTTTGTCTTCTTCTTCTTCTACTCTCCTTCCCCGTATTTTTTTTTTCTTCTTCTTGAATTTCCACGAATTCCTGAGTTGTTGTTGTAAATCGTCCTCGTCGTTCCGCGCAAAATCCGTTCTCGCTCACCTCTTCTTCTTCTTCTTCATCATCGTACTCTTCTTCTTCCTCGCGTTGGTCGTCGCCGAAGAACACGCGCCGCGCGAACTCGCCCGTTCTCTTCAGCATATTATTTTTTTGACTTTATATCGCATGTGATTGCAATATTTTTTAATTTTAAGAAGAAAATAAAACGCTTCAACAGTTCAAGGCTATGACACACACACACACAAAAAATAAAGATACCGCATCGGTCGTCATCATTTCATCATCATGTACGCGCAAAAATCACCACCATGCGCGCGTTGTTGTTCTTTCATCAGAGCGACGAACATCAAGAACAACCGTAAGAACCACTACCGACGATTATCCTCCTCCTCTGTCTCCTCCTCCTCCAGCAAGACGACGAGAAGAGAAGAAGAAAAATTAGATATCACGATGATGACGACAAAACGAACACGAAGAGAACAGCTTTTGAACGCGACAGCGCTCGGGGTTTTGCTCTCTTCTCAAGGAGGACTTTTAGTATCACCACCACCAGCGCAGGCGGTGATGGGATCTATCGCCGGGAGAGTGCCAGGTTTTGGGAAAATAGAGGAAGACGGATCGATGACATATACCAGACCCGAGGCGAAGTCTGGCGGACACGGCATCGGGTGGACAGAAATCACGCCGTATTCGGTAAAACTTCGGGAAGGGTGGGAAGAAGTTGCGGTGAGCATTGCGGATCCGGGAGGAACGGAAATTGATACGAGATTTAAAAGCGAAAGCGAAGGCGACGTGAAGATTGTCTTGGCGCCGGTGCTTCGTTTCGCCAACGTCGAGGACGGCGAGAACCCGACGATTGAAGAGCTGGTGCCGATTACAAACTTCATTTTAGGTTTTGCACCGGAAGTGTTGGGACAACCAGTGAACGAAGAACAGATTAAATCGATGGAGAAAGATACCAGGAATGGATTGACGCATTATAACTACGAGATTTCGAACGAAGCGCACTGGTTGATTTCCGCGACGGTGTGGAAAAAACGAGTGTATTTATGTTCCGTGAAAGCGAGTGGCAGACAGTGGCGAACGGCGCAGCCGAAACTGAGAGATACCATAGCCTCTTTCACAGTGTTGAAATAATAACGAGATAGTAAATATGATCATCGTACTACTGTATTATTATTGATAAAAAAAATTTAAACGTTCTTTTTGTAATCGCCCATGGTGTGCGCCGTCCAACTAATCAACGTCGCGAAGAACCCGTAATCGAACATCTTCAGCAAATTTCTAAACGCAATGGCCACGAACCCTATGTCGTACCACACGATCCTTCCAATCGGTCGCAACATTTCTTTCGGCAACTGGTCCGGAGTCACGGCGAACTTTTGGAAAAACGCCAACGCGTCCAACTTGTGCGCTTTATCGTAAAAGTTGCTCGCCACCGGACTCGGGTGCACGGCGCAGACGTCGATGCCTCTCGATTTCACCTCGCACGCCACGTTGGCAGCAAACGCGGAAATGTACGATTTCGTGGCCCCATACAAAGCTGAAAACGGCGTCGGTTGACACGCCGCCGCGGACGAGGTAAACACGATGCAACCTTTCAACTTCTTCTCCAACATTCTCTTCACGAACACGTGCGTGATTTGCATCGCGCTCGTGCAGTTGCACTCGTGGTTCGTCATCAACAAATCCAATTTCGTTTTATCAAAAAACCCAGTCAACATGAACCCGGCGTTGTTAAACACCACCTGCACGTCGATATCTTTCGTTTTCTCTTCGATTTCTCGCAAATACGACCCATCTCGGAGGCCTAAATTCACCCCGATTTTTCTAAACTCTCGCTCGGGATGTTGTTTTTTAAGCTCCTCGAACGTCTCGTCCAAAATCGTTTCTTTCAGAGAGACTAATACAACGTTCAACCCTTGTTCGGCTAATTCTTTCGCCAAGGATTTACCGATACCAGACGACGCGCCGGTGACTAAAGCCCACTTCGCGCCTTTGTATTTCTTCTTCAAGTTTTGCGTCGGCATGAACGAGACGATGAGTTTAGGAACCCAATACGAAAGATACGTGATGGCACCTAAAAACGCAAACATGATGAGCACGAAAACGTGCACGTCTTCGCTTTGCACGAAAGATTTTACGTTCGAATGCGCGAGGTCAAACACGCTTCGCATCGCGTCCATTTTTAATGTTTTTTGTGTGGGGAGTTGTTGCGCGCCTCCTCGAAAAGAAAAGCCGCCCATTCTTGATTAAGCAGAGTAGAGTCTCTGTGGAGTTTGTGTGTGTTGTTGTGAAAAACTTAATTGTTGTGTAAAAAGAAGAAGAGAATTTTATTCGTTGTTTCAAAAACAAAAAAAACCAAAAAAGAGGACAAAAAAAAAGCAGAAGAGAGATTATTCGTTTTGCAAAATCACTTTGAAAACGATTGATTACAGAGAGGATGATGATGAGGACCACCTCGACGAGGACGATGAGGAGGACTACTACTACTCGTAGTAGTAGTACGAATGAGAAGAGCAGAAGCAGTTCCAGCAGCAGCAGCAGACGACGAATGTTTCGACGAGGAGGAGGAAGAAAAAGAATGAATAACAACAACACTTTAGTATTTGTGTTCGCCGCTGCTGATGCCAATAACGGTATTTTCGATGATGATGATGATGATGATTCTGTTCTTCTTCTCAACGACGACGACGTGAACGCGAAAGAAGAGGACGAACAAATCGCGCGGATTTTAGAGGAGAATGAGAGCGAGGAGGAGAAGAGACACGAAAATGGCAACAAAACGATGATGACAAAAGAACGTTTCCGAGAACTCCTCGAGTCGTACTCTGAGACGAGGAGTAAAAACAACAACAAGACAAAAGGAATAAACGCGATCGATATCGCGGTGTATTTAGTGGAGAAGAAACTGGTAAAATCAGTCGAGGAAGGATTGTTATTGGTGAAAGAGGAAGACGTGGTGACGGCGAGTTTGTTGAGAGTGAAGAACGCGGAGAAGAGGTGGTCGGATGTCATCGCCGCGGACGAGTGGAAGAAAGAGGAGCTTTTAGGAGGACGACGACAACAACAACAACACGTAAAAAACGCCAAGTGCGAAACCGGGCAGATTTGCTTCACCGTTCAAGACGCGCGCGAAATGCTCGAGAGATGCAAAGGTCTTGGTGGTTCGCAAGCCGCGAAAGTCATTTTGTGTTGCGAGTGCGTGGATTCCAGTTTACTCAAAACGGACGAGGAGAAACGATTCGCCGAGGACGAGGAAGACGTCGTGGACGTGTTGCAAGACGTGGCCGGGGTTATATTCTTGAAGGACGATCGGTTTGGCGCGGAATTATCGAAGAAAGAGTTTGGGTTGGCGTGCGTGTCCGGTGCGAACGATGATATATATAGCGATGATGGTAACGACGATGGCGAGGGAGGAGGATATTCGATAAAAATTGATAAAAAGTCTCGCAAGTTTGCAAAGTTCACGACGACGACTTTTAGTAGCAGCAATAGCAACAACAACAATAACAACAACAAAAAAGAAAGCACGACGATTTTGCACACCGGAGATTACGTCACCATCGACGGTCAAAACGGCGTCGTCTATCGCGGCGCCGTCGAACTCGTGCCGCCGGTCAAGTCGGAACGAAACAAGCTGTTCTTCGAATGGCTCGCGCAAAAATCCAAATTCTTAAACGCGATTCGGATATTTGCCGAGTGTGATTCTGCGGATGCCATCGACGAGTATGTTGATGAAAATAATAATCGCGACGGAACGAGCGTTGGCGGAGGCGACGCGTCGAACTTTATCGGCGTCGGTTTGGTGAAAGTTGAGAACGTCCTCAAGAAATATCGAGGCGGCGATGCGAGGCAGGCTTTACACATGCTTTTGTGCGCAGAGACGAAAGATGAGAGATACGAAGCGTTGGATATGCTCTCACCGCATTTGCGGTACGATTTTGAGGACATGTTCAAGGCCTCGTTCCAACCTGATCAGAAGAACGAAGAAAATTCGAGGGTGATAGTGCGTTTACTGGACGAACCGCTGCACGCGTTTCTGCCGGATTCGGAAAATTTGAACGATTTAGTGCCATTATTAGCGGTTGATTCCGGTAAGGACGAACGAGACGTCGTAGAAATCATAGAGCAAAACTTGCTGGACGAAGTAAATCCTGATTTTGGATTTCGAGGCTGTCGGGTTGGAGCTCTCTATCCGGAAATCACGAAAGCGCAAGTGCGCGCTCTCCTCGGCGCCGCGTACGGAGTGAAAGAATTCTTCACGTTTGCAGCAGAACCACCGGTTGTGGACATATGCATACCGAACGTCGCCTCGGCGGAGGAATTTGAACACCAGTTGAATTTAATCCGGAACGTTGCGGAAGAATTTTCATTCTTGGAGGAGAAAACCAACTCAAAAATCGCCTACCGCGTAGGCGCCATGCTCGAGACGCCGAGGTCGTGTTTGATTGCGGGCGATTTAGCAAAAATGGGAGCAGAATTTTTAATCGTCGGGTTAGACGAGCTCACAGAAACAACATACGGCGTCAGCGTAGAAGATAGTCACAAATTCTTTCCGCGCTACTTGTACGGTGGCGAAGATATGGACATTAATGGCGACGAATTCGATTTCGATGAAGACGACGACGACGACGACGAAGAGAACGACGTGAAAGATATCGCCAGAGAGGAGCAGGAAGAGGAGGAAAACGCAATCATATGGAAGTTTAATCCCTTCATCGCATGGGACGATAAAGGTGTCGGGCGGCTCGTACAATCAGCTATTAACGAGGCGAGAGAAGTAAATCCGAACATCGACGTCGTCGCGTGCGGTCAGATGTGCGGTCACCGCGGCGCCGATTTCATATACGGAAAGTTCCAAGATTTGAACGTGAATGGCGTTTCGGTCGACCCTAGGTTCATCGCCGTGGCGAGACTTCGCGCGTTGCAGGCGATAATAGCAAAGAATAGGAAGTAGAGACGACGATTAGTTCTAAAGTTATAGGTTTGTCTATTATTAATAACGAAAGGTACCCCAAAACAGCTATTCTCGAAAGCCTCGATTTTGACACATCGTCGTCGTTTAACGATATCTCTTGAGCGAAAGTCTGTTGTTGTTCTTCCACTGGGCGTGCTTGGACGATCTGTTTTTCGTGTAGTTGTGGCCCTTGCCGTGTAAACCTCTGTGCTTTCTCCCCGCCGAAGTCAAGCCTCTCATCGCTCTGCCCTTGTGCGTCGGCGCGCAGATCCAGTTGATTCTCGGATCAGATCTAATAGCCTTGTGCATCGGGTCAACCATGATGACTTCATAGTACTTGTACACGGAATCTTGGTTCAACCAATATGAGTTTAAGACTCTCAACGCGCCGCATCTTCTCGCCGCTCTCTCCTCCGCGACAGACTTCAAGTTTCTCGCAAACTTCAACTTTGTGATGCCGCAGTGCACCGGCTTCCCATTGACGATACCCTTGCGCACCGGACGCTTACGGCCACCTCTTCTCACGCGCGCTCTGTAAATCACGAAGCCTTGCTTAGCCTTGTACCCCAATCTTCTCGCCTTGTCCGGTCTCGTCGGTCGAGTCACGCGGCAGATGGACGGAAGCTGACGGTATTCCCAAACGCGAATGCGTTGCAAAAATCGCAACACGTCGGATTGTTTCTTCTTCCAGAGTTCTTCCACGTATTTGTAAGCCTGCGTATTAAATCGCGAAAGAAGAGAGTTTAAAGAGAGAAATTATGGTCAGTTCGTGTCGCGAGAAACTTCGCATCGATGCTCGCGAGAACGAAGACGCGTCGTAGAAAATGTGTTTTCCCGTCGTCTCGCCCTAAAGAAAAAATCCACATGGAAACGCGCAACAAAGTCATCGCGCGAAGGTACCATCGCATCGAAACCTTCGAATTCGTCTAAAAGGATATCGTTTGTGTGCGAATAAGAGAGAATTAGATACATAATATACTCACCCCCATGTTGTGTGTGTTTTCTGTTTTGTGTCGTTGTGCGGGAATTTCTACTTTCAATGCGTGAAACAGGTCTTTTGCTTCTCGACTCGAGTGTTTAGTGTTTTTTTCTTTTTTGCTCTCGTCGTCTGCTCGTCAGAAAGAAAAACTTTACACACAACAACAACACAAAAGTAAAATCATCTTTAAACTGCGGCGTGTTATTAATAAAAACAACTAAAGAAGTAAGGTAAGAAGAGAGAGAGAGAGAGTGGTGCTTTCATCGTCGCGTCTCTCGGGGTTTCTTTTTGTTGTTCTTTCTTTCTTTTTTAACGCCGCGCGGAGAAGAGAGAGAGTTGTTCTGCATGAAAGAAGAGAGAAAGAGAAATTCGATTTCGAGATGTTGTTCAATGGGGAATCGATTCGTTTGATTTTCTCATCAGTTTCTCTCAGTTTCTCTCTCTATTTGTGCGCGCGTTTATTACGATACACAAAAAAACGCGTCGTGAACGGGTAGTGTAAAGACGATATAGATGACGATGATGATGACGAGCACTCATTTTAACGCTTGGCTTCTTAGTATCGAGCTTGGAACCGGAGTAGTTATCGGGCAACATTTTCAAGCGAGATGTGCTGAAACTTGCGAACGAATTCCGAATCATCATCAAAATTGGAGGAAAAAGAGATTGAGAGAGAGAGGATTCATTCGTGCGTTTGTGTGCACAAAACACACACAGACGCTCTCTTTTACGCGCGTGTTCGTTTTATCGTCGTTCGTATTTTGTTTTTGGCAGCTTGTGTACGGAGTTCCGCTGGACGATTGATACCCGTCGTGTGGTCTTCCGAAGGTTTTATTTACGATTGCCTATAGTGAACGTCAGAGGCAGATACTACGGTTGGCTCGGATTTTCCTTCGGTTCCGAATCCACACAACCATCTTCCTCACATTTTCTCTCTCTCTCTCTCTCTCTTTTGCGTTTGTTTTTTGTCATTGCGACGAGGTGGAAAGAAGAAAGAGAAGAAGAAGATGTTGATGATGATGAAGCGCCGAGCGCACGACGACTGTAGTATATATTTTTTCCGTGAAGAAGTCATTTGTCCTTACTAGGCTTAGACCACTAATCGATGCCGAGCAAAACAAAATCACCATCTTTCGACTGAGAAATTAAATATATATCTACGCGTGTGAACGAGAGAGAGGGAGAATTTACGTCGGCGCTTCGTCATCATCATCTTCTTCGTTCTCGTTCTTTCAGTACCGCTCGCGCGCGAATTTTTGTATCGATTTGAAACTTACCAAAGACAAACTTCCTCTACAATAATAGTAACGCAAACAGAGTTATTAAATAAGAAGGAAGGAAGGAGATATTAGCACGCTCTGATAACAAACACCAGAAGGAGAAGGAAGAGGTAGGTGTAGGAGGAATTTTCGTCTTCTCGGTCTCGTCTTTGTTTCGTATTTTTTCCTGGACAAAAGCACACGGCTGAATGAACAAGTATTTTGCGGTGCCGTCAGTTCCAGGTAAAGCCGACAGCTTTGGAATGGGTGAGGAGGTGGTAGTCTAAAACTACTACTGCTTTCTCAATCTCCGATGCGACATTCTTTCTGTTGTCCTCGTATGATTTCGTTTTGCGTGTGTTAACTGTGATTCGAAAAAACCGAAGCTGACGGCTCTTGTCGCTGGGGCTTATTCAACCTCTAAGAAGTTATGAGTTATTATTACACGATCGATTTGGTTTCACGCATGTGTTCCGTATATTAGCTCTCGATGGCGTGAGAAAAGTATTGAAAAGTCGGTGACGAGAATTTCCAATAACGTGAGACACGTCTGTGATTTTCGTTATGCCTCAAACTTCCTGAGACTTTCTATATTTTTCACCGCGAGGAGCGATATGTATACGCATGTGAACGCGCGTTTCTCTTCTTTAAACGCTGCTTTGCCTAAGGCATCCTCGAATACGAATGGGATAGTCTTTTTAACTTCCGTAGCGGATATTAATCTCGCCGTAAAAAGCGCCGGACGACAAACCGGTTTGTGGTCCATCTCCACGGTTCGCGGGTGGTCGATACTCGCGGATCACTTTCAATCTCACGGACTAAATTCTCTCTCTCTCTCTCTCTCTCTCTCTCTCTCTCTCTCTCTCTTGTTTCTCACCACTCTATACTCTCTCAACAACACAGGAGGAAAACAGTAAAAGAGTATCAAAACAATGTCCGGGTTCAGCTTTGGTGCCGGCGGTGGCGAAGCTAAGAAGCCGGCCGGAGCTGGAGGTTTCTCCTTTGGGGGGGCTCAACCTACTGCGACTGGTGGTACTTCCGCGTTTTCGTTTGGTACGGCTGCTACACCTGCGGCAACGACGACAACTTCTACTGCTGCGCCATCGTTCAGCTTCGGTACGGCTGCTACGCCTGCGGCAACGACGACAACAA
>Ga0209306_1001009_pt1 | contig 13982 bp, 10 predicted proteins | sample COGITO_mtgs_1103_3_FD_184793 | JGI IMG/M metagenome (GOLD analysis project Ga0209306, IMG submission 184793) | Pelagic marine microbial communities from North Sea - COGITO_mtgs_110328 (SPAdes) (version 2) | ecosystem: Environmental > Aquatic > Marine > Epipelagic ... | reverse complement strand
ACGTGTCCTCTCGTCGCGAGCACGCGGTAGTCCTTACCGAGATAGTTTTCAATCGTTTTCGCTTTCGCCGGAGATTCCACGATGACTAAAGACTTCTTTGTTCTTTCCTCAGAACTCGAATTCAAACTTGACCTGCTTCCGAGAGACGATTCCACCGAAGACGAAGATGCGAATGTCGATACAAGTATTCCTCCTCTTCGCCAAGACGTAGGCGTCTCAGGTATTCCCACAAAACCTCCCACGAAGGAGTTTTGACTGCATCTCTTTGCTCCTCCTCCCCAGGAAAGAAATCCCGACACTAAAACTCCTCCTCCTCCTCCTTTTCGAAACGCTCCGCGCATCGTCGTCGTCGTCGCGTTCTCCTTTCTCGTTATCTTCTTCTTCCCGAAAGGAACGCACGCGCCTCTCTTTTGTTCTCCAATCGGTTGAAACGACAGTTGCATTTGAACGCGAGATGAGAGACAGAAAGGCGCGCAGAAAAGCGAGAACACTTTTAGTAGCACAGAGTCGCTCTCGCCGCCGAATTGATGAGTGCGCGGAGATACATCGCGCGCATCTTTTGTTCTCTCTTTATTTCTTTCGTGTACTCGTCGTGATCTTTCGTTTACGTGGTTTCTTTCTCTCTTTCTTTGGGGAAAATTGACAATTGGCGGCACTTTACATCTCTCGATCGACGCGTAAAGATTACAATCTCTGAAGCGAAAAGAGGAGAGTATTTATACACACGCACGAGTAAAATGGCGAGGAAGAAGAAACCCCCACCTCCACCGCACAGCCGGAAATTCTCCTTCCCGATCTACGCCTCGGTGTTTTACGACTCCGTTTTTTTCCTCGTCGCCGGTGGCGGAGGGAAAAAATCGTCCGGCATTCGAAACTTAGTGACCGTGTCGTCCTTCCACGATGGATGCGTTTCGGAACCGATAACCGCCGCCGCGACGGACGACGACGCGCCGCAAAGGTTAGCGTTGCATCCGGACGGGGTTTTTGTCGTCTGCGTGTTCGGAGGGTCGATCGGGGTGTTTCGAATGGAACGGAATTTGAGTTCGAATTCGACGAATGGTCTGAACCATCACAATCCGTTGAGCAGGAACGATTCGACGGAGGATTTACGAAACCGACCGGAAGTGAACATGATTCGCTCGAACGAGTTTCCCAGACGCGTGGCGTTGACCGCGGACGATAGGGACGTGAAGTGTGCGGTTTTCTCTCCATCTGGGAGGCAATTGGCGATTGGATTGGAGACGGGCGAGGTGAAGATTGTGCAGTGGCCGAGTTTAGAGGTGGATATGGAGTTGGGCGCGCACGAGAGCGGAGCGGCGGTGACGGATATCGCGTGGAGTCCAGACGAGAAGGTGATTGTGAGTTGTGCCGCGGAGAGGATTGGGAGTAGTAATAACAGTAGTAATAGTAACGGACAACAACAACAACAACAACAACAAAATCAACAACAACAACAAGGAGAACAACAACAAAAGACGACGAAAGGCGCCATCATGTGGTCGATTGAAAGAGGTGAAAGGATTACGGCGTTGCCGGATCCAACCAGCGCTCGATTTAACTGCAAAGGGTTTCCTTCGTCCTCGAGAAAACCAAACTGTTTGAAAGTTTTCCGAGGGGCGAGCTTTTCGAACACCGGGGAGTTTTTCTTTTGCGGGATCAACGTCGACGGCGTCGGGTATTTAGTGAAATTTGAGACAACCAATTGGACGCCGATGGCTGCGATTCGCGCGTTCCGGGACGCGCCGATATCTGCATACGCAGCGAATAAGAACGGTTCTCGACACGCGTGCGGGAGTGCCGAAGGCGACGTCGTCGCCTTTGATGGTGGAGGATTAAGGAAACAAAGCTCCAACTCGAGAAAACGTTCATTGAAACGCATCGCAGCGGCGCGAAACGCGCACATGATCTTCGTCACGACCATATCCTGGAACGCGAGAGGTGACGTTGTTTTATCTGGAAGTGCGGACGCGAGCGTGTATTGCTTGCATGTGAAGAATAAATTCAAATCTGGCCTGTACGGAAGCTTGATGAAACTGTTCTTGTGGATGACTGTTTTGATCGCGTGTTTACTCGGGTGGGTGTTTTTGTTGATGAAGGTGTTCGACGAGAGCACGGTGCCGTTATTGAACAACAACAACAACAACAACAACAACAACAACAACGCCGAAAGAGGGCTTTCGTCGTTAGACGAACGACAGCGAGTCATTTCGAAGCGCTCCGCTGGAATTCCTCTGGACGACAGAGAGAGAGAAGTGTTCGAGGAGATGGAGAGTGAAAACGCGGCGTCAGAGGAAGAACAAAGAGCAGCCGAAGGAGATTATTACGGCGGCAACGACGACCCGCACGCGTCCGCGAGTCGAGCGTACCACGACTCAGTCGAATACGAAAAGCAAAAAGAGTTGGAATACGCCGAAGCGAGAGCGATGGAGGAGAAGCAGAAACGAGAGTGGGAGTTACAAAACGAAGCAAACTTACGGAAAATGCAGTTTGCCGAGGAGGAAAAGAAACGGCAAAAAGAAGCCGCGGAACGGGAAACAGTCGCCGATGACAAACAGGAGAAAGAAGAAAAAGGAGAAGAAGAAGAAGAAGAAGAAGAAGAAGAAGAAGAAAAAGACCGAGAAGCGGAGGAATCCGAACCCGAATCCGAACCGGAACAAGAGGAGGAAGAAGAAAAAGAAGAAGAAGAAGAACTCGACACCGAGGAAGCGATGGAACAAATACAGCGGGAAATGGCGGAAGCGAAAGAGCGACGAGAAAACGGCGATGACGACGAGCGTTCGGGAGAAATTAACAACGAGGATGATCCGTACAGCGCAGATGCCCAAGCTGAATTCGAATGGGGCGATAACGACGACGACGAAGACGAGGACGAATAACGTTTCACCTATACATAGGGAACACTGTTTTATTGTACAAAAAAGGAGCTACTCGCTATCTCTATTTTAACGCGCGAAAGAAGGATCTCATCACAAAGAGATGCACACATCGCCAATCCCCAATCGCCTCTCTCTCTCTCTCAATCATCAAATCTCTACTTCGTCTCGTCCTCCTTCTCTCGATCGCTCATCTTTGAAACTTGCTCGTCCAACTCTTCGATTCGGTTTCCTAAATCGTCGATTTTCGTGATGATCTCGTCGCTCATCTGTTGAAACCGACTCTGCATTTGCGCGAGCATGGATTGGACGAACGTGGTGAGTTCCTCCGCGGACTGCGGTCCCGCTTTAGAGTCTGCCATGAGTGCTCTTAGCTCTTCGCACTTTTCACAGAGAGTGAGAGAATGAAGTAAAGAGAGAGATGATTTTTTCTTTTCCCAAAGGAGAGAGAAAAAGAGTTGATTGAGAAAAAAATAAAAAAACGGCAGTTTTTACTTCTGAGAGAAAAACAATCTCACAATCTCACATGCACGTGGGAAAAGAAGACGAGAGAGAGAGGAAAGAAGAAGAAGAACGAAAAGAACTTTTGCCGCTGTTTTTTGTCATGTCTGGAGGAGTGAGGACGCGAGGGCAGAAAAGACGGATGGGGGAGAGAGATGTGTGGGATTTGATCGTGAATAACGACGATATTTGTTTCAAACACATTCTTCCGAGATTGAATGGGACCGATCTTAAATTCTTGTACGAGGTGAATAGTGAAACGAGAAAGTTGATTAAGAGATCATCTCGCAAGGGGGAGTTGAAAGAGAAGTTTAAAGTGAACGAGATGTCGTCGATATCGACTTTGGAGTTTGTGTGGGAGAATAAATCGTTGTGGCCGAGTTGGTGGTACGACGAAACATATTTCTGCTCTTTAGTTGCTAAAACGAATAAACTCGAGTTGCTCAAGTGGGCGCGAGAGGAGAAAAAGTGTAATTGGGATGGATGGACGATTAATAGGGCCGCATTTCATGGCAATCTGGAAATGGTAAAGTATTGCGTGGCAAATGAGTGTCCTATCGATGAGAGAGCGTGTGCATGTGCTGCCGAAAACGGTCATCTCGAGTGCCTCAAATACTTACGCGAAGAAGGCAAAGCGCCTTGGGGTTCGAGTACTGCCTCATGGGCGGCTGGAAAGGGTCAACTCCACATACTCGAATATCTTGTTGAGCGTAAGTATGATAAATATCACGAAACTGCGTGTTGGTATGCAGCCGAGAAAGGCCACTTGGGCTGTTTGAAGTACTTGCACGAAACCGCCAAAGCGCCTTGGGACGGTGCGTCTGTATACTACGCGAACGAGAACAACCACCCCGAGTGTTTACAATACCTCCTCGACAACGACTGTCCTCTCCCAACCGGTTGGTCTCACGAAGGAGGAACTTTACACACCTCATAAACACACACACACACAAAGAGAGAGAAGGAAAGAAAGAAAGAAAGAAAGAGAAACACAAAACCAAGCTTATAAAAAAGAAACACGCAACGCCGCGTAGTATTTTTTCCTCTTCTATGTGGGTCCGATCTCACGCTCTTCGAGTCCAATTCCGATCAGAAATCTCCTCATATTTTTGTATTCCCCGACGCAAAACAAACGCTCACATCGATCACAGAAACACCAATCATGGCCTCCTCGCGAAGACTCTTAAAATCTATTTCCTCCTCCGCTCGCCTTTTCTCGAACCACCACGCTCAAAATCAAACGAGAGGGTACAAAGTCGCCGTTTTAGGCGCCGCCGGCGGCATCGGCCAACCGTGCGGATTGCTCATGAAGATGAACCCGTTGGTGACGGAACTTCGCTTGTACGACATCGCCGGAACCCCCGGAGTCGCCGCGGACGTCTCGCACATCAACACCAAGGCGCAAGTGAAAGGGTACTCGCAAGCGGACGACGGCGAGGACGGGTTGAAGAACGCTTTGAAAGATTGCGATTTGGTCATCATTCCCGCCGGTGTGCCCAGGAAGCCAGGGATGACGCGAGACGATTTGTTCAAGATCAACGCGGGCATCGTGAAAGGTTTAGTGGAAGCGTGCGCGGAGAACTGCCCGAAAGCGATGTTGAACATCATTTCGAACCCGGTGAACTCGACGGTTCCGATCGCGGCGGAGACTTTGAAGCAGAAAGGGGTGTACGATAAGAAAAAATTGTTCGGCGTGACGACGCTCGACGTGGTGAGAGCGAAGACTTTTTACGCGGAAAAGAAAGGGTTGGAGACGGCGAAAGTGGACGTGCCGGTGATTGGCGGTCACGCTGGGGTGACTATTTTGCCGTTGTTTAGTCAAGCGACGCCGAAAGCGGCTTTGACGGACGACGAGATCGACGCGTTGACGAAGAGAACGCAAGACGGCGGGACCGAAGTCGTCGCCGCCAAGGCTGGTAAAGGTTCGGCGACGTTGAGTATGGCGTACGCCGGGGCGTTGTTTGGCGACGCGTGCTTGAGAGCGAAGAATGGCGAAGCCGGCGTCGTGGAATGCACGTACGTTGAGTCGGACGTCGTCCCAGGGGTTGAGTTTTTCGCCACCAAGGTGAGTTTGGGGAGAGAAGGCGTGGAGAAGATTCACGGAACGGGCGCGTTGACCGCGTACGAGCAAGCGGGCTTGGACGGTATGATGTCGGAGTTGAAGGACAGCATCCAAAAAGGTTTGGATTTCGCCAAAGGCGCGTAAATGTTTAAATTAATACTGATGAGAAAGAGAGAGAGAGAGAAAGAGAGAAGTAATGATGAGAGAGAACAAAATCTTCTTCGCGAATAAAATGGAGGAAAGACACTTTGATCTGTTGGAAGAAGATATTTTTACGAGTACACACACGTTCACCACTTCTCACTTCTCACTACCACTACTCTATATGCTCCTTTTTACTACCACAGTTTCAGTTTCCCGAACACTATTCCTACGACTACGGCGACGCCAACTCGGACTAGTCCCCTAATCTTCTCTCTTCTCTCCGTCTCTCTTTTACTTCCGTACACGTAGATTCTGTTATACCGACTCGAGTCCACGCCTTTCCGCTCTCGTTTCCGCGAGTCTTCAAACGCGACTTCTTTCATCAATCGTTTCTCCCAAAACTTGTCCTCGTTTTGATCATCTGGAAGCTTAAACATGTAACAAATAACTCTGCACCGATCGTTCATTCGTTCGCGTAACAGTTTCGCGACCTTTTCGTTCCCTCGCGGCAGCAGGTACAAAAACACGCAATCCGCTCGATGGACGTCCGTAACGGTCATGGCGTCTTGCGTTCGAATTTCCACTCGGTCTTCGAGATTCATTTTTTGAACGTTTATTCGAGCGTTTGAAGCCGCCACTGGGTCGATTTCAACGCCTACACCTCTCACGTTCGAGTTTTTTTGACACGCGGCGATTAAGACGCGCGCGTCGTTGCATCCCAGGTCGTAGACGAGGACTTGTTTTTTCTCATCTCCAACGCCGTCGCCGTTGAAGAGATTTGTTTTCGTTTTTGACGATTTAGATGATGAAGTGGAGGAAGAACGAGAGGGAAAAATGGCGTCGACGATGCGTTCGCACATCAACTGCGGCGTCGCCGAAACTGGGCCGAGGTAGTTTTCATGGGAGAAGGAAGATTCCGTTTTTAAGCGCGTTCGTGGTGGCATTTGGTTCAGTGATGAAAGTGAGGAAAAATGTTTCATTCTGAGGGACTTTTTAAAGAAGTTTGTCGCGTCGTCATCACTAACAACAACAGTAATAATTAGTACTCAAACCACAAGGTCCAAAACACGTCCTCGATGTCGCCTAAATCGACGAGAAGCATGCGCGTTTTCTCCTCGAATCGCCAACTGCTGACGTCGTGTTTCTTCCCGTTTGCCGCGCGACTCGTCGCGGAGATTTTCTTTGGTTTTTCGCTGCTGTAACACGCGATTTGGCCGCAGGATTTGGATAAAAGGACCGTCGCTCGGTAACTTTTGCCGCTGATTTTCTCGAGCTTGCAGTTTTGAACGACGGCGTTACCGTTCATCATCTTCGAGAGGCCGAAACAGGCGAAGCGGATGTTGGCGCGTTTGAGTTTTTTGATCAGTTGTTGGGTAGTTTTCTTCTCGGCGGTGTTGTTGTTGTTGAGCTTTACGCTTCCACTTTCGATGGGACTGTTCTCCGTGGAAGGTGGCTTCGCTTTGATCGGAGAAGCGATCTCCGGAGTGGCAGGTACGGACGTGTCCACGGAAGATAAGCCTTCCTCTTCGAAGGATTCGTCTGGTGCGGAGCGTCTGGCGCGGAAGGACTCAAACACGGGCGTGATGGTGAACACGTCCCAATCTTTGCGCGTCAACGCGACTTCGGTCTTTTCGTGAAGACGCAAGATGTCGACATCGCCAGTTCGGTGCGAACGCACGGCAAACATTTGGTCGCCTATGGCATTTGGTCCGTTGTTGCCATTCTGTCCAGATGACTCTTTCCTACTCGAGACTTCCTCGTCTTTTTCACTGGGACTATTATTATTACTACCACCGTATTGGGAACGAAAGCCTTCGATATCTCGCGGTCGCACGCACGCGGATACCGTTTGTCCGTCTTTACCGCCAAACGAAATGTATTGGTTCACTTCTCGGGACCAACACGCGCCTTGGACGTTGAATGTCCCGACAACACCACCGACGCTGTTTCTGTTCCATATTTTCAACGCCGTCTTCCCGTCTCTACACACGTCTTTGAACAAACAATCTCTCGTCGGGCGACCGGGAAATTTCCCGCGTAATATCGACCCAGACGGCATCACCAACTGGCCTAAAACGTTAAAGTCGTGTTTGTCTGGATGATCTGAGACGTATATTGGGCATCCTCCAACCGCTCTCGCGGCGGCGTGTAACCCTCCAGTACTCGAAGCCGATTGAAACATGTCCCAATCCGGAATGACAATCTCACCCATAAACATGGAGTTGTAGGACACGTTGACGATGTGAACCGTGTGCGAAGCCTCGTTGGTCGGATAGAAATCGTCCGACACTCTCGCTAAGTTTGACATTTTAAAGTTGTACAAGTTCTCCGTGGAATGGCACATGCAATTGATTAACCCGTTGGTCGGGAAAAATTTCATGACGGATTTCTCCAAAGCCTCGTGGGTGTTTCTCGCCAACGCCGGGCCTCCACCGTTCGGTCCGTTCCCGTAGCCTAACGCGCCAATGACAGCTTGCGCATCTACTTTGACTCCATCTACACCAGCCGCGGCGAGGTATTCGTGCAACTCGTTATAAAAGTGTTGCATTTTCTCCGGCGCCGGGACTCCGACGCCGCACACGGTCAACGGATCCCACGCCTGCGAAGGCTCCACCGCTAACAACGACGGGTTGTGTCTCGGATACTTTAGTTTCGCGCCAAACTCTCTCACATTCTCTTCGTCTGGGTGCACGCCGCCCCAATACCCAAGCAACGCGTGCCAACAGTAGACGTAATCCACGTCGTACTTTTTCTTAATCGCTCGAACGACGTTGCCTAGCCCGTCGATTTCGCCTCGCAGTTTATTCTTTTCATGTCCAGCTAAATCCATCTGCTGGTCCGCAGACCGCAAAGAATCTAACGACGGTCTCGAATGCGAAAACTTTGGCGACCCTGGCGGGGACATTTTATCCAAAAACTCTAAACTACCCACCGTTTTTATCGCTTTTTGCATCTTTTTCCCGGCTTTGCCCGCCAACGACGCTAAACTCCCAAACGGCGAACGTTTCCCACTAAAGCTGCCTCTCCGGAACCCCGTAAACGTAGAAAACTTCTTATTCGCTCGAATAGACACGACTCTGTGATTGAAATACGACAACGACGCCGTTTTCATGGCCACAAACGCGTACAACACGTAATTGATCAAAATACGAAGGGTATGCCAAAACACGCCGTGCGCTCGCATGGCGTGTAACCTCCGCCAATAAAACGCGTAAAACCACGCTGCAATATACCCAGGCGGCGTAACCGTCGGAGTTGTCAACGGCGCTTGCGCTTCGTCGTCGTCTTCGTCGCCGTCGTCGAATTCGTCCTCTTCTTCTATTACTTGGTCTTCGTCGTTTTTGCTAGGTTCTCGGCTATTGTCTTTACTACTTCCCGTTGTCGACGTCCGACTGTTTCTATACTCCTTATCTGGCTCTACGTTCTGCCACCCGTCGTCGATAATCACAAACTTCGGGGGCGAATTCCCGTTTTGTAAACTCGTCAACCCTTTCCCGATTCGTTTCGGACTGACTTTCTCGTAAAAAGCATCCCACGTGCACCACCCGAACACGTCCGCCACCGGCGGCGTCACCTTCTCCTCTCTCGGTTTAAAGCTCTCTTTCAAAACTAAACTGGCCATTTTAATCGCTTTTTTCGACGCATCGTACGGGTTATTCGCCCACGATATGATCGCCACGTTATCGATCCCGTCCGCTTTCACTTCCTCGCACGCGCTCTCGACGACGAGAAAAGACCCTCGCCTTTCCCACATTGGATGAAACCCGGACAAAGTCGCTCTGAACTTATCTCCCGACAGCGGCAAAATGCACACGTATCCGCTCTTCCCGTCTTCCCCGAGCTCGAGCATCAAATACTGCGTCTCTGCGGGTAAGTCTTTCCCTAAATCTCTCCCCCACGCCGGGGACATCCACCACAGTTTACATCTCGCCGTGCACATGAATGAGCTCACCAATGGTTCTGTGTTCGTGCTAAACTGTAAAACGTGCCTGCTTTGCGCGTCGTTCGGTGAATTCGTGGCGACCTTTCGTAAAATCTGTACGGTCGGGTCGTTCGATATAAACGCGCTCTTCTTATTCGGAATCGTGGATAAGGCGAGCGAGCCGCCGGATAAGATCGCCGTGCGTGAATCCAATAACAGTTTCCCGTTCGAGAACTCGATTTTCTTTTCCCCGTCGGTCATCATCATCATCATCGGACAAAAAAAGATACCAACGTAATCACTCTTCTCTCGCTCTCTCTCTGTTCTTCTTCCTCCGTGCGGCGCTCCCTCGAAGAAAATATGCTCCTCTCTCTGTATTTGCACTCTTCTTTCTCTTTCTCTCTCTCTCTCTCTCGCTCTGGAGAGACAACAACAACAGACAAGAATATCGAGAAAAGAATCGAGCGTTTTATTCTACTCGTGTACAGAGAGAAAACCTTCCCTTTCTTCTGTGGGCGGCTGCTCCGCCTTTTTTTGAGGCAAAAATGACTGGACAGCTTTTTTTTTTGCTTGACCTCTTAAAAAAAGAAAAACGTCTTTTCGATTCACCACATCTCTGACAGAAGGAGATTCAACACATTCAACGAAGAAAAGAACCTGACACAAAAAGTATACGATGTTCTCCTCGATGTTCTCCAACGCCACGAACAACTGCGAGTATTTGAACAAGAGAAAAGATGGAGATGAAAACGACCCGATGGAAACGATTTCTCGCGAGTTCGATCGCGAAGATATCGTGGCAAAGTTGAAGAGAGAATGCGAGGCGTTGGAAGACATGGAGAAGAAATATCAAGAAGAATTGAAAGAGAAAAAACACGAGGAAGAGGAGAAGAAAGCGACGTTGGAAAAGGAGACGAAGAAAGCGAGAGAACGAGAGGAAGAGCTGAGACATTTACAAGAAGAGATGAACCACCAGGAAGCAGAAATCTGTCGCTTGAGAGAAGAGTTGAAAAGAGAAACGTTCGAACACTTGAGAGAAAAAGAGGAGAAGAGGCGAAACAGGGTGAAGTTACTCGAGGAGTACCAAAAGCTGGCGAGTCAGATGGAGGAGATTAAGAAATATCCGGAAGAGATTAAGAAAGAAGAAGAGAAAATGAGACTGGTCGAGGCGAGGTTGAGGAAAATGTGCGAAGGGAAATTCGTCGACGTGAAGATTGAAACGTTCGAAGATTTCGGGAAGGAGATGAACGCGCACTTCGATCGCGTCATCGCGAAAGAGAAAGACTTGGAGCGGAGAACGGTGTTGGCGGCGAACGAGCTTTTGACGAAGAAAAGCGGCGCGTTTGCGCACGACGTGGACGATAGGAAGAGAAAAGAGCCAGAAGAAGAAGAAGAAGAAGAAGAAGAAGAAAAAGGGGAAGAAAAAGAAGAAATTGAACCAACCACGCCGCTTGACGACGCGAAGGATTGATGAGTGTTTTCGTAACGCGTTATGAACACCGGAGAGAAAAGAAGAAGAAAGGAGAGAGACACGCTTGAAACAAGAATACTGTTTTACTTATTCATGTTTAAAAAATACAATTACAAATACAATGTTATATCGATGAAATATACATCCATTCACAGCAACGGGAAGAAGGGATTGTTGATACTATGTACTCCCTATTCTTCTTGTTGATACACGTGAAACGAGGTGGTTTCGAAACCTTTCTGCGCGACGTCGTCAGAACCATCACTACCGCTCGAGCCTTGATTCTTATTGCCTCCGGGTTGGTTTTGGTTCCTACTACCGCTCCCACTTCCGCTCCCGCTACCTCCGTTGTTGTTTCGGCGCGTAGCTCTCCCACCGCTGACTTGCTTCGTGACCTTCTCCTCGGCGACAACCGCTGCCGCTCGTCGAGAGCGTCTTCCAGTCGTCGTCGTCGTCGTCGTCGTCGTGTTCGTGATGGTATCTTTGTTACCGTTGTCGGCGTTTTTATTTTCTTCTTCTTCCGTGGCCTTATCTGAGTCCGGACTTTTTTCCTTATTGGCGACGGCAAGTTCAATCTCTTTCGGGACTTGCGGAGCGTTCGGTTTTCGCGACGCTGCAATCATCTTCGCCGTTTTACCTGCATCAGTAGCCGCCGCTGGCGTTTGCGTCGCCGCTTGGGCCTTTCTAGCCGTCTTCACCTCACCAGCAGCGTTTTTCTCTTGCGTCGCCGTCGCGGCTTCCGACTTGACACCTGCGGGGTACGCGATGTTGTTTTGTTGTTGTCGTTGTTGTTGCGCCATCGCCATGTTACCCATTTGCTGGTGCTGGAGGAACTGTGCAAAGCTATTCGGATCTTGCATCGCCGCCAACGCCGCCATTTGCGCGTTCCAATACTGCATCTGTTGATGTTGTTGCACCGCAGCCATTACGGCGGAATCATTGTTGTTATTACTACTGTTATTGATATTATTCGCCGTCGTCGTCGTGGTTGCCGCGCTTCCGGTTTGACGATATTGATTACTATTCGTCGTCGTCGTTGTCGTCGTTGGTCTCACGTAACCAGAGAATGCAGACTGCGAATTCGGCTTGAGTGATGCTTTTGCGTCTTCGGAAACTTCAGAGTTCTTTGTTTTATCCGTCGTCGTAGTTGTTGTCGGTTTAGCTTCTTCGGTTCCACTTTTATTATTATTCGCGTCAGTCGTCGTCGTCGTCGTCAGCTTTGCGTTATTGTTGTTGTTGTTATTCATAGTCGCGAAGCTGGGAATGAACGAGCTGCCGTTGCTGTTTGCGGCAACAGCAGCCATATTCGGCATACCCGGAAGACCTCCGCCAAAGTTCATGGCGGTAAACATCGGATTCGCCGCCATGAGCGCATGCAGCTGCGACAACGGATTCGGAACTTCTTGTTGCATCGCGAGATGCGCGAGAAGCGGATTCGCCGTCGTATCGTTGTTATTCCCATTCTTATTATTTTGTCGTTGTTGCTGTTGTTGTTGCAATAAATGTTGCATCTGCATCTCTTGAATCATTCTGTTGCGAACCATTTCAGACGTGGCGTTCATGAGCGCCTGCGCCGCCGACGCGGACGCGTGCTGCTCAACGTTCGCCACGTCAATCAAAGAGTTGTTGATCGAATGCCCTTTCTTCTTCTTATTATTATTAACGTTCACGAAACCAACTGGTAAAATCTCTCGTACTTGTCTCTCGGTCAATGAACTTTGTTTTCTCGGGTACGGGTGCGACGGTTTCCGTTTCGGTCTCGCCGGCGGAATATCCGAAGCCGTCGTCTTCCCTCCCGTGGACACGCTCGACGTCCTCTTCACCGTCGCGGGCTTATCTCCACTCGCCGCCAAGTTACTCAACAACTCCGCCTCGTCTTCTTCCTTTGTATTTCCCGTCACTTCGCTCTTACTCTTCTTCCCCATCAACGCTTGAATCAACAACTTGGAATTATTATTCCCGCTAATCTTCTTCGCCGTATCGGCGTCTTTAATATTCTCCGTCGTCTGCGTCAAACCGCCTTCGCCACTCGTCTGCGTATCTCTCGTCGCCGTCGCTCCATCTTCCTCTTCCGTGGTCCCACCACCTCTCGTCACGTCCGATAATTGGTCCGCCTCTAAATTCTTCTGATGTTCCTTCTGTAATTTCGCGAAGAACTTCTGCGCGTGGCTTCGAATCTGCACCGCCGTCTTCGTCCCAATGTGCTCCTCGATTTTCCTCCACGCTCTCCCGTGTAACTTTAACGCCTCCACGAACCGGTCGTGCTCGCGTTCCGTCCACCGTTCGCGCTGTTTCGTGATCGTGTACGGTTTGCGTACTTTCACCGTTTGGCCGTTCACCGTGTGATGCGTTGGAATAGGTTGTTGTTGTCCGCCGAAAGTATATCCGCTCGCGCTTGTATTTTGGGGCAAAAAATGCCCTTCCGAAGGTGCCATCGTGGCACCGACGAGGACGCTTTTTTGACCATTTGCCGTTGGTTTTCCGTTGTTCGCGTACTGTTGTTGTTGTTGTTGACTCATTTGGTTCACGACGACGGGTTGTCCGTGCAAATTATAATTCACGAACGGAAACTGCGGGTGAAAGGTGTTGGTATTGTTCGCGTTGTTGTTTTGAGCGTTCGCGTTGTTTTCCATCATCCTTTGCGCGGAATTGTTGTTTTGTACGTTTTGGTTTTGGTGCTGGGCGGCGAGCATTTGCGCCACGAGCGCGTACTGCTGTTGTTGTTGACTCGAATCTCCCATAACAAAAAGATTCGAGTCCGATGGTATATAAATAACGTTTTGTTCTTCTTTCTTTCGCGATCGCGCGTTCGCAAGATGCTCGTCGTCTCTCGTTTGTCCGCTCGTCGTTTGCGCGCGAATTCTTTCTTAGGTTAAATGGGGCAAACGCGAGAGGCACTTTTTGAATCAAAAAATCCCGTCGAAAAATCTGAAACGACCACAAACCGCTTTTTTTTATCCACTTTCTCTTCTGAAGAAAAAGAATAAAAAATATTCAGAGCAGAAAGAA
>Ga0209306_1001005_pt1 | contig 14029 bp, 9 predicted proteins | sample COGITO_mtgs_1103_3_FD_184793 | JGI IMG/M metagenome (GOLD analysis project Ga0209306, IMG submission 184793) | Pelagic marine microbial communities from North Sea - COGITO_mtgs_110328 (SPAdes) (version 2) | ecosystem: Environmental > Aquatic > Marine > Epipelagic ... | reverse complement strand
CAAAAATCGTCAACGACACGCTCTCGAAGCATCCTCCGAAATCGCACTCGACGTTTGATGTCATCGTCGTCGGAAACGGTCCTTTAGGTTCCGCGATCGGTTTACACGCGTCTGTGTCGTCGTCTGGTAAAAAAAGCGTGTTGATTTTAGACTGCGGCTCGGAAAGTCTGAGCTCCGGGTCGGACGACCTCGGGAGAATCGTTCGGCCGTTAGATGCGGAAGGCAGGGACGAGTGGACGCGGTTCAACATCGATTCGATCGAGAGCTTTGCAAAGGTACAAGAGGAGAGCGAGATTGCATTCTTCGAAAAGAAAGGGAGCTTGAGCGTCGGCTCCGACTTGTTCGTGTCAAAACCGGCGAGCTTGTTACGGGCGAAAAAGATCGAACACGAGATTTTAAGAGGCGGGGAAGAGATATGCGCAAAGTTCGCGTACCTGAATCGAAGGACGATTCCGGAGGAGTACGTCGCGGTTTCCGATCGAGTGGGCGGATACGTTTCGCCGCATAAGATGCGCGCGGCGTTTAATCGGTTGGCGGTGAAAAAGAACGACGGGAGGACCGTGGTGTGCGTGCAAACCGCCGAGGAGATTCTCTGGACGGACGGTGATGGTGGTTTTGTGAAAGTACGAACGACGGATGGGAACGTATACGCGGCGAAAGAAAAAGTCTTCGTCGCGTGCGGGTATTACACGCAACCGTTACTGCACCGCTCGAAAATAGACATGGAGAGTTTAGAAGACGTGAAGATTTCAAAGAGGACGATTATTTTAGCTAAAGTTTCCGAGGAAGACGCGAAAGGTCGATTTCGTGATATGCCGACGATTAAGTACGAGTTACCGGAAGACGTGAGAAGTAAAAGCGCCGCGACTGACGCGAGCGCCAACGCCGCTTCCGATCAGAGCAAAAACGAAGCGAAAAGCGTGTACATTCTGCCGCCGATTTGGTACCCGGGCCCGGTGCCTTCGCCCGGGTATTACGTGAAAATAGGAGGGGGACCGAATGATTTCATGACGCTATCTAAAGCGGTCATGTTTGACGAAAAGAAGAGCGGCAACGTTCAAAATGAAAAAGAGAAGACACCCATAGAACAGCGCAAAGAGTTAGACTCGGTTTGGGAAGACCATCGAAAGGCCACTTACGAAGACCAAAAAGAGGACATCGAATCGTGGATGAGTTCGGACGGCGACCCGGAAATCGTGCCGCAACTCAAAACCGCGTTACTGCACGTCTTTCCAGACGTCGAATTTGAAGCGTTTGAAAGGAAGGCGTGCGCGACGACGTGCACGTCAAACGGGAGTATGAAAATTGAACACTATTTAGACGGTAAAATATGCGCAGTTACCGGATGCAATGGAAAAGCCGCCGGTCCGGCGTACGCGATTGCTCGAGAAGTCGTCGCGAATGCCAAATTTGTAAAACATATCATTTAAAACTCTGTAAGCGCTACAGGCACTATTACTACTACTACTACTACTACTACTACTACTACTACTACTACTACTACTACTTCTATCACCCGCGACTCGACTTTTTTCCCGCACCTCTTTTCTTGCTCCCTTTCGCGCCCTTCTTGGATTTCTTTCCTCCCGCGCTCCCTTTCGCGTCTCGATTCTTCCCGCTCAGTCGTACTTTCGTATCTACGTTTACTTTATTCTTCTTCACGTCCCCTTTCTTCAATTTCAAAATCCCATTCTTAAACCAAGAGCTGCCCCACGCTAATCCTCGGTCGCTCTCTTTCTCTCTCTTCTCTTCCTTTTCGCTATTCGTCATCTTCCTCCTCTCTTTCTTCTCTAACTTATGCCCGAGCCGAAACAAATCCAACCGCTTCTCTTCGTTCCTTTGCTCGTTCTTCTTCCAAAGTCCGACGCCGATAGTCGCGGGAATCCGTATCCCTTTCGACGGTTTCATTCCCAACTCTTTCAGCTTTTCATTCTCTAACTCTGTCCTGTCCCACTTGTTCAAGCCTTTGATGCCGAAATCTCGCACCTCGCGACGCATGTGTTTCATGCCAAACTTCGAGTCTTTCGCGTCGTCGTTGTTGTTGTTGTTGTTGTTGCTTTTCGCATCTTCCTCGCTCTGAAATCCATTCTTCTTCTTCTTCTTTTTCTTCTTCCCGTCAAACCCGTCTTCTTCCATCTCGTCCTCTCGAACGATCCGTTTCGTCTCCGACGCCATGAATCGTTTCATCTCGCGTTTCACGTTTATTCTCTTTCGTAGTAAAGTCTTGTTTATGTTGTCGTTCGTCTTGTTTTCGGCGGCGGCTCCAAAAAGTGTTCGCTTCCCGTCGAACGCGAACACTTTCACCTCTTTTGCCTCTTCTCTCTTTTTCTCTCCATCATCCATTAACACCCTCTCTTCTTCTGCGGTTGTCGTCGTCTTCATCTTCTTCTTCTTCTTTTGTTCCTTCTTAAACGCGTTCATCGGCGCGTTCAAATCTCTCTGGTGTTTCTTTTGTCCGATTTTTCCTCGCACTTTTGTTTAGGGTGTTAAACCCTATTTCAAGCCGAGTCTCTTTCCCTCCTCTTCTTAAAATCGTCACAAGGAAGGAGCTCTTTGAGGAAAGTATTCACAGAACCACATCATCAGAAAGAGAAGGAGAGAGAAACGAGAACAGTAATAGTACTACTACTACTAATAATAAGAACGTTTTACCACACCGAATAAGAGGACATGATGAAGCGCATTCTGAACCCGAATTCTTCTTTTTCTACCCCGGGAGGAACGCGGGATGAGACGAACGAAGAGAATTTAGGAACGGACGGTGATGAGAACACGAACACGAGTAACAACAACAACAACAACAACAACAACGCAAAGAGGACGACGAGTAGTAAAGACGGGGCAGACGACTCCTTGTTGTTTCCTTCGGAAGAGCACACGGAAGAGCAACTCGTTTCCGCGATTAAAGATTGGAACAATATGAAACCCGTGGTGGTGTTGAACACGATATCGTCCTTGTGCGTGATTGTACTCGCGCAGCTGATGGCGTTTCTTTCGATACCGATCGGTGTGATTGGGCTGATCGCGTGCTCGGTGTACGGGTCGGAGTTGTTTCGGATGAAGAGAGGGTTAGGCGCGACGGTGGCGACGGTGAAGATGTTGTCGTTGGTGTGCGTGATATTGGACGGCGCGTTTGCGGCGGTGAGTTTAGCGATCGGGACCTTGTACGCGGGGGGGGATATGGTGACGACGATGGTGTTGATGTCGTCGTTGTTTGGCGCGCACGGGCTCGGGTATTGGGAGATGTATAAGAGGGCGAAGGAAATTGGGAAGATTCTGAATTGAGAGTGTCATTCGCGAACATCGTAGAAAAACGCTAAAGCTTTGTATCATCATCATCACGCGCACCTGGTACAGGTACGCATGTACTACTACTACTATTATTACTACTACTATTACTACTGCTACTGTATGATCTAAATAGTTCCACATCTCACGAGAGCTGTACTTTTCAATCGAGCGCTGACTTTGTCCATCTGGTTTTGGCCGTTCGGATTTTATCGGTCGTTTGTTTCATTCGTAAATAAAAGAAGAGGATGGCAAACAGGAACCACAACAGCGTTCGGAACATGCTATTTATGTAGGAAGAAATACCCGAGGACGCAGAGCTCGACGCAGAGGACATGAGTAGGTACTGTTTCCTCTTTTCGCGAGCGTGCACGTGGTCGCTGAGTACCGTAGCGTGCGCGAAAAATTTGTCCACCTCTTTCTTCGCCCGGGAGACTTTCGCGGAAGCTTCGTCCGCGTGTGAGGAAACGGAAGATAACAACGTTTGCGCTTCCTTCAAATACCGAAACGCAGCTTTTTTCGAGGCGCGAAGTTCAGCCGATAAGCGCTTACCTTCGCCGCTTTTCGCGGCTTCGTAGACGCCGTCCGATTTCGCATCGATGCGTTCGAGCGAAACGACGGCACGATTATACGTCAATAAAACGCGGTCGATTTGCGCGACGACGATGTTTCTGCGCGCGATTTCGCGGTGTATGGAGCCAAATCGAGACCCGGGCGTTGTGAAACTTAACGGGTTATCTCCGACGGACCACGCGTAACCGTTCATAGCTTCGACGACGACGTTTTCTTCAGACCCATTTTGATGACTACTCGTAAACGACGTTGATTCGTGCGGTGCGATGAGTCCGGAAACGAATTGCGCCACCATCGAGGCCACTTCTCTCGCCGGGTCCGCGAAGTCCGCTTCGAGCGTTTTGATTTCGCAAAAGGATCTCGACGCCGAAAAGGGCATTCTCCCGTGCGTCGACGAGAGGAGCTTTTCGTTGATTGGACTCGAGCGAGTGACAAAGATGGCGTCGCGAATCACTTCTACCGGTTTTGCATTCGTGAAAAGTAACGGAGAGTCTCTGTGTTCGCCATCGAAGCGTTGGTCAAAGACGAAAATAGGAATTTCCAAGTGGTCTTCGTTATCTTCTTCTTTGTCCTCTTCGTCTTCGCCAGTGTATTTTTCATCATCCACGAGCAAATGTTGCGCGAGTGCGTCGACGTCCAACCATCGCGCTCGCGCGTGGTCGCTTTGTTTTCCATCGACACCAAACCCAGAAACTTTACCGGTTCTCAAAGCTGATGCGAAAGCTGACGCCATCGCAGGTTCTTCCGACGCGGTGACGATACGCGCCGTCGCGGAAACTTTCGTCGATTTCAACGAACTCGCATCTAACGCGTCCAAGATTTCCAATCGTAACGCATCCGAGTACGCGTACTGGTACTCGCTCTTTTTATCACTAGTAATCTTTTTGTTGTTGTTGTTGTTGTTGTTCTCGTATTCATCTTTCTCACCGAGTTCGAGGACATACATATACGCGTGAATCGTCTTGTATGGTTTCGCGCGTTTCAAAAACGACCGTCTCGTCGCCGGCGGCACGATGACGGAAGAAGCGTACGCGCCAATCATTGCCGTCGCTTCGGCAAGGAACACGTCGTTCGCAAACTGACCGGGCGTTTGAAAAAACGTCTTGGCATCTTCCGAGCCGTCTCCACTCAATCGCACTGATTCTCCAAACGACGCCACATCAAAATCGGCATCCGCGCCGTGCTCCAACGCAGTTTTCGTCTTCATCGCGTCCTCGCACGCTTTCGCCGCGCCTTCGTTCGCTTCGTGTAAACAGTGCTCGTTGAAAAAACGCTCTAGTAAGTCAATCTCTACCGCGGCTAAATTTTTCGACGTCAACTCGTCGCGGCTTTGGTGTGATTTTTCCAACCGCCTACCTCGCGCCGCGTCCAGTTGTTGCGACAGGCGTTTTCTCTTCACCGCAAACTCTTGACTGGTCATTTTACGTCCACTTCCAAACCGCATCTTCGTGCTCGGAAAATCGTGCGCACCGTGTCCGATTACTTTCTTCGTGTGCGCGCGCTCTAAACTACCCCACGTGAACGGGCCGGCGGATAAATCCAAGAATACTGTTTTCGTCCTCGAGGAGAGGATGGCTTCGGTGAGACATCCTTCGTGGCCTTGTTCGATTTTCGCGATTTGTCTCGCGATTCGTGTGGCAGCGATGATATCGTCGCCGTTGAGTTTTTGCAAAGCAAATTGCTTCAACGAACTATCGTCGACGACTTTTATTATCGACGTTGAACTCTTCTTGTTCTTCTTGTTCTTCGCGCTACCTCCTCCGCGGCCGTTCACCTCCACCGCGAAATCTTGCCTCGCCGCCCAAAGATCGCCAAACGTCCTCAAATCGTGCATCGAAAGCATCTTCTTCATACTTCTCTCGCCTTGATGTTCTCCGTCGTTTCTAACATCCTCCCCTTTCTTCAACCGTAAAAACTCCGCGTCGTCTTCAATCTCGTCCATTTCGTCCAAGACGCCGTGCGCGCCAAATCCATCTCTCGAGAGGAGCGTTTTCAACTGTTCGGTAATCTTTGACGTCTTTTTTTTCCTTGTCTTTTTACCGTATCCGCCACCGCTGCTTCCACCGAGGAACACCCTATCGTCGTGATCGTAAGTCAACTCGCCACTGCGTAACTCTTCTGCCCTCCATTCGATGGCTTTCTTCGCGAAAAGCTCTGCTTTTTTAGAAACCTCTGCATCTTCTCGCAGGACGACGACTTCTTCGTCGGTTAATCCGTACCGAAATCCATACCTGGGCACTTTACTCTCGCCGCCAGCATCACCTTCCACCGTTTTTGCGTTCACGACAATCATAAAATGTTCCTCTTCTAATCCTAAAAACTCCGCTAAATCATCCGCCAATTTCTCAATCGCGTACGCGTCCACGATTCTACTGTCGACGCGGTTCACCTGTCCGTGCAAGCGATGCACGTCTCGCGAGTGCTTCTCGATTGCCTCCTCGAACACCTTCAACACGTTCGACCCGAGTTGAAGCACTCTCGAGTGCACGTTGTACGAAACCTTGCTCCTCTTATCCTCTTCCCCTTCCTCGTCCTCGTCGCCGACGTATTCGTGCCTTAACTTTACGTTCAGACGTTCCAACCACCTCGCCTGTTCCTCCGCGCGGATTGAAACGTCGTATCGCCCGTCGTTTTCAAATCCAACGAACGCGACGTTTAAAGAGACGTCGATTCTGTATTCCTCGATTTTCTGTGCGTTATCTGCCGCGCACTTTGCGAATGTTTTCGATTGAGATGTCGCGCGTTCGCTTTCCGAGGAAGAGGAGGAAGAGGCGCACTCTCGCTCGAAATCGCTTCGACTTTTCGTAACCTTTGTGACTCCTTTCTTCTTCCCGTTTACCCACATCAAGTCGCTTAAAATCGAGTTGAGCAGACCACCATCGTTACCGATATTATCACCACCGTTGATTTTTGCGAAAGTATCAAAGTTTTCCTCGTCCACGACTCGGGAGAAGGAAGACGAATCCTTCGCGCGTTGGTGTTTCCCCGCTGAAGCAAACGAACGACACCAAAAGAGGAAGAAGAAGAACACACAGAAAACGAGCATCATCGTGGGGAACGATGCGCGTTTTTTCGGGTCACACGTGTTCCTCTTCATCGTCCTCGTTGCCCTCCTGCTCCTGCTTTCTCTGATGACTTCGTACACGCACGCAGTCGCGCGTCAAACTCTGACGGGGAAAAAGTTTCTCTCGTCTGTGTGAGTTGAGTTCGTCATTCATTTCCCCGGGGACTTTCGAAAGAACGAAGCACGTTTCACCCGTTCTTTTGGAGAGAAAAGGCGCGAGAAAGAGAGTCTGTGTGCTACTCTTGCTGCTTCTGCTGTTGCTCCTCCTTTTGCGCGCGGATGAGTGATACGCGCGCTCCTCTTTGCGAATACAGATACCAACGGTGAAATGTCACGCGACGGGGAAATGCGAGAGAAAGTGAACAAATTCGAATCCGAACCGGTTTCATACCGCGCGTTACCCGCGATCGCCTTTACCAACTCTTCTTCTTCTCCAGAGAACAGGAACAACAACCCTCTGTCGAAAGCCTCGCAAATTTTGTTCTACCAATACGTGGAACCGGAATGGTCGAAAGCGAAAATGAAATCGGTTTTAGGATTCATGAGACAAGTAGGGGACGAGTTAGGGGTCACCGGACGAGGGCGGATATCGCAAGAAGGCGCGAATTGCACGTTAACGGCAAAAGATCCTCACTCCGCGCGAGAGTTTTGCAACAGATTGCGAAAATTTGACAAAATATTTGAAGAGACGGATTTTAAGATTACCGATATGGTGGAACATTCGCAACGGTTTAAGCGGTTGACGCTCGTACCGAAGGACGAGCTCGTCGCTTACGGGTTGGAGAAGGAGAAAGCGCCGTCGTTGAAACAGAATAAGAGCAAACACGTGAACGCGATTGAATATCACGAGATGTTGAAGGATAAAGATTCGGTGGTGATTGACGTGAGGAATCATTACGAGGTGGACATTGGGAGGATTGAACCGCCGGAAGGTGGGGCGACATTTTTGAACCCGGAGATGCGAAACAGTCGCGAATTTCCCAAGTGGTTAAACTTGCCCGAGACGAAGAAACAGTTGGAAGGGAAGCGGGTGATGATGTACTGCACCGGGGGCATACGATGCGAACGAGCGTCGGCGTTGATTTCGCAAATGGAACGGGTTGGCGATTTGAAGGAAACGAAAGGGATTGCCATGGTCAGAGGTGGAGTCGACAGGTATTTGAAGACGTTCCCGGAGAGCGGAGGGTTCTGGAAAGGGAAAAACTACTTATTCGATTTGAGAGAGGCGCAGATGGCAGAGAAAGAAGGCGAGTTAGAGACGACGAGTAAGTGTTGCGCGTGCGAACGCGCGTGGTCAAAATACGAGGGGAAGTTTGTCTGCGGAGATCAAAAGTGTAAAGTGCCCGTTTTGGTGTGCGACGGGTGCAGGAACGTAATCGAAGCGAATACGAAGAAGAACAGTTTTGTTAAGAGACAAAAAAAAGGGAGCAACGGCAACACTTGGAACGCGAATAAGACGAAAAGCGACGATAAAAACGACCCGCACGACGTAAAAAACCTGAGATGTCCTCTGTGTAAAGTCGGTAAGGAGTTACGCTCGATCGAACCGGTCGATTCGGCGGCACAAAAGCGCTTGCTCACCTTAGAAGGCGGCAACGCGAAAATCAACGCCAGCAACAAACGCCCGAGGAAAGAATCGAAAACGTTGTTCATCGGCAAACTCCCACTTTCTGTCACCGCCACGGAAATCAAAAGCGCGTTAAAATTAAACGACGACAATAACGCCGAAATCGAATGGATGATGGATTCAAAATCCGGTTTCTTTTACGGCAGCGCCGTCGTAAAACTCGCGAGTAAAGACCGCTGTCGAAGCTTGTTGGAGCAGTACAAAAAAGACCCGCCTCGAATCCAAAACAAGTTCATCGCCGTCGGGTATTTCGACGAAGATTGGAAGAACAAGAACAGGAAGAAGATGAAGGAAAAGGAGGAAAAGAAGGATAACGACGCGAAAGAAGACGGCGGCAAAAAACGACGACTCGCAGAAGAAGAGTACAAGAGACTGTTCCGGAAAGGCGAAAGGCCTCCGGTGACGTGACGACAACAACGAAAACATCTTTCCCGCGTTTACGACGATAGAGAGAACTTCACAACGTCACGCGTTTAATGCACAATAGATATATATATATAGAGAGAGAGAAAGAGAGAGAGTTCGAAATGCTCTGCTCCGGTAGAAGACGAATGTAAGAATACGAGCGGGCGGCGAAGCGACCGGATGCGGAAAATGGCAGACCTTTCAAAATTCAAAATTCAACCACAAACTCCACATAAATAAGCGCTCAGTAAACACGAATCAACGCGAATCATCATGCTCGAAGAAACCACCAACAACGCGAACATCACCACCACCACCACAACCACCACCACAAACGAGCCAACACTCACGCAATACGAAGCCGAGCGCAACGCGCGGATACAAAAGAACATCGAACGCATGAAATCGTTCGGCATCGACGACGCGAGGAAAAAAGTGATGACGATGGAATCGAAGCACAAAAACAACGCGACGACGTCCTTGTTATCCAAAAAGCGCGTCAAAAAACGCTCTGAAAACGCAACACAGATGGACAGATCGAAACAACCGAGGCGGACGTCCTCGCGCGTGCGCGGAGAGAAAGCGCCGGACGTTTTCGTGCCCGATGAAAGAAATCTTTGGGAACCGACGTATAACGAGGAAATCTACACGCAAAGGCAAGTTTCGAACTTGGGCGATCGAAAATCGGAGTGGCAACTCTTCGTCTCCGGGTACGACCAACAAGGTCGACGGTTGTACGACAACAACAGAGGCGTGTGTTGTCACCAGTGCAGGCAGAAAACGCTGGGAACGCACACGACGTGCAGGAAGTGCAACATGATGCGCGGGAAGTTTTGCGGAGACTGCATTTTTATGCGGTACGGTGAAAACGTTCTGGAAATCAACGAAAATCCGGGGTGGGAGTGCCCGGTGTGTCGTGACATCTGCAATTGTTCGTTCTGTCGCACGAAGAAAGGGTGGATGCCGACTGGGAACATGTACCGAGCCGCGATCGCGAGCGGGTACAAATCCGTGGCGCATTATTTAGTCTTGTCGAGACAGGACGACGAGGAAAAGGCCAAACTGTGCGAAGAGGAAGCCGAACGCGTCGCCGAGCGATTGCAGAGAGAAGAAAAGAGACGAATTCAAGAAAACCCAGAGTTATACGCGAAAGAACAAGAGGAGAGGAGGAATAGGCCGCACTGGTTGAAGAATAAAAAGTAGTAAAGCGGGACGGACAGAAGAGCGGAGGATGTCCCGCGGCCGCTTTGTACCATCACTAGAAGCTGTACCAAATTGGAGAGAGAAAAAACCACACTTTTTATCATCATCATCATCATCATCATGTCTCCTCCTCCTCCTCTTTCGGAGTCTCACACCGCCGAGTCCCTCCGAAACCTTTTCGCCTCTACTTTCTCTTGGTTCCTCCCCGAGAACGTCATCGACGAGGACACGCTCGAGTATCTGTTCTCGAGTTTATCCGATGGAAGTTTCGAGGACAAGGAGGAGTTTCTGGATTTCGTGACGCCACTTTTGATGGAATTATTCGAAGGTGACGACGAAGACGAGGCGAGAGCGCAGTGCACGAAAGCGCACGATTTGTTATACGGCAAATGTGTAGAAGAAGGGAGCGATACTACGAAAGAGGAGGAGACGACCACGAGAGTGATAAACGTGAAATTAGGTGGCACTCCAGGGGAAGAGGAGGAAAGCGAATTCGAGAAAGAGGTTTCGAGGCGATTGCGAGAGAAGGAAAGAGACCGTTTGCCAGATTTTAGCACGAATACGAACCATCGAAATCAAAACGAAGATAAAGCGCAGGAGAAAGAGCAACGGAAAATGAGGAAAAAACTGGAAGAGAGCGAGGAGGAGGTGCGGAAGTTGTTGAGAGAACTGGACGTCGCCAGGGAGACGGCGGCGAAGAGACGCATCGAAGGAAGTAGCGGCGGAGGGAACGGGTCGATTGGAACGATTGAAGTTGGGCCGTTCAACGTGCCGAATCCAGGTGGAGGGCAGGATCTCATCAACGATTGCGTTTTGACGTTCGTACCTGGGAGAAGGTACGCGTTGATTGGAAGAAATGGAACGGGTAAGTCTACTTTGCTGAAGTATTTGGCGTCCAGACGGGTGGGCGACAAGGTTGGTTTCTCCGAGGATGTTTTCGTGCATTACGTGAATCAAGAGGTCACGTTGAACGAGGAGCAAGAAGAATGGTTACCAGTGGACGTTGTGTTACACGCGGACGTGCAAAGACGACTTTTGTTGGAGGAGTTGAAAGAGTTGGAATCCAACGCGAGCGGAGAAGGTGACGTGCAAAGGATTTCTGTCGTTCACGAACATTTAGATTCTATAGAGTCCTCGTCCGCGCACGCCAGAGCGTCGCAATTGCTTCGCAGTCTCGGTTTCAGCGAGGAATTAGCCAGTCGTAAAATGAAACAGTTATCTGGTGGGTGGAGAGTTCGGACGAGTTTAGCCGCCGCGTTGTTCGCGACTCCCGATATATTATTCTTGGACGAGCCGACGAATCATTTGTCGATTCAAGCGGTTATGTTTTTAGCAAAAGAGCTGGTGGAGAATCCAGTTTGGAAATCTCGCATTATCGTCTGCGTTTCGCACGACAGACACTTCTTGGACGAAACCACGACGGATTCGTTGCATATTTCCGGCGTCGCCAAACGAGTCACGTCGCATCGAATGAACTATTCCAGTTGGGCCAAAAAGAGGAGAGAACAGCAAATCGCGTTGAAAAAACGCACGGAATTGAGACAGATAAAGATTGACACGCTGAAGGAATTCGCTGGGCACGGGTTCCGCTACGGCGGCTCCTCGTCGCAAATCAATATGATGCAGAAGAAAGCCTCCGAGGCGAAGAAATTAGAGTTGGAAGCCGAGGAAGAACAAAACGAACTCGCGGATTTAGAAGAAGATAGAGAGAATAGTTTAAGTTTATGCGCGGGAGGTGAATTGCAATCACAATCGATCTCCATGCTTGAAAGTTGTTCGTTTCGGTACCCAAACACAGAGAAAGATATATTCACGGATGTCGATTTAAGCGTCGATTCGAAATCGCGCGTCGTTTTGCTCGGCGAGAATGGACAAGGGAAAACGACTTTAGTTAAAGTCATCACAAACGCTTTGAAAAGTACCGGCGGTTCGGTGAAGCGCGACCACGGCGCTCGAATCTCGTTGGTGAATCAACACCACGCCGAGCAGTTGAAATACGACATGACTCCGTTGCAATTCATGCTCGAGAAATACAAAGGCGACGGAAGTTACAAACACGAGCAAGAAATTAGAGGACATTTATCGAGTTGCGGCGTGCCGACTGCGTTACAAAGCATACCATCCGGAAGCCTTTCCGGGGGTCAACGTTCGCGAGTCGCCATGGCTGCGGTGTCCTATTTTAAACCGCATTTGATCGTTTTAGACGAGCCGACGAATAACTTAGATTTAGAATCGTGCGAAGCGCTCGCGAAAGCCATCTCGGATTTCAAAGGAGGCGTGATTTTGGTTTCGCACGACCAGTTTTTCGTCGAACAAGTTGGCAAAGAGTTCATCGCGATTGAAAATGGTCGCGCCGTGCGCTTCGAGAACTTTAAGAAATACAGAGCGAGCATAGCGGCGAAAATGCCAAAATAGAGAAGAAAATAATAGATGTGTACTCTACTACTGTACGTTGCGCAAAGTGTTCAGAAAGCAAAGGAATATTTACTACGATTAGAAAAGAGAAGATTATTATAAATACCAATGAGCTCTCATGCCGAACGCCGTATCGAAATTCCCGCGTTCGTCTCGATTGATGACGATTCCAGGAAACAGACTCATGGACGGTTTTTGAAACCCATCGCCGTATACGCGCGCGAAAAGTTCCACGTGTTCCCCGCCGACGGCGTTGGAGTGGCCGAAAACGCACCCCCACCCGAGATTTTTCGGCGACAAAATGTCTTTCAAAGTAGCCGTGGCTGGTTTCAGTCTCGCGCTCGGTGGTTTCGTGGCGACGACGCCCCACTCGAAGACATCTTCGCCCCCGCCCCCTCCGCCGCCTCGTTTACTTTTCGATTTTGAAAACGATGATTTACCACCGCCGCCGCCTAAAACGTCTTTTTGCACCCACGCGCTGACAACCACGTCTTCTATGGCCGCCGCCACGCTGACGCTGGCAATCTTTTGCCCGTTCGCGTCCACTGATCCTCCTAAAGCGCCGGCGTAATTCACGTTCTTCTTATTCGTATCCTTGTTCTTATTGTCTTTCCTTTTACTCCTCCAACTCCCTTGACCAATCACTCTCGCCGTCGGTTCGTCCACTCGCGTGTTATTCCCGGCGCACATGGCCAAATTCACCGTCGCGTCTGAACTCACTTCGCACCCGACGCTCACCGCTGAATCCCCATCCCCCAACGCTGCATAACTCGCCCCCGTGGACCCAAATCCAGTTAAAGATGCGTTTTCTTGAATCGGAGACAAAGATGCAAACTGATCTCGGCCTTCAAAACCGAGCGGCGTGACTCGTATCGTCACGCCGTCCGGAACGAGCGAAGGTATGGCGTTGGATATTTTGTACGAAAGTTTTCGCAAGGTGACCGCGTGTAACTCTTGCCCGTCTTCCGTGAACTGCAAAGAGAGAAAGAGAGAGAGAAAAGGTGAGTTTAGTACCGCTAAAATCGAGCGTATGAAGAAAAACGTACCAATTTCCCTCCTTCGCAGGCAAACAGAGAGGTTAAAACGTGTCCAATTTTCGGAAAGTGCGTCTCGCAGTTTACTTTCATTTCCGCGCCTTTCCGCACGCGCTGACTCGCGGTGACGTTAAACTGGTTCTCGTCCGCTTGCGGGTGGAGGAAACCGCTCTCCACTTTCGCTTTCACGCGGTGGAATATCGAGTTTGAGGAAGAGGATGAATGTCGTTGCACATTCGTTTCCAATCGGTGCACTTTTTCTCGCAACGATTTGATGTCCGAAAACGCGTCTCGAGTGAGACGTTTCAGGTTGGAAACGTCGTCGTCGATTTCCTCTCGATCCTCCTCGTCTTCCTCTTTTCGTTTGTTGAATACCATTCTTCTCGTTCTTCTTCTTCTTTAACTTCTTCTTTATATAAA
>Ga0209306_1001003_pt1 | contig 14056 bp, 10 predicted proteins | sample COGITO_mtgs_1103_3_FD_184793 | JGI IMG/M metagenome (GOLD analysis project Ga0209306, IMG submission 184793) | Pelagic marine microbial communities from North Sea - COGITO_mtgs_110328 (SPAdes) (version 2) | ecosystem: Environmental > Aquatic > Marine > Epipelagic ... | reverse complement strand
AGGTGAGAAGAACGTTAATGTCGTGGTATGCTCGTGCTGTCTGATTCTATAACAGACGAACAAACAAAGCGAGAGTGAGTGAGACGAATGTATCTCGTATCCTCTTTTTATGGAGAAAAAATATGTGTTGTGTTTTTGACTTCCTCCTTCTCGTTGTATTATTGTTGTTGTTGTTGTTGTTGTTGTTGTTGTCATTCGCCGCTGTTCTAATCCTCGGAGTCTCGTTGCTGATTCTCGACAAATTCGGCGAATTCAGCGTATTGTTCATCCGTCGGCTCAGGAGAACCTTTTTCTCGCAAGTAGTTTACGCACTCGTGGTACTCTTTGTAACGAGCGCCAGCGATGTCGTCCAAGTTGTTAAGGGGCGCTTTCGCCTCTTCGACTAAGTATTTGAGGCAATCGAGGCGGCCATACCATGCAGCATTTCCCACGCAGTCGCTCTTTAACACAACAGGTATCTTTCTTTCTTCAACAAGATATTTCAAGATATTCATGTTTCCACCGCATGATGCCTGTTGTGCCGCTACTTTTTCCGTCTCTCGAGAAGGTTTCACTTTGCCGAAAAGAAATCGAAGACAGTCGAGGTGTCCTCCTTTAGCAGCTAGTTTACACGACATTTCTTCATCACACGGGCACTCGTTAGAGAAGCAGTACTTTAACATCTCGAGATTACCATAACATGCTGCCACAGTAATCGTCCTTTCATCCCACTCGCACTGTTTCACTTCTCTCGCCCACTTGAGGAACTCGAGTTTGTTCGTTGCAGCAACGTTCTTGCAAAAAAACGTTTGATCTTTCACACCTCCATCTCTATCTTCCTCTCCCCAGGGATAGTGATTCCACGCCCATTCCAACGTCGAAATGGATGAGCATTCAACAATACACCAAGGTATTGCTGATACGTCTACCCCGGCGTACTTAAGCACATCTCGACTCTCTCTATTCACCTTCTGAAAGAAATACCGATCCGTCGTATTCAATTTCGAAAGCACATGCGATACAAACACATCCTTGTGATGCAACACCAATCCCGTCCACAACTTGGTCGGTCCAAGCTTCAACCTCTCCATTTCCGCGACAGCCTCCTTCGCAGCTTTTTCTTTCTCCTTCCTCTTCTTCCTCTTCTGCGCGCCGGATATCTTTTTCCCCATTATTTAGTCGTGTTGTTGTTCTTTTTTCTCCGAAACGTCAAAGAAGACGTTTTTTTCTTTGGGGAGTGAAGCGAAAGAAAATTCAAGTGAAAATTCTTCAAAGAATACCCTCTCGACCGTAGCGTAACTCTCTCAACCGTCGTTCGAGTATTCATCGCACCCGCAAAGGGAGAAGAAGAATGAAAGAACCGCACGTTCCGGTTCTAGAAGACCTGGTCTCGAATTCGTTCGAGGAAAACGAAACGATCTTCTCGAAACTTTCCGTGAGAAAACACTTCGCATCTCGACCGGATCTGATTTTAGCCTCGTCAACCGTTTTCGCGCGATTGCGAATGAGCGAACGCGCGATGCTGTTGAAATCCGTGGTCGATTTCGCGAGAGGAGGCGTGGAAGAGGAAGGAGAGGAAGAGAACGAGAGAGAGGAGGAGGAAGAGGAAGAGAAGAAGAAAAAGAGCGAACGCACCGGGACGACGACCGCAGCGGCAACGAAGAAGAAAATTTCGCAGACGAAAATCAGAAAGAAAAAGACGATGGATTTTTTAGGAGGAGGAGGAGGATCTTACGCTAAAAAGAGCGGCGAAGATGAGGACGACGGGAGCGCGTCGTTGGTAACGAAGGCGATCTCGGAAGAAGATGCGATGAAATTTCTCGAGTTGGCGGAAAAGTGCGTGTTGTTCGCGAAGGAGAAGGAGGAGTATGAAGCGCATCTGGCCAACGCTTCGGCGCTCGCGAAGAAGGCGTTTGCGGTGGTCGCGAGGTCGTACGTGAAGACATTGCGCGAGATGGGAGTTTTGGAACGAGCTTTGGAGCCGCTGAAGTACGCTTTGAAAACGTATTCAAACGTGGTATCGAGAGGTAAGGTGACGTTTTTGCACGCGGTGTGTTACGAAACGTGCGTGGAACTGAAGAGAGAGAACGAGGCGTACGAGGGAGGACTTCTCTTCGCCGTGGAAGATCCGTCCGAAACTGGATTTAAGGCGAAAGATTTTGCAAACTATTGCTATTACGCCGGTTTGTCGTGCTTGTGCGCGGAAAAGTACGATCGAGCTATTTCGTTCTTTTCACACTGCATTTCGATGCCGACGAAAGAGAAGTGCGGACGAGTCCAGATGGAGAGTTATAACAAATTGCTCTTGGCGTCCATCGTTCGAACGGGTGAAACGTCGACGTTTTTGTCCGAGAAGAGCGGGATTCCCGCGAAGACATCGAATGTGGTCAGACAAGCGTTGATGCAGCAAACGCCATTTATCGGTGGTGATTATGGTGGTAAGCGAGGAGGTAGGAGTTTTGGAAACGAGTCGAACGAGTTCGCAGATGTGGACTTGGAGGACATTTTAGCCGCGGGTGATTTTGGCACCGCGGAAGATCCAAACAGAAAACAACAATCGAACGATTCATCGCAAGACGACGAGATGAAGAACGAGGATGAACGCGAATATCATCATCAACAAGGAACAAAAGGAGCTAGAGAGGAGACGACTCCGCAAAAGATGAAGATGAAGTTTGAAGAGGAAGGAGACGCTTTGGACGACGACATCGATTCATCGCCGCCGCCGGCGCCAAGAGGGGAAGGCGAAGAAGATGCAGAAGAAGACGAGGAAAAGAAACAGCAACAGCAAAACAATAGTCCCTATCAACTTCTCGTGGAAGCGTTGTCGAACAAAAGTGTTCGTGGTGATAAATCATCGTCAACGCCTTTGCAACGTTTCACGGAAACCATGAAGAAGTACTCCGCCATTTTCGAAAACGACAAAAATGCAGACTTGGTCTTGTTAGCGCACAAATCTGTCCAACTCGCGCAAGTCCGCAAAGTGGCAGAGACGTACTCGTCGTTAAGTTTGGGGGCTATTGCGCGCGAGTTGCATCTGGACGGCGGCGAAAGCGAAGCGAAGATGTTGGTGAACGAAATGGTTGCTCGATCGAATATCCGAGGCGGCATTACGGCGAAAATTGACGACCAAAACATGGTGACGTTTCACGATCACGTCGAAGACGCGGCGACGAAGCAGGTGAAGTTGGAGACGGCGATGGCGGACGTCGAAAAGATGACGAGTCTGATCAAACAGTTCGACGAGTCAATGATCACAGACGAGAAGTACTTTGCCAAGTTTTATGAAAGGCAAATGGACAGAAGGAACAAGTCGGCGAGAGGAGGAGGACGAAGAGCGCCGTTTTCAACATTTGCAACAGCGATGACGACGACGGCGACTCCCACTGAATGTGAAGGTGACGAAGAAATAGCAATGCTTTAGTAGGATTTAGTAGAATTCTTTGAATGACAAAGAGAACACGAGAGAGACGCATATGCATCTTGCAGTACGCTGACTATAAAACAGCCTCCACGAGTATGGGGCCATCGCCGTTCTTTTCCATCGCTTCTTGGAAGACCATTTGGAAACTTTCAATCGTGTCGCATCGAGTAGCCATGCGGAAGCCGAACGATTTCGCCATGGTGACCCAATCGATGGTTGGTTCCCCGAGACTCGTCAACGATTTCGACACGTTTGTCTTGTTCGCATCTTCAACTCTTTGCATCGCATTTTCAATGTTTAAGATGTTGTAACTCGAGTTGTTGCAAATGACCACGCACACGTTCAAATTGTACCTGGCCATAGTCCATAGCGCTTGACAATCGTACAAACCTGAACCGTCGGCTTGAAACGCGATGACTTTGCGCGAACGATCAGCAACCGCCGCCCCGACTGCGGCGGAAAGGCCGAAACCAATCGCTCCACCGGTGAGAGTCAAGTGCGTAAACTGAGGCGAGAACGCATCGGTCGCGTCCCAATACATCGAACCTGACGTTAAACTTTCATCAACAACAACACAGTTTTCCGGTTGCGATTTTGCGATCGTTCCGCACATTGCGGCGGGTGTCAACTTTCCGCTCGTCTCGCGCAACGTATTTTCCTTCGCCGCACGCGTGACTCTTTCGCGGTGTTTATCGTTCTTAGCGTCCGCAACATCCGTTCTCCACGCATTTGCCTTCTTTTCTAACGCAGTTTCGATCGCTTCAAACGCGTCAGTCAGTTTGCCACCAGGCGGTGCTTCGATTTCCCAAACATCGTCCTCGCCTTGGCGAATGAGCGAGGAGAAGTTTTGGTCTTTGTAGCCAAACATCGCGACCGGTTTCTTCGCGTCGACGAGAACGAGCGTTTCAAAACTGGCCAACGTCGCCATCGCGTCGCGCGGGAAGTATGGACATCTTTTCACCATGAGATCACCACCACGATCGATGCGCGAGAACGCATTTTCGACGTAAATTGAGTCTTCGGAGATGCCCAGTTTGCGAAAAATTCCGCAGACACGTTCCAAGTTTTCTCTAATTCCCGCGTCGCCGCCCAAGTAGACGCCCACTTTCCCGGATTCAGATTTCAAAATACTTTTTACGAACGACTTACCAAACGCGTTGATGGCCTTTTGTACCGGTTCAGAAAGACCATGCGAATGTGAAGTATTTTTCTTACCCACATCAGCGCTCTCTCGCGTGGGTGAAGACGCAGGAGAGAAACTATTCTCCCCCCCGCTGTTTTTGTTCTCAATCGCCAAGCGGTCTTCGATGTATAAAACTAAGTCCCAAACTAAACTGTAGTCATACATGATCGTCGGTTGAATATCCAACTTGAATTCTTCGCGTAACATTGAGGCGTAGCGTATGCTCGATTGCGATGTTAATCCGATGGAACGAAAGGTAGTCTTGGTCGTAAATGGTGGCGGAACTTCTTTTTCATCTAGAAGTTCTGTGAGTTGCGCGTGCATGCGCTCGGCTACACTTCCTTTCGTCGTTGCTTGCTCTGGTGACTGGAGGTGTTGACTCTTTTGTTCACGATCCTCGTTCAGTTGCTCTAATGGCGAAGCATCTCCACGAATCACATCTTCGACGGATACTTTCGAAACGCGCTCCCAACTTCGATCGTGGGGTACAATTAAAGTAACCACTTTCGACGCCCCCGGAGATGTCGAGTTTCTCGTCGCAGTCACAAACGCTTCTTTTGCATCCGCCGCAATAGCTGCGGGGACTTTGGACGAAACAACCGCGCCGTTAATCTTCGCGATATCAGCGATCGAACTCTCAAGGACTGGATCGGTGCCAGAATGCCACGTGGACATATCGCCGACTACGTTTACAACAGACGATCCGGCGCGATGAGCGTTGTGTAGATTTGCCGAAGCATTCATCAATCCCGGACCGAGATGGAGTAAAGTTACGCCTGGAATATTCACATTCGAGCCTTTCTTCACTCTAGCATACCCGTCTGCAGCTCCAGAGGCAACGGTCTCGTGTAAAGTCAAGATTGGCTCGATTTTACGAACAGACTCAAACGCGCCGACGAAATGCATCTCCGTCGTGCCAGGATTGGCGAAAACGTGCGTGACGCCGTGACTTTCCGCCACCCTCCATACCGCCGTCGCGCCAGTGATTGTTTCTTCTCTGTTACTTTCTTCAGCCATGTTTGTGACGAGAAAAACTTTTTTTCCTTCTTTTTTTATTTATCAGTTACGCCTCGAAATCAACACCCCCTTTTTCGCTCAAGTCTTCTTCTCGAACACTCCACAAAACTCAGCCATAGACATCTTCTCTCGCTTCTCAATCAACTTGGTTACTCTGTTGATTTTCTCCACAGAAAGTAAGAAATCGCTCCGAAACATCTCAAACATTTTTGCGTCCTCGTGGTGTTCAGGATCCAAGGCATTGAAAAACACAGTTTCCGCGTTTCCTTGGCGACGCCCGTTCGCTTTAACATACCGCCTTTCCAACTCCGCGTCCAAACTATCGTGCACTTCCTGTAGTACGCTCATCGCTTCCTCGTATTTCTCTCCGGGCATGCTCTCCAGCGCTTGCGCTTTCCTAAACATTGCCTTGACCTGTTGTGGTTTCGTCAACCAACACGAATCTTCCTTTTTCTCGCGAAAAAAGTGACACCGCTTCACGGCGTCGCCCCAGACGCCTTCGCCCCTCGCCAAATCGCAATACTTGACGCACAACGCGTACTCCTTCAACGCTAAAAAACTCCCGCCCATATTCAATCGCAACGTCGCTCTCAACTCTTCCGCTAAATCCACGTGTTTTGGCAACACCAACTGTTGCATCAAATCCTCCGTGATGTACGACAAACCGCTCTCGTACAACCGCACCGCCGCTTTCTTCGATCCATCTCGAAACTTCTCGTTCCCTTTCTTTTTCAAATTTTCGCACCGCTCCATCCGTTTCTCGAACGTTAAATCCGCTCGATTGGTATCTGGCGTCTCTTTCGTCCCTTCCACGTGCAACAGCTCAATCTCCACGAGTAACTCGCACTTCGGCGGTATCGAAGGGAAGGAGATATTTCCAGCATCCCCGTACCCTAACGAAGGAGGTATCACAAAAGACGCCTTCTCGCCGACATTTTTCATCAATCGCAAGCACTCATCGACGCCTTTGCACGCGACGTGTCGCGCGTTCGGTTGGCCCACATATATCGCCAGCGCGAGTTGTTCCTCGCCTTCTTCTTCATTGGTGCTAAATCGTAGGGCATTCCTACTAGGGGATTTCTCCCCGTCGTTTTCAAACAAAAACACGGAGTAGTGCGCGTAACACGTGCAATTCTCTTCGATGGTAACTCTCGTGGTCTCGACCGATTCGTTTTGGTCTAGGTTTACCGCGGATGAAAGTTTGCGAGGTCGTTCTTCGTTGGAATATGTTGTCATTGATTTTGTGACGCGTGAGTGTGCTTTTCGGGAAAGTTTTTCTCCAAAACGCCACTTTTTCTTCTTTGACAGCAATTGAGAGCCTAAAAGCGTCATCATGAGCATGAGCACGCGCGGCGCTGATGGTGCGATGCCCGCTGCGTCGGCAGCAATCCCGCATCTCCCATCCGCGGCGCAACCAGATTTAGTCCGAGCGCATCAGAAGGACGATTACTATCGAAAGGTACGGGTGCAAAAGTTTGAATTGGAAAAATGAAATCCCCTATAGAAATCAAATGACGCGCTTTCACGTGCAAAAAAGACTGACATTTCGATCCATTTTCTCCCTCTCTCTGTGCGTACGCACTTTAACAGCTCATATCTGAATCCGTCTCTGATTCCGTTCGGCTGTTATTCGGCCCGCAGTTCTGGAACGACAAACTCGATGCCATCGAATCTTTCGGTGATTTCTTGTACTTTGCATTCACCACCGGGTGCAACTCGCAAACGCTCGGGGAAGGTAGGAACTAAAATTTCTCTTTTGATTCTTTGATTGTATTGAACTCGCGATTGAATACTGACTCTCTCTCCCTCTCTGTTTTTATATGCACTCTGTTACTCTCTCGTTCATCATTTACACGGATTTATAGAATACACGGATCTTTTCATCGCGGACGCGAGAGGGGACATCCCGAGCGCCTCGCGACGGTGGGCGTTGGTCGCGTTGGAGGCGTTGGCGAAACCGATCGGGAGACGGTTGAAAAATGCGTCCAGGAACGCTGTTTCCGGAGTTGGGGCGTTTGAAAAACAGTCTTTGTTAGGTGTTAGTAGTAATAGTAGTGGTAGTACGAGTAGCAGCGGCGATAAGGAGAAGGAGAGGAACAAAAGCGCTTTGAAAAAACAGTTCTTAAAAGCGTACGCGTGGGTGTTCGGAAACGCGCCGCAGAATGCAACTGCGACGAATCCAGCGCTCAAAGGAGTCAACGACCGAGGAGGATTTGGACCTTTGACGCAGTTGATGCTCTTTTACGCGTTCGGAAAGTATGTTTCTTGGACGAACTGGGCGACCGGGATGGAGAGGGTGTTTGTGAACCCGAATCCGGGAGAGCCAAGGGCGCAGTATTCTTTGCTGTCGAAGCTGGTCGCGTTGCAAATAGCATACGCAGTATTTAATGAAGGACAGCGTAGGTATAAGTTACATTTGAGCGGGAAAGCGACAAAAGGAAGACGACCGAAAGCGGCGGAGGAGTTTGGCTTTTTTGAGGCGGACGGCGTGACGAAATGTGGGGATAGATCGAGAGACGAAGCAAAGGAGAGACGAAAAGGAAGCGTAAATCCAGTTTCAGTCATTGACGACGCAAACATGCTTCCAAGTTTCGGCGGCAACGGATTATCGAACGACTTTGATCGAGCCGACGACGAAGATGCCAAACGGTACACCTGGCATGATATACCGTGTCCGTTATGTTTGAACCCTACGAAATACCCAACCGCGTTGAAGTGCGGACACTGTTTGTGTTGGGAGTGCGCGGTGGAGTGTTGCCAACAGAAACCAGAGTGCCCGATGTGTCGCGCGCCGTGTAAACCGCAAGAGTTGATAACGATAGCAAACCCTTAAACTTAATTTATACGAATAGTAAACATTTTTAGTAACAACAACCCGAGCTAGAGCTAGAAAATGATAAATTACAAGCACTTTAACTTTTAAGCTTTCAACATCGCAAACTGCCCTTTCCAATCCGTCTTACCGGTCTCGTTAGATGTCGCAATCTCGAATGCAATCGCGTCGCTACCTTTCTTCGGCGGCTGCGCTAACGCTCGGACCGCGCACACGGCGACATCCTCGATTGAAATCGTGCCGCTCAATCGTCCGTCTTCCTTGGAGAACGCCATCGTCTTCCCTCTCGTTGGTTCATCCACCACGTCCACTGGGCGAATAATCGTCAAAGGTATCCCCAAACTTCTAGCCAATTGTTCTCTCTTCTCCTCTTTTCTCGCCCGTGCGCCTTCGTCGTCCAAAAACATGCTCAACACGTTCCCTTTACTCGCTTTCGCGGTCGACAACAGCACGATGTGCTTCACCCCGCTCTCCTTGCACGATTTCGCGAACGACTCGTCAAACTTACCCGCGGGAACAATCACCGACCTCACACCAGCCAACGATCGACGCAACGCCTTCGCGTCCCCTAAATCCGCGACGTCGACGTATGGCCCGTACCTCGCGCTCTCCGCCTCCACGTTCTCGCACGCCACCTTCACGTCCAACTTCGCGAGCACGAGTTGCATGACCACCGCGTCGCCGAGCTTTGATCCAGAATCGAGCACATAAATAGCTCTCTTCGGAGAACTCATCTCTTCCTCTTCGTTCCCGTACGCGCTCTCTTCACTGTCCATCTTCATTTGCATCTCTCGTTCCTCTTTCCTTAAACTTTCCTCCTTTTCTTCTCTCTCTCTTTTCACTTCGCCATCTTTCCCGACCGAGGAATCCTCGCCGTACCACTTCCGTAACTTTGGCCCGCCTTCCATGACGTCGAGCATTTTGTTCGCCTCGTTGGCGATTTTATCGAAAATGTTGCTCTCCTTGGAGCCGTCTGCTTTCGCTCTGGTCGTCGTCGTCGCGAATCCATCATCATTCCGTCGTCGTCGTCGTCTATATCGTCGTGAACTCTCTTTGAGTGATGACGTTTTGGACGCAGTCATCTTTACGCAGAAAACATTCGTCGTCGAAAGCATCGTCGTCCCCATCGTTTCTCGCGCGTAGAAGTGTGACTCGTCGTGTTTCTCTTCCTCGGGGTGGCGACCTTTTCCTGATCAACTTCTGTATCTGTGCTTTACTTTTCGCGCGTTGTTCGGATGGAATGACGAAAGACATGTCTTCCATTTTATCCAAACTTTCTTCATAAAGAAAACACATCGCAGTGATACCATAACGCACCCTTTTCATTGAACGCAGATGAGATGAACTCGACGAGAACGCGTCCACGAGCGAGTGAGAGAGAGATTTAAGACTTTTTCGCGAGAGTACGATAATCTGAGATGAACAACGCGCAAAGATGTCTTTCTTCGTTTCATCTTTCCAAACACCTAACGGGAAATCAAAGGCTTTGGAATGCGCGAGAGGAAGGGCAACGAGAACACCTCAAAAGAGGAGACAGAATACGAAGGAGAGTTGGCAAGCGAGAGATGATAAATGAAGACGAGAGTGGTGCGTATCGAAATGGTGGTGTGAAAGAGTACGTCGCGGCGAATTACGTTCGCGTGCTCGCAAAGCTGGACGTGTTGGATGCGAAGAATGAGAAGGAAACGGCAGAAGGTGACTTTGAGGACGAGAACGGCAGCGGTTCGAAGATGAACATTTACGGGCACGTCGCGACCATTGATTTGAGCGATGCGAATAATAAGAGCGAGTTCTTGGACGAGAAATTTATTCGATGCTTACACGAACCGGTGCTCATTCAAAACGCGTTTGAGAAATCGCGGCAAGGAAGCGCTTCGTCGTGGACGTTGCGCAAGTTGTTGGAAGCGCACGAGGAGGAAGAGAAGAGGACGGGAGGGTTGTTTCAGACCACGGTAAGAGTGAGAATGGAGGATGGAGTTTCAAGTGGTAACAATGGACGAAGGAACGCGAAGGCATTCGTGTACGCAGAGCAATCGCACGAAGCGATACGGAATCGAAAGTTTCAACCGCCTTCGCTTACGCAACAAATGCCATTCGCAAACGGATTATCGCGCGTGTTGGAGTATTCAGGAGACGGAGCGTATATCCAATCCGAATTGCCATCTAATTTGAAAGACGAGATGGAACATGACTACTCGCGCGTGTTTACGTCGTTTGAAAACAGCGAGGAGTTCGTGGAGTCGCAACCTCTCCGACTTTGGTTGTCAAAAAGAGGGAGCGTATCGCCGCTCCATTTCGACGCCTCGATTTCGACTCTGACGCAATTGAAAGGCGAGAAGACTTTTTTATTGTTTGCGCCATTTTCTGGGCTCTCGCAATGTTACTTATATCCCGATTGGCATCCATTGAGAAGACGTTCACAGCTCTCCATCGATGATGAGCGCATTAGAAATGGATTACGCGCGTATGAGGCAACTCTTTCGGAGGGCGATGTTTTGATTTTCCCACCGCGATGGCTACATCACGTTGAATCGTCGAATAAGACGAATTATTCGGTATCAATCACGCGTCGTTATATTTACAACGCATCAAGTGGTGTAAATACGGATACATCCTACGCGTTGCGTTTCGCAAAATGGGCAAAAACGCGAGACAAAGGCACGAAGGCGCTGAGTCGTTTGTATTCCTCGGGAATGGTTAATCCGGATTTTCCGTCGAGATTTAATCTTGCCGTCATTGATTTAGATGAGGACGGCAAGTGTCCGAAGCTCTGTGAAACCAAAACGTTTGAAAGAAATGTACAAGAGAAATGGAAAGTGTGCGTAAAAGCTTTGTCCGATCGCATAGTCGCCCGAACGAAAAATATTTCGTCGATTTGCGTGCGTGGCTCAATCGCTCGAGGCGCCGCGGTTGATTTCGAATCCGATTGCGACTTGATTGTCGTATTTGAAAATGAACGACCGAATGAACAAGAATTGCAAGATTTACGCTCGGAACTGGAAGATGTCCGCGCCCAAGAGTTCCCATTCGCTAAAAAAGTCGACGTCCGCTTTGAAAAAAATCGCGACGAACTGAACGCGGAGCAACTGTTTACGTTGGCCACATCTTCGCTTTGCGTGAGCGGCGAGGATATTCCAAAGTCGTCATCACGAATGGCACCTGTGCGAACATCAAACCTTACATTGCTCGAAGATGTCGATTCGGCAATTGAGAATGGAAGTGAAAAAGCAATGTCATGGGCGTGTAAGCGATGTTTGCGCGCCGCGTTCGAAAGTCAGAAGAGGACCAGGTTTACGCGAGAGATATCGAGATGCTGCGAGATTGTGTGCGAGGAAGATTATCCGAAAAAGAAATACGAAGTTGGTGATTTGGAAACTGCTCTCGTTATCGCCGTGAAAGGTCCCAAGATGGTTTTCGGCGACGCGTACTGGTTGGAAATGAGCACAGCGCTTCTCAAGCGTTTGAGTAATTGTATTCTGTCAGCTAAGATATAGACTTTTTGTTTATCATTATTTTTACACCGCAGAAGATGCGGAGAACGCCATTGGAACAAAACTCGTCGCGCCGTCCCCCCACGATACTGCTAAGATTCTATCTACGATGGCCCGATCGTTTAATCTGCGCATAGCCGACGAGTCACCGGACGAGAATTGCATAGAAGCGGCGATAGCTTTCGCCCCTATTGGTTTCCCCTCCTCGTCATCCGCGAGCGCGTCTTCCTCGTCTTCTTTCTCTCTGCAAAACGTACCGATAGCTCTGACAGTCAACACCGGGTGAACGATGGTCGCGTACACTCGAACTTTCCCATCCGCGTGTCCAAACACCAATCGCGACGCCGTATCATCCCACGCGCACGACGTAATCGCCGCCGCTTCGGAAGAATCACCTTCACCTGGGATTTTTGGAAAGGTGATGGGCAGCGCCGCTCGTGTCGCCCCGTCTGGAGCGACTTGTAAAGCCGCGCACGAGATGTGTCTCTTGTCCGTGCTTTTTAAAGCAACACCTCCTATCGCGGTTTCGACGCAGCACAAGCCAATTTCGTTTTCGTCGTACTCTCGAATTCTCTTGTTTCCACGCCTCGCCGCCGCTTTCGGCGACGGCCCCCACGCAAACGCGGTCACTTTCCCAGTCGACGAGAATCCGTTCTCCGACCAAACGCCCGATTTCTTCGTCCAAATTGTCAAGGCGCCATCTTTCGAAACCGACGCGAGGTGTCGACCAGACCCACTAAACGCCAACGAGATGATTCCGTTCCGTTTTGTATCGATTTCAATCGGCACGAGCGTTTCCTTGAACGAATCAATCGAGGAGAACGCTTTCATAATTTCACTTTTCGATTTTGGCACTCGAAACGTCTTTCTTCGCTTAATCGATCGAATAACCGAGGACAAACCGCTCATGTTCCCGGAGGACATCGCCGTACTCTTCTTCGCGTTCACGTCCCAAATACGAATGGTAGACCCCCTTGAACTCGCCGTCGCTAACAACGACCCATCTGGCGACCACGCGAGTTTATCGAGAACGCGCACGCCTATCACGTCCGACACCGCCGAATCCAACAGCGTCTCCGTCTCGTCGTTTGGCAATCTTTCAATCTTCCACGTCGTTACATCACTAGCGCTACTACTATTATTATTATTAGACGCAAAGGATGAGAGAACCTTCGAAAATAATCTCACCCCACCGCTCTCCTTCGTAGTCACCGCGATCTCGTTCGGATGATCCGGCCGAAACGCCATCGCCACCGTCGTCTCGTTCGCCACGCTCGGTGTCGAACACGGCGCGGAAAGTAAACTCACGGGCGCAGCAGCGCCTCTTTTCTTGGTCACTTTCGACGCCGACGGAGAAAACGGCGCCGAAGGAACGGTACCACCCGACGACGACATTTGCTCTAAAATCTCCATTACGCTCCGCCTTCGATCAAACACTGAAATTTTCGTCCCTTTCTCACTGTTGCTCGCGATGCCAAACGTCGTTTTACAGTTTTTATGCCAAGACAACGGCGAAGGATTGACCAAATCCTCCTCCGTCTCTTCCTCGTCTGCGGTATATCTGCCATTCTTCGCGAACGATGAGACGACTTTAACCACTTTTCTGGCGAACGCATGCAGTTTCGGCACCATCGAAGCGCCGTTTAACTCCAATTCATCTTCGTCTCTTTTGCCCCCATCGGCTTCAGAATTGGATTCGACAAAACTTTTTTTCTTCGTCTTCTCAAACTTTTGCGGCGCGGCAATGGTCACCGGACACGACGCCGGCGATTTCACGCGAGAGGACGCGCTTCGTTTGGTGTAATACGCGTTCGAGTCCATCGACGAGGCGTTCACCAGCTCGTGGTTGATTTCTCGGAGCATGATGTTCGAGAGTTAAGTGTTTTTTGAATTTTTAGTGTGAGGCAAATTCAAGCGAAAAAGGAGAGTGTAGCGGTAAACGTACGCGAGCGAACGCGGGAAAGAGAGAGCGAGTTTTCTTGATGCATCGATCTCGATAGATTCCGAGATGGAGGATTCGCACGCGATGAACGATGGTTTTATATTTCTATATGTTTAATTTGTAATAGGTGTCATCACATCGTCATCCTTCTGTTGCTATTCTTTTTGTTCTTGTTTTTGTTCTTCTT
>Ga0209306_1001000_pt1 | contig 14080 bp, 9 predicted proteins | sample COGITO_mtgs_1103_3_FD_184793 | JGI IMG/M metagenome (GOLD analysis project Ga0209306, IMG submission 184793) | Pelagic marine microbial communities from North Sea - COGITO_mtgs_110328 (SPAdes) (version 2) | ecosystem: Environmental > Aquatic > Marine > Epipelagic ... | reverse complement strand
TATTAAGCACACTTATTGAGCGCTCTCGTCATCATCATCATCATCATCTTATTAAAAAGAAGACAAAGTTTTAAAAGAGGAGAAGATGCCTCGCGCGACAAAATCAGCCGGCTTGAACGCCAAAGCGAAGAGAAAGGAGAGAAGAGAGGAGAAATTTAATAACAAAGGAGGAGGAGGAGGAGGGGGAGAAGGTGGAGCCGCCACCACGGGAAAAACTTTCGAGGACGAGGAAGGAGGAAACAAGCAAAAGAAGAAGCATAAAGGGAATCAACACGAAGACAAGGATAACAATAAAAAGTCGAAGAATACCTCATCATCTTTCAAGAGTTCGAACGCAAGTAATGGTAATGGGGATAAAAAAGCGTGGAAGAGCGGCGGAATTGGTGGTGGAAGCGGCGGCTTCAAGAAGACAGCCTCCTCTCAACAACAACAACAACAACAAACACAATCGCAATCGCAAAAGCAAGGCTTTGCAAAGCCAAACTTTCAGCTCATCGAAGAGTTAGTGTTGATTTTTGAAAAGCTCAGGCAAACGAAAGATTCTTCCAAATCCAAAAACGGCGGCGGCAACCGCGGGAAAGGTAAACGCGCAGGCGACGACGACGACGACGACGACAGCGATAACGACAACAACAGTCGCGACGCGGGTAAGAAGAAGGAATACGCAACACTCATTTACTCGAAAACCAAAGGCAAGATTCCTGAAATTGCAAACAATCACAAAGGCTCGAGAATAGTCCAAAGTCTGTTGAAATACGGCACGGAAGAGCAAATAAACTCGGTATTTGCCGAATGCGCGCCGAAACTAGCCATCTTAGCGAAATCTTTGTACGGGAACTTCCTCATTCGGAAGCTCATCGAAAAGACTAAGAAAGAAGATTATCCGCAACTGTTACAAAACGTCAAAGGTCAAGTAACTTCGCTAGCGCGACACCCAGTTGGAAGTCAAATATTAGAGCATCTGTATCACTCCGCGAAGGGCGAACAACGCGCGCAAATGCAGGCTGAATTCTACGGTGGCGAATTTGTACACTTTTCAAACGCGAGTTCAATGACGAAAAAAGACGGTAAAAACGCCAACAAAGAACCGCCGACTTTAAAGGACATTCTGTTGCAAAAACCAGCCATGCAGAGACAAAATACGTTGAAAAACATATCGAGATCAATCCTTCCGATTCTGGAGAAAGGTTTAGTATCGCCGCTCATCGTCCATAAAGTTTTAAAAGAATATCTCCTGGTCGGTGGTGCAAGTTTACGCGCCGAGGCGGCAAATTCTATCGCCGCACCGGCGTTTCTTCGATTGTTCCACACCAGGGAAGGTGCCACGGCAACGAACGTGATGCTTTCGTACGCCGGCGCGAAACAACGAAAGCAAGTCTTGAAAGCTTTGAAAACGCAAGTGTGGAGAGTATCCCAAGACGAGTGCGCACATTCGACTATAATGACATTAATTGACTGCGTGGATGATACGAATATGCTCAATAAAATCATCTTACAGGAGCTCAAAAGCGAAGATATCGCGGGAATCGTCTGCGAACACAAATTCGGGAAACGCGTGATACTGCATTTACTTCGTCCGCGTTTGAATAAATACTCGCCACCAAACTTACAGATGATGATGCTCAGTCCGGAGGAGATACATCAATCTGTTGAAGCGGCGAAAGCGTTGGTGAAAACGCTGCAAAAGCAGCAGAAAAAAATTAACCGACACGATAACGACGGTGACGACGGCGAGGAAGAAATCGAGGACGACGAGATCTTGAAAGATAGCAGTAACAAGAAATCGGAAGTTAACAAAAGAAAACTGAGCAGTGATGGTGGTAGTGATTCCGAGGAAGACGAGGAGGAAGCCGAAGGAGCGGATGTTAACTTTGGCGTTGCCAAGAAGAGCGAGCAACAGAGACGATTGGAAGTTTTTAAGCAATATGGATTCGCCGAGGCGTTGGTGAAATCGTGCCAAGACAACATCGACCGAATGCTCCGGTCGAAAGAATCCGGAGATGTTCTGTACGAAGTCATCATCGGGGGATTGGACGATGTCGTGCATGAGTCTTGTGGCGAAGGAAAAATGAACGCGTTCTACGAGCGCATCGCGGAGGTTGTCACCGAGTCCGTCAAAAGCGCAAAAGCCGACGAGGAGGATAACTTATTGGAAAACTTCTTTTCGACGAGACTTTTGCGCCGCGCGGCGCAAGATTGTCCTCGTTTCGCCAAAGTGTTGTTTGACTCTTCTATATGCGCATCTTCGTCCTTACAAAAGAAGTGGCTTTCTATGCCGCACGCGGAAAAAATCATCGCAGGCGTGTTATCGTGTCCGGACGAGAAGTTCGTTACGGAGGCTAAAGCGAAGATGGGGGCGGATGCCGATGCAATACTCGCTAAAGTGATTGCTAAAAAAGAGAAGCATCGTGATAATGCTGCGAAAGGGAAAGCATAAGGAGGAGGACTTTATTGGATGCACACATATATATACATATATATGTTCCTATGTTGGTGTGTCGGATTAAGCATATTCCATATGTCACTCAGTTTGAACTTAGGTTTTGCGCAAGATATACTACCAGGGTACTTACTAAATACTATTCGATTACTTATAATATATCAATCGTATCCAGCAAGCATCGGCGTAATTTTCGCGTATAGCCACGCGTGCGATTCAGCGAGCTGATTTCGCAGACCCTCCCGAATCTCTTCACGGGTATACCTTGCCGAAAAGTGAATCAACAAAATATTTTCGCATTCGCGGAAACGGTCCGCGTTTTCGGCTATGTCTCTTACGTGCGTGTGACCGAATCGTTTCGCGTCTGCAGGTGAGACGTCGTCGTTGACAAAAGTGCACTCGAGACACACTAATCGCGACTTCAAACCTTCCTGAATAACTTCCTGAGGAGAAGAGTGTAAAAACTCCATCGTCGTATCTCCCGTAAACATAATTTCCGGTACGGTCACCGTATCGGTAATTTCCACGCCGTCATCTTTTAAAGCTTTTATTTCACTTCCTTTCAGCGATAAATATTCATCTTTCAACTTTTGCTTCGTCGAAAGAATAACATACCCTTGACTCGCAATGGGGTGCACGGTTTCAAACGCTTTAATCTTATAGTTTTTGTTCTTCATCGAATAACACGTTTCCGCGGACGGCGCGAAAGGTATCATTTCATGCGGAAGGTCACTATCGTCCAACACTCTCAGCGCGTCTATAAAGTTCGAAATCGCTTCAATCTTTGATTCTGGCACCAGTATCGTAGGTGGCGGTAACGAAAGTAAGTTTCTACTCGCTATGTACATCCCCAAACCACCGACGTGGTCCATGTGGGTGTGCGTCAAACACATCGTGTCCGCGTATACGCATCTTTGATAGCACCTTCCGCTATCAAAACACAGTTTGAGTTGAGGAAAGATGATGCTTGTTTCTTGACCGCCTATGGATAAGCCTTCGATGTTAAATCCCGAAAGCGTCTCGACGACGAATCTGTTTCCTTTCTGCTCGTTTTTGCCGTTCATCGGGGACGACTATATCGTCCGCCGTGACTTTTGATTTCTTTTTTTCATCATCGTATCCACGCGCGCAGTTTTACTAACTCGCACTTTGTCCTTTCTCTGAAGAAGATGTTAAATAAAAAAACTCCAAAGAAAAAAAGAAAAAGCGAGCATCTATTAGAGGGTTTTATGGCTGCCAAAAGAACAGACGACAAGAGGAGTGCTACCCCGTCAACGCAGTTGCGCGCTTCTGCGTGCTGGTGACATCATTACACACCACTCGTAATTAATCGTTGTTGGTCCTTTTTGGAAGAAGAAGCATCATGGCGGATGACTTTGAGCGCGCGGTTTTGTTCTCGTTTCAGCAAAACACCCCTTCTTCTTCTTCTTCTAACTATAATAATAATGAGGAAAGAACGAGCGCGTTACAACAGCTGGAGCAATTCGTGCTCTCGCCAGACGCTTGGAAAGTGTGCGCGGAACGGTTTGAAACGTCCTCTTCGTCCGAGGTAAAGTTTTGGTGCTTGCAAACGCTCGCGAAGAAGCTCAGCGAAGAGTTTTTCAACGAAGAGGAACATTTCGGCAGCGCTCTGCCGTCCTCACCTGCTTCTCCTCCTTCCTCTTCTTTGAAATTTTCCCACGAAGATAGACAGATGCTTCGGAATACTATTGAAAAGTACGTGTCTGCGTTTCAATGCCAACGAGTAAACGACGTGTTTCCGATGTTCATCCAAAATAAACTCGCCGAATGCGTCGCGCACGCCATCGCTTCAGAAGGGCCGGCGAAACGTTGGCCAAACTTTTTCGAGAACTCTGCGGGTATCCTCGTGAATACCAACTCGGGGGGTGATGATACCAATACCAGCGATAATGAAGACAAGAAGACTCGCGCTGCATTCTTTTTGAGAATATTAGATTGCTTGGACGCGGACGTGATAAACTCGACCGACGCTTTGAGAAAAGGCGCCTTATACGTGCGCAAATCTGGTCGCGTAAAGGATTACATGAGAGAAAGCAACATCGTTTCCTTTTTGTTCGATACTTTTTTGAACATGGCGAATAGCTTTTCGAGCGACGCAAAAGTTTTGTCTCAGATTTTAATCGTCGCGAGTAAGTACGTCGATTGGGTGGACGTGAACATAATCGCCTCCGATGGATTCATGTCCTTCGTGTCGGCGTGCTCGGGACATACGAACGAAGACTTGCGAGCGGCGTCTTGCTTATATCTTACCTCGCTAATCGATAAAGGCATGGATGCTGATAAAAAATTCATGTTAATCACGCGATTTAATCTGGTCGAGGCATGTTCCTCTCTCGTCGCGGCGTCGTTTCGCGACGACGACGAGCAATTCGCGATGAAATCTTTACAACTCTTGCAAACGCTAGGAAACGAGCTGCTGAACATGCTCAATGCCATTTCGCCGATCGCGATCAACTCAAAAGGTGGTAAAATGTCGGTAAAAGAGCGATCGATGGATTGTTTGAGAACGCCAGAATCCGAACAGCTGTGCAATTTGCTCTTGGTCTTAGCCACGCAAGCGGCAATGTATGGAATCCCGTCCAAACACGAATCTGCGGTTTCAGCCTCCGGCCAGTTTCTCATCCAGTACTCGAACAGAATGAAGAATGATAGCTACACTTTGGCATTATCGATACCGATGGTTCAAGAGACGCTGTTGAAGAACATTATCGATCGTTCCTCCTTCGAGTTTGTGAATGATTTTGGCGCAGACTTTGCGAATGGCTCAGATCCATACGTCATCGAGTTGGAGTGCGACGTTTTTGCCTTGAGGCACGAGTTGATGGTGTTGTTTAGGAATATTTCGCGGGCCGCACCGGAAATAGTGTTGAGAGCGACGCAAGCCGCAATAGAGAGCGCGTTCAACACCAGTAGTAGCATTAATAATGATAATAATAATAGTAGTGGAAAGGGTGGTGAAGTATTTTGGTACCGCGTCGAGGCGGCGCTTTCGGCGCTGTATAATCTGGGCGAGAGCTCTGGATTCACCGACGCGGTGGTAAATTTCGCCATGAAGACGAATCCGAACAACGCCAAAGACAAAAATAAAAGCATTGAACCTCCGCAAAGTAACAACACCGGGAGCGCTCCACAAGAACACCTTGAGCTCACGTCTCTAGTTTTATCCTTGGTTCTGAAATGGGACGAGTGTTCTAAAAGCTCCGCGTATCACCGCATCGTTTCGATGTCATACATGGAGTTATGCGTGAGATATCACAACATGATTGAACAAAATGCAGAAGCTTTGCATCTTGTTTTGAGAGCATTTTTGGATGAGCGAGGAATGCGACATCCCGATTCAAACGTATCATCTCGAGCGTGTTACTTGTTTATGCGAATGGTGAAACCTGTTCGTTCGCATCTCGCGGACAAGTTGGACGATATTTTCACTGCGTTAGAGAAGCCCCTATCGGATGCGGCTGCACCGTTATCGTCGAAGATGCTCGAAGCTATTCAAGCAAAGGTTGCGCAACTCGCTTCTAATTTGAGCATTGGGACTCGCGCGCAAGCCGAAGAAGGTAACGACGACCGCTTGTACGTGTTCGAAGCGGCCGGCTCCATATTAGGTGCAGAAGAAGTGCCCGAGGACAAGCAGTGCGAGCGTTTAATGCAAGTTTGCCAGGTTTTATGTGGAAGAATCGTTGAATTTGTCAATATTGCGGATGCAGAGAACGGTGCGTTGGCGTCACAAAATGCCATGCGATGCGTCGTAGCTTTGAGCAACTTATCAAAAGGTTTCAGCGCAAGAATTTGCGTGCAGTTGCGTCCCAAAGTGGGTGAAATTTTTCGATCCGCGATGGAAGTGACGATATCGTGTCTAAAGAGATGGCCGAGAGAAAAGGGCGTGCGCCATCGCGTCGTTGGTTACTTACACCAGATGGTGCAAATCTTGAACGAAACAATTGTGCCGTACTTACCAGATGCCGTCGATTCGCTACGAAGTAACGGGACGAATTCCAAGGAGTTGGGTGAGACGTTAGTTCTCATCAATCAACTCTCGAATACGTTCAAAGAGGCACTATTGCCGATGATTGCGCCGTTGTTCTTACCGCTGCGATTGCAGGTTCACGAAAACATTCGGGCGGGCTTTTCTCAGTCGGCAAGTTCTGACGAGTTTACGAGAGAGTCGCACGAACTCGAGCGGAACTGGATTCAAACCGTGAACACGTTTGCGTTGACGTCGCTTCTTTCGCCGTTGCTCGCGGCGAACGCAGAGGCTAGGGATTTATGCTTAGCAGAGCTGGTAGAAAATGCAAAAACGCATAGTTCCATTTCAATACGAAAATTGTGTTTACAAGCGTTAAAGCACATCACGACCGATTGGTTGGTCGGCAACGATAACACTGGTGGAAATCCTCAAATTGGAGGTGAATTCTCGAATTTTGCCGCGCAGAAGATTGGCGTCGAATGTTGCCTTGTCGCGCCTTTGTTCGATTATAACTTTGCCGACGCCGGAGCGGTGTCAGCGGTAAACGAGTGTTTCGCGATCCAACGCGTGTTATTTCAAAGAATTGGCCAACCGTTCGCGGAATTGCTCGCCAAGAGCGTTTTACCGAATTTGTTGAGTGCGAAAGTCGACCCGGCGGGGATAGAAAATTGCGCGCAAGCTTACGTTAATTTGTTGCAGGCGGAGTCCGTGAAACCGAAAGATATTCGCCTTTTATTGGGCGAAATCGCGCAGCAAGCGACGTTTCCAGACGGTTTCGTTCATTCGCCGTGTACTAAGTCTTGATACCTTCATCGTAGCGAAATGCGTGTTTAATCGTATTAAAAAATAGTTTTAGCATAACGCGTTTTCGTCGAAGAACTTTCTCTTCAGCACCCTTCTTTTTTCTCTTTCTCTGTCTGATGGAAATCATCTCTGAAAGATATCTAAAGAAATCCACTTTTATCACCACCCACACATTTTTTAGACAAACGATATCCACTTTCTTCTTCTCAAGAACACATCACTCACTTTGTCTTCTTCTTTTGTAGTCGTCGAAAGTAGACTAGAAGAAGTTAAAGAAGTGAAGAGGAGAACTTTTAGCTGCTACTATTTATAATACGTTCACTCTGAAAAGCTACATAATAAGAGCTGAAAAACAATAATGTCGTTTCCGACGGCGACGACGATGCTCTCGTTTTCATCATCATCACCATCGTCCAAAGCCTTGAAGAAAACAAATACAAATGGAAGCAGAAAGAGAAGCGGAAAAAGAAGGATAGACGTAGACGTGCGAAGTAAGTCATCATCATCATCGTCGGGGAATTTGTTTCAGGGCAAGAAACGTTCAAAGGCAAAACTTCCTGGTTACGCGTTTTACGTTTCGCCTGAAGATTTTTCATCGACGACGGAGGGAGACGAACGACTTCCGGAGCACATCGAAGCTGTGGTAAAGAAAGGCGCGACGATGGTTGTTTTGCACGACCCAACATCATCTCTTTCTACGAGAGAGTTTTATAACTTGGCCGTGAATATCAAAACAAACTTGCGCGAACGGTGCGCGTTGTTGGTCGTGGACAGAACGGATATCGTATCGTCCGCAGAAATCGACGGCGTCGTTCTTTCCACGGATGGCGTGCCCACCGTCGTGGCGAGAAAGTCTATGCCCGAAGGTTCGCTCGTCGTCGTTTCTGCCGGCGAAAATGCGAAGAATGCAGAAATAGCCGCGAAAGAAGGGTGCGACGTGCTGTTCGTGAGCGACGCTTCCGTGGCAAAGAAGATTCGAGACAACGTTTCGGTACCTATTTTCTCGAATTTTCGCGACGCGGCTGATTTGACCTCGAATATTGATACAATCGTTGCGGCTGGATGCGATGGCGTTACGCTCTACGAAAACGCGAATAAGAAGGACGCTGCCATTGCCGATACGATTGGTGCGGCACTTTCGGCGTTGGGCGGAGACGGCGAGGAAGATAAGAACTTTTTAAACAAAGAAGAAACGACAGAACGGAAATCGGCAATACCGCCGACGCAGTTTACGAGCGTCATTGGCGAGCAAGGCGAACGTTTACTAAACAAAGAGCGCGAAATCTTGGACGATATCGTGAACTTTTTAGAAACGTCCGCGCCTGAGTTGGAAGAAATCAAACTTCTCCTCGACGCGCGCAAAGGCTTGGACGAATTGTTCTTGATTGTCATCGTCGGCGAATTCAACGCCGGGAAATCCTCCGTAATTAATGCCGTTTTGGGTGATAAATTTTTAGCCGAAGGGATTTTACCGACAACGAACGAAATTACCGTTTTGCGATACGGTGAAAGTAAACAACGCGTTCAATCCGAGGATGGATTTTATAATCAAGACATCCCGGTTGATTTGTTGAAGCAAGTTTCGATTGTCGATACGCCGGGAACGAATGTTATTTTAAAAAGACAACAACGACTCACGGAAGAGTTTGTACCGCGAGCGGATTTAGTATTGTTTGTTCTCTCCGCGGACCGCCCGATGACGGAATCGGAAGTGAAGTTCTTATCTTACATCAAGAAGTGGGGTAAGAAAGTCGTATTCGTTTTGAACAAGTGCGATTTGCTCGAAACGGATGAAGATCGCAACGAAGTGACAAAGTTTGTGCGCGACAACGCGAAGCGATTACTAGGGGTTGATAACGCGCCGGTCATACCAGTGGCGGCGAGAAACGCGTTGCGATTGAAGAAAGCAAACGCGAGCATGAAGGAGTACGCCGAAACAGGGTTCCCGGCGTTTGAAGAGTACGTGAACTCGTATTTAGGCGGAGGTAGCGGTAATAATAAAAGCGGCGAGAATCGCTCGGGCGAGGCGTTGCGCTTGAAGCTTGCGACGCCTCTAAACGTCTCCGAATTATTACTTTCAGCTTCTAAACAAATTTTGGACGCCGAAATGAGCGTCGCGGAGACTGAAGTCGCCGCGGCATCCGGAGTTGATGAACAGATGAACGCGTACAAAGAAACTATGGTGAAGGACGCGAGCGAACAGGTCAATTTCGTGCGGGCTAACGTAAACGGCGCGGTGAAGCGCGCGAACGCGTTGGTAGATGAAACGCTCCGTCTCGAAAATGCGCTCGATTTGATCACGACGTACATCGTCGGTGCCGATTACTCAGAGCTCGATGATCTCGACGTTGCGTCAAATAGTAGTGGAGATTCTGCTGATGCGGCAAGCGGCGGGGAAGGTAATAGAAAGAAAAGAAAGAAAAAGTATTCAAAGTTTGTAAAGGCGTATCAAAGCACAGTCCTCGGTTCCGCCGATCAAGAGCTGAAGAAAACGGTGAAGGAATTTTCCAAATGGTTAAAAAGAAACAACGACGCTCGATTATCGAGCTATTTGAAAGCGGTGTCTTCGAGAGGTTTCGATACGACTGTCACTGCGTCTGGAATTAAGGAATTTCTCGAGAGTAGCGAAAAAGGGGCGCCAAAAATTAATAGCGCAGCAATAGCCGTGGCTGATAACTTCGATAACGAGGCTGCTGCGTACAAGCTTGACGAAGAGATGCGCTCTGCGGTGTACGGCTCGTTAGGTTCCTCCGCCGGCGCGCTCGTGTCAGCTTTTGTATTGAGCGGCTTTTTATCCTCGATGAGCGAGGATATTCTTGCGTACTTACTCGCAGCGGCGGTCGGTTACGTTGGTATTTTGAGTCTTCCGCTGAAACGACAAGAATGTAAAGCGAAGATTCAGCGCGCCGCGGAAGCGTTGGTAGAGGACGTCGAACGAGAGTTGTTGAAGGAACTCGCGGAGGAAATTGACGCAACCTCGGATCGCGTCGATCAATTAGTCGCTCCATGGGAAGCAGCCGCGCGAGTAGAACGCGCCCGGGTTCAGAAGTGCTTGGAAGTGCAAGAGAAATACGCGACCGAAGTCGAGAATTTAGCCATCGAAGTTGAAAACTTATAATAACGAGATGAAACAACTACACTTAAATATTTGCTACATATATCTATATATCACATTCCAAAGGACGATTGCAAAAGCGACGGAGGAAGCGGTCCTTGTCTCTTCATCTCTCTCGCGTACTTAACGAGGTTTTCATCCATCATCCGTTTCGATTCTTCGTATAACCGCACGTCTAAGTGATTTAATTCGTTGATGCGATCCACCGTTTGCTTCTTGATGAACTTTCTGGCGTCTTTCGAGAACAGGTATCCTTTATCGTCCACGACGAGTTCGTGTAACCTATCGAACGCTCGCGATTGCTGTTTCTTGTATCGGCCACCTTGGAATTTCTCGCAATCGCGATATGTGCTTCCTAACGTTCTCTTCTCTTTTGATTTTTTGTCGCCTCCGATTGGACCGAAATTGTCTCTTCGCCTCACTTGCCCGTTCTTCGACATCGAAGCGACGTAGGAAATCTCCATCCCCGGCCCGTATTTTCTGAGTAAATAGTTGAAGATTCCAAGCAATGTCGGATCTTGAGATTTGAGCATGCGTGGCGTTTGTAACAATCGCTCGACAATCTTTTCGGCTTTAAAGTGTGTCGAAATATTCTTAATCGAGACGAGATGTCGCCCGGATGGAGTTTCCTCCCACGTCTTTGGTTGAAACTTCGGGAAGAAGGCGTACGGATCCACTTCTATGTCCTGTGGCCCGACGTTCAAGTACGACGATATCGTGCGCTTGAGTTCTTGCTCAATGTACCTTTCTCTCCACTCGTCGTCCTCCATGTTTTGAATCTGTTTTAAGCGAAAAGAAAATATGACGGCGTCCGTTGCCGATGGACCAACATTCGAATCGCCGCCTTTGGAAGAAAGACTCGCGCGGTGGGGAAACACGTGGTCGTCTTCGACCGTCGTTCTCCGCAAAATGTTTTCCATGATGCTCTCCAAGTTTCCTTTACCTTCGTAATATGAAACACCGTCTAACGGAGTGTTGAGCATTACTGCCGCCAATGCTACCGATTGGTCGAGTTCCTCGTGGACTAAAAGCGCATCTATTTCGCGTCGCAAACGTTTCTTCGCATACGCAAAGAGATCCTCGGAAGCTTTAGAACCTTCGTTCCTTGCGCACTCTCTCAAAGCCTCGGCATTTGGTTCGTACGAAACGAACGTGTTATTCGTCAATCCTAAAAGCTGAAAGAACTGCGCGTTGTGCAAATCTTCTTTCGCCATCGGAATTTCCAAAAAAGAATCCAATGACGTGTACACTGGATTGTCGTACGCATCTATAATGCTCGCTTTCTCTATTTGTTTCGCATCTAACGCTCTCCGATACCTTTGAATATCTTCGTCGACGTAGCGAACTAAATATTGCCAAGGCCACACGTCTCTCGTCGACGTTTTTTTTCTATTTCGAGGCTTTGGCGTCGGAACTCCGCCAGACCGCATAGCCACTTCGACTGAAAACTCGTACGCCGAGAGTGTTCGCGAATATACCTCGCGAACCATCGTCACTACTTTTGGTTGCGCTGCCATTCTCTCAACTAACGAATAATCATCGTGCGATGCCAGAAAAGTACACCTCGGATTGCTCAAATCTGTTCTCAGCTCGTCGTACGCTCTCGTACACCTGTCCTTTTCCGGCGTCGCGTGTTTTAGGAAACAAAAATTTACGGTTCGACCGGCGGTTCGCGGGATATGAAGAAAAAACGTGAGCCGTTTATCGTTGATTTTCTTTGCTTGCGCCGCGCGTTGCGCGTATCGCTGTTCTTGCAACGATACCCAATCGTGAACGAGCGCTTCGCACTTTCCTTCTTTTCTCAGTTTTGTTTTCGTTTTCGTTGTTGGTTCTCTCCCACCGTTTTCCAACAAAAATGTCTGTTTATAGCAGTACAAACCAAAGAGAACGAACGCGAACGCTAAGCACAGACCCAGGCGATCGAAAAGGCGACGAATGCGATACGGTCGCTTCCTCTTTAACAATTTCGACTGCGAAGCGCTTCGTAACATATTCGTATTGTTTCTTTCTACGATTGGTTTGGTGTTGTTTTCTTCAGCGCTTTCTCTTCAACTAATTTCAACTCTTGTTCCAATTCGTTCAAAGACGTGGTAAAGTTTCTCACGGCGTACGCGTATCGGATCGACCTTTGCTCTTTCTCTGCATCTGATTCTGCGTGCTTCGACAAATCGTTGAGTGCAATTACCAATCGTTCGTATTGCGCTCGAACGTATTTATGCGATGTTGAAGACATCCATCTAATCTTTTTTTTTGTGTGTTTTCGTTTGAGAGAAGTCAAAAAAATGGAAATTTTCGTCAAAATCTTTTCTCCTTTTCAACAACACAAAAATTCCTTTAGGGGAGTGGGCGCTTTGTGCGCGCGTGTACGCGCTCGTGGCGAGAGTGTACGCGCTCGTGGCGAGAGTGTAAAGTTAAGATGGACAGTTCGTCTGTTCTGTTCTGATTGCATCTTCTGAGTACGGATGAGTGCTCCTTCTTCAACAGCATCACATTTCCTTCTTTTGCAATGTTTTCTTGGACTCGTTCTTTTCGCGCACATTGTTTTCTTCCACGAAGACACCACGCGCACGAGACATGTGAACGTTATTGTTAACGAAAGTCAAACCGGAAGAGGGAAAGGGAAATCTTCAGTCGATGTGAATTGTCGAATGTGTGAGAATCTTCTCGCGAACGACGTCGTTTGGAGTAAATCTTCTTGGAAGTTAATGGATATCAATAAGTGTGAATATCCAATACGAAACCAGAACGAGGCGTCTGCTTATCAAAATGTTCGAGAAAGGTTCCGACAGTTTACCGCGAATAAACAAAAAGACAACGACAGCATTTTGTTCATAGGAAATAGCGTGAGTAGACGTCAAATGTACGCCGTCGCTCATATTCTAGGAGGTGAAAAGGCGAGAGTGAACGCCATCGCGAGGAACGCGACGTTATCGGAACGATATGGCGTTCAACGCGTTTTCGATTCGAAAACAAAGTATCACAGCGCTTTCGAAGTGAAACTCAATATCGCGTCCGGCGAAATGGGAGAGCCGTATTCGTGTCTGCCGGAATCAGTAGAGAATATCGCAGAGGAGATTCTAGAAGAGAAAGAATCCATGCGGTGTTCGAACGCGCAGATGAAACACGACATCAATGCCTTAAGGCTTGGTTTTTTATACGTAGGATCCGGTCGTAGAGCACATACAGCTCTGTTGAAAGCGTTAGATGCTTGGATTAAAGGCGCTAAAACGAGAAAGGATGAATACGCGCTCGATACGTATAAAACGATTGTTATACAAGTTGGACTCGATTCCGGTGCACTTCGAATTAGCGACGGTTACGGTGAAATACTAGAGAGAGTAAAAGAGCTCATATCTTTACGACACGGTCTTCGAGTCATTTTTAGCGGCGTGCATCACCATTTCATCAATGCGAATCACGATGACGTTGAGTATCAGGAAGAGTTGCGCGAGTTTTTAGATACTTCCTTATGGCCGAGCGTTCGCAAAATAAAAGGAGCAGAAGTCTTAGATACCACGAAGTCAACGATCGAAGGTGTAAGCAGCGGCGTGTTAGAACACGAGCGTGGAAGCTCCTGGCATTTCATGGACGGAGGCAGGATTTTTCTCGCTTCGCTCTTGATGAATCATCTTCTCCGCTCGTGTAGCTGATATAGGTTTGTAGCAAATATTTTCCCGGAACTCCCCTAACCAACCCTAGAAAAAACCGGAACTCCCCTAGACACCCCTAGCAA
>Ga0209306_1000956_pt1 | contig 14460 bp, 6 predicted proteins | sample COGITO_mtgs_1103_3_FD_184793 | JGI IMG/M metagenome (GOLD analysis project Ga0209306, IMG submission 184793) | Pelagic marine microbial communities from North Sea - COGITO_mtgs_110328 (SPAdes) (version 2) | ecosystem: Environmental > Aquatic > Marine > Epipelagic ... | reverse complement strand
CATATCGTCCAAGGTTCTGATGCAAACGCCACATATGGAGAGGAGGAGGAGGAGGAGGAAGTATTAGACCGAAAAGGAGGAAGAGGAGGAGGAGGAGGAGGAGGAGAAGTCATAATTTATTGTGGCGTGCTAGTGACTGCGAGTGGATTTTTTCCTCTCTTAACTCTTTTTGTCTTTTTGCTCCTGCTTCAAATTTTGCACACACACGTCAAAACATCAAAACGTGAACAAAAACGGGTTGGAAAGAAGAAGAAGAAGAAGAAGAAGAAGAATGGTGATGGCCGATGACACTGTAAACACAGACTTTGTTGCTCCATCGACATCAGCGAAGCGCCCCGCGTCCCCTACTACGGATAATCTTCAACAACAACAAACCGGTGACGCGAGTAGAAATAAAAAACAACACACCAAAAACGAAGAAGAAGAAGAAGATTTCAAAAATCAGACGATAATCCGCCGGCTCGTTGAGAACTCAATCGGTAACATTCTCGTACAAAATGGAGAGGGAAAAGAACAAAAAACGAATATTATCGCGCCGCACGTGAAGGAAGGCTCCAGAATTGAAATTCGTTGGGTGATTCAGAATACGCTTTCAGACGAGGAAAATGTAGTAAAAACGAACAGCGAGACGAAAAGAATAAAAGAAGAGATTGTCTGGTGGGGCGCCACGGTCACAAAGCGAAGAGAAGAAGACAATACCGCCACCAACAGTAAGAAAGACGTGTGTGATATCCTTTACGACGCTCGAACGGAAGAATTTCCAGCGGAAGCGGGTAAAATTGTGTTAATGTCCGAACACGAGTGCTCGGACGGCGACGACCCGAGTATGAAATTTTATTGGAGAAAGGAAGGCGATTTCGCTTTTTACGTAGAGGATGAAGGAGAGGATGATGTGGATGAAGAAATGACGATGCAAGACGTGCTCGAGTATCAGACGAAAATTGACGGAGATACCGGAGATGGAGATACATTAGCGAACGCGAGCGAAAAGGCGTTTGGGACGTTGCCGATGGACCAACAACTCAGATTAGCTACTGGGTTCGCGCAGATGAAAGGGAAGTTAATGGAGAAATTACGCGAGATTTCGGAAAGGAACGGTGCTGGATACACGGTGACAAAGGATGACATGGAGCGCATAATGTTGGAGTTGAGAAACGAATCGTAATTTGAGACGTTGCACGACGTGGGGTAAAAATATTAGGTACATCATACTCTTTGTCTTGCGCTTTAAAATCTACGTCTGTTCCCATTCTTTGAAGCGCCGCCTTGGGCTCTTCGTTTGTTTTTAACAATAAGACCACCTTGGCCGCCGGATTTGAAGTCACTTTCTTGCTTTTCGAGGAATGATAACACTTCTTTGTGTTTTGCGTCTCTTTCCTCGGCTTCTGCAGCTTTTTCTTGCTCGCGCGCGTGATGCATAAACTGGTTATCTTTGCGAAGCTCACGCACGGTTCCTCTCGCTTCTTTTCGCAACTCTTTCTTGAGCTTTCTGTTTTCCGCACGTTCTCTATTCGGATCGTAATCGCGTCCTTTCTGAAAGCCATCTTCTTCGTACATTGGATTGAACTGTTTAATAGCTTCAACCGACTTCGTGTGCCAAGCGAGCGAGAGGCGAACGCTACTTTTCTTCGTCTCGCAAATTTCGTTATGCATCGTTTCGCACATTTTCAAAATGCCGTCGTACACCGCACCGTCTTTTTTCCCGAACGTTTTTAACGAACGCATTAATCTGTTCAGCGCGACTTGCACTTTCTGCAACATTTCAGGCGCGCATGCTACTTTTTGGACGGGTTTGATGAGATTTCCGAGCGTCGAAATCGCATATCGAAGCATTGCCACGCGTTCCTGGGCAGCTGATTCTGCCGCTGCTTTTGTTTTCTTTCGATGTCGTGACGACAACAACTTCGCCAGAGACAGCACTTCAATCGTCTCTGAGGATGACTTTTTCCCGTTCCCTGTATGTGCAAAGGGCCGCAACCATGATCCACCACACTGCTCTTGAAGATGCATAGGTAATCCTTCGTTCCATGTTTGTTTGCACTTCTCATTCTCAGCTGAGGCGTGGACCATAGCAGTGAGTAAATTGAGAGCCTCTGGAAAAATGCGCATGGCAGGAACGACGTACGCGCTCGCGAGAGCACATAAAACCACCGCACAATTTGCGTCGTTGGTTGATCGAACGGCGCAATGTGAGAGCACGTTTCCTATGTACAACGACGCCGGCGTAGTGACGGCGTGCTGCTTATCCGTAGAACTGAAGATATCCGCAAATAATCCAAGAAGTAATATTGTCCTCGCCGGCGGTAAACCAGTTTCGCCCAATCGCAAAGCTTTTTGCAACCTCTTGCCCATCTTTTCAATGCGCGCTTTCGCTGCAGTGGCGGCATAAAACGGAACTTGCGTTGCGATTTCAGAAATGTGCTTTGTGATAACATTCAAATCTGCGACTGGCAAATTATCTTTGCCGCATAACGTTTCAAAACGTTGAAGTAAAAGTCCGAGAAGCATTTGAATTTTTCGTCTATTTTCAGTCGCTAAAGTTGGTGCGTTGCACACGCGCATGCGAGTAAGCACAATCGAAACTTCATCAGAAGTGTACTTAGTTAAGAGAGTTTCGAATGCTTCAAACGTTTCGGGAACATCAAACGTATACGGGATTTCTGACGAGCCTGCTTCCATTGCTTCTTCAGCGCGAAGAAGATCATCTCGAGCTTTGGCATCCTTCTTCTTTTTTATTTCTTTGGATTTTTTCAGGGCATTGTCGTCGTCATCGTCATCATCGCTGACTTCTTTTGAATCATCATCGAAAAGAATTTCTCTATTCATGATATCATCATCATCGTCATCGTCATCGTCATCGTCGTCGTCTCCGTCGTCGCTTCCTGTGCCCTCATGAATCTTTGCACTCTTCTCTACTTTCTTCTTGACTTCTACTCCATCGTTGAGAATCCCGAGTTCCCTTAACCGATTTTTACCTTTTTCTAGTTTCTCATCCATCTTGTTCGCTTCTTTGCGGAACTTTCCAGTCTCATCTAAATCATCGACGTCGTCGTCGTCACTTTCGTCTGAATCTTCCTCGTCCTCTTCATCTTCGTCTTCTTCTTCCTCAAAAATTTCATCGTCGTCTTCGCCGAGCTCAAAATCGTCATCGAGATCTTCACCGCCTACTCTCGCTGTCGAAAGTTGACCACAACTTTCTCCATTCTCTTTTTCTAATTTGCGCGCTTTGTGTCTTCTCAAGGCGTACCCTCCTAAGGGTGCATCCTCGTCCTCGCCGTTCCTTCTCTCGTCGTCCTCGTCGTCCTCCGAGAGATCTCCTCGCATACGCTTCAATCTTGCGCGTTCAGCTTCCTCGAGCTGTCGCTTTTGTCTCGCTTCGATTTGCTCTGATGTCTTTTCCCTTTCCGCGGCATGAGCTCTCGCATCTAAAGCTAATGATTTCGCAATCTTATCGTAATCACTTTTCGTATCGTCTTCTTTCGGTAATCCCGATTGCAAAATGTTCAAGGAAGTATTTTTGTTTGTTGGTTTCAAATGACCGACTGCTTTTCGCAGCGCGCCTTGTAACAAACCGCCTTGACTGATGACTCTAAAATCCGCGTCGAGTTTATCCAAAAGTTCTTCATCGTCGTCGCGTTGTTTTGCTTTCTCGGCTTTATACATTTTACTCTTCGCGATGAGTTCGTCCATGACTTCCTTTTTCGTTTTTCTTCTCTCCATACCTGTATCTTCGTCGCCGTTTTTATCGCCGTCGTCGTCATCGTCATCGCAATCCTCGGCTGTGCTCTTTCTTTCTTTCCGTCGAAATCCACCGGTATTATCATCATCATCACGTCCATTTTTGTTGTCATCAAAATCGCCTCCACCAAAATGCATTCTTCGCGTCATTTCTTCGTTCATCAATCGTCTCGTGCCGTCCTCGTCGTCAGAATCCGAATCGAACTTTGCGTTTGCTATTCTCCTTTCATTCAGAGGTTTACCGAGATGCGTCAACGACATCAAATTTCCCTTATTGATACTGTCGCCATTGTCCTCGTCTTCATCGTCGTCGTTCTCGTTTCCTTCGAGCGAATACGTATTCTTTCGCTTCTTTCTCAGTTGTCCCAATCGCGCTCGCGCCAAGCGTCCGATTGACTTTTCCTCCTGCGTCAAGTTGTTGTCCAACTCTCCGAACCGTAAATCTACGAAAGCATTCGCTTTTCCGCTCAATTTGTGTTCCACTAACAAAGTTCTCTCCCGTCGTTCGAATCCTTCCCTTCTCGCTTTCAAAACGTTCCCGCTTTTTCCTTTGATTTTCCGTCCTAAAATCTCGAATTTTTGCTTTGAACTTTTTCTATCGAAAACGGAAGCGTTGTCTTCGGCTTTTTTGTTGTTTTCCCAATCGCTCGCTCCTGCTCCTCCTCCGCCGGTTTCGAAATGCTTGTACTTCTTCACGCGAGGGTTGGACGGTTTCGACGGTTTCTTCTTCTTTTTCGCCATGGTATTTATTCCGACGAATCAAGCGTCGAAGTAGAAGAAAAGGGTTGTCGTGTGTTTCTCGAGTCTGCCGAATGGAAGGAGTTTCCGAATACACAACCAGGTCGTCCAAATGTGGAAGCGCCGCTCGCTCTTTTGTTGTTGTTGTTGTTGTTTGTGGTAGTACTTCTTACGACGGTGCGGTTTTCTTCTATAATATACACCACGAGGTGGAGGAGGAGGAGGAGAAGAAATAGAAGTAGAAGAAGAAGGAGGAAGTTAAGTGCGCGTGATATTGGCAGAAAGAGAAGCAGCTCTCGCTTTTTTTATGGCGGCTGTGACTTCACTGCTCCATTTTTTTCCTCGCTCTCCAGAAGAAGAAGAAGAAGAAGAACCAAGCATACAATCACTCGACATTGAGAAACATCGCACGCATTCGTTAACGCAAGCAATGAAGAAGCGCGGAAGAAGTGCAGACGGGCGCGAGAAGAACAAAAACGACGAAGATGAAGAGGCGTTTCCTCGCGGGAATTTCGTCGACGATGAAAGAGACGAAGAACACGAAGAAGAAAACGAGCGATCTCGTCGCGCTTCACGAACGAAGACAACCACCACTGCGACGGAGCGATTCGCGGCTATATCCAAAGATTCGTCTTTGAGTTTGAAAGGTAGAAAAGCTGGAGGTAAAGGAAGTAGCGGTAAATACATCGAAGCTTTGAAGTGGAAGACGTTACGCAGAGGCGTCAAGTTGCTCGGAATTGTTTCTCACGTATCGAATAAAGGATTAATCGTCTCATTACAGAACGGATTGAAAGGAACGGTGTCGAAATCAGAAGCCTCGGATGCTTTTTATATTACTAACAAGGATAGAGTCAAGAGAAAAAGTAAGAAGAAGCCGTCTTCGTATTCCTCGTCTGAAGAGGAATTCAGTAGTAGCAGCAGCAGCAGCAGCGAGGAAAGTAGCGGAGAGGAAGAGGAAGAGGAAGATGGAGGCAAAAAAGCAAAGATTGGTTTGGAGTCTCTATTTCACGTCGGGCAAATCGTGCGATGCGCGGTTGTAAACCTCGACGAGGGGAAAACCGGTGGGAAACGGATTGAGTTGACTCTGCGTCTCTCGCAAGTGTGCGCGGGATTGGATAAAGAGTGCTTAACTGAAGGCGCGGCGATACCAGCAGTAGTCACTTCCGTGGAAGATCACGGATACATCGTCGAATTCGGTATTGATGGTTCTACCGGTTTTTTGTCGCGCGATAGCGCAGGGGATGAGCACGATTCGCTTCTCACCGGTCAGCTCATAGAAGTTGTCATCGCGTTGACGCCAAAAGCGAAAAAGGATATCAATAACAACAAGAAGAAGAACGGAAGAGGGAGTAAACTTGGCGAGAGTAACGTGTATAAAGTCAGCGCAGACACGAAACGGTGCTCAAGCGCAATTGCGCTCGAAAATAAATCGACGTTGATATCTACAATTCTTCCCGGGATGTTGGTAAAAGCGCGCGTGAAGTCTGTTCTCGAAGATGGCATTTCTGTCTCGTTTATGACGTATTTTTCGGGAACAATTGACTGCTTTCACATCGCAGCCGAAGATACGACATCGTTTAAAGAAGGACAGAAGTTACGTTCGCGCGTGATTTTTGTAGATGCTCAAAATAAACGCGTCGGTTTATCTCTTCAACCGCACTTGCTTGAGGCACGCTCGCCGGCAAGCATTCTTCCATCGACCGGGTCAATCTTCGAAAACGCCATGATAAACCGAGTAGATCCAAATGTCGGAGTATCGCTTCAAATCAGCCAAGGTGGAAAGACTAGAAGCGTCGCTGGATACGCGCACGTTTCGCATCTTTCCGACGATCACGTAGAAAAAATAGAAAAGAAGTACAAAGTAGGAAAACAAGTCAAAGTTCGAGTGATTGGACATCGATTGTTAGACGCCGTCGCCAACGTTAGTTTAAAGAGATCTGTTTTGGAGCAACCCTTCTTCAGTCTGGAAGAGCTAGTTCCTGGGATGATTGTCAAGGGTGAAGTTTTAGCGACAGAACATTTTGGAGCCATCGTAAAACTTGCCGAAGGTGTCAAAGCTCTTTGTCCACCGATTCATGTGTCCGATATCGTCGGACGAACGACGTCATCTAAAGTTACTCCTGGCGCAATCTTGAAGTTTCGAGTCATCAGCGTGGACCGATCCAGACACAGAGCTATCGTTACTCATAAGCGTGCGTTGATAAAGTCGGAATTACCGGTGTTGAAAACGATCGAGGATGCGATTCCTGGACGAACGACGCACGGCATAATTTCAGGCGTTGTCGATTACGGCGTTTTCGTCACACTATATGGAAACTTGAAGGGATTAGCAGGATCGCAAGATCTCGGGTTGGCTGAAGGTCAGAGTATTGCAGACGCCTATGCGGTTGGTCAAGTTATTCGAACGACAATCGTTTCTGCGGATCGAGGAGAAAACAAACTGAGACTTTCGCTAGGCGGCGGCGGCGGCAACGAAGACGACAATGCTGCCGAAGGAGCGGAAGCAACGGTTGGTGCTGCTGCTGCTGCTGCTGCTGCTATCTCTTTGTCGACGGACGCAGTACCAATCGGTAAAGTTTTTGCATCTGCGACTATCACTAAAATAGTCCAAGGCTCGAGCATTATTGAGGTGACTTCGAGTACAGAAGAGGGATCGTTTCAAGGACTCGTCGCGTTTCAGCACCTATCCGATAACCCCGTCACGGCTCTGAGCATGGCATCAACTTTAAAAGTCGGGGAAGTTTTACCTGGAGCTTTCGTGGTTATCGAAAGAAAGCCAAAAAGAGTTGTCATGAGTCGGAAACTTTCGATTATAGAGGCGGTAACAAGTTCAAGTCTACCCGATAGAGCAGATAAGGTAAAGGCTGGAAAGATATATCCAGGGTACGTCGCCTCAACATCATCGACGGGCGTATTCGTGCGATTTTTAGGTTCTCTCACCGGGTTAGCGCCTCCCTCGCAAATACCTGACGGATGTAACGCCACAGATTCGTTCTTTGTCGGTCAAACTGTACAAGCTATGGTCCTTTCGGTGGATGTTGAATGCGTTCCGCCGCGGCTTTCGCTTTCACTTCGGTTGCAAACAACCGCGCAACCTTTATCAGATGCGCCTTTGATTCGCTCATTCTTTGCGGACCTCGAGTTCTTAGATTTCAAAGTTGCTCAAGATCCCAAGGAGGCAGAGACTTTGTTATCTGAAAAAACAGTACGCATGTTTGAACCTGGATGTGATATCGAAGGCTCGATCAACGAAACGAAGGATTACGGCGTTTTGATCGATATCGATGAAGATGAGAATGCAGTTGGGTTGGTTTCTCCGCATCAAGTGCCGGAAAGCGTAGAAATAGAAGAATTTACCCCCGAGACTCGTTTATCTGGAAGAGTGTTAGACGTTTCTAGACGCGAAGGTGTTATTGATATCGGTAAAGTGAGCGTGGTGACCGAGAAGAATTTATCGAAGAAAAAGAAGAAGAAAGTAAAATCCGCCTCCGCAGCGCTGAAGAAATTGAAAGTAGGTGAGGCAACAGAAGCTATCGTAGAGCTTATTAAAGCTCAGTATGTCATTTTATCTCTTCCAAAGTATTCTGACGCTATTGGATATGCTCCCGTTCACTACTGTAACGTGCGTTTAAACGACGCTTCAGAACGGTTTGAGGTCAATCAGAGAGTGAATGTGGTAATTGCGCAGGTTCCTTCCGCATCTTCTCCTGACGATGTTAAAGGTGACGAGTTCTACAGCAACCGACTTTTACTCACCGTCCCGTACGTGGACACTAATAAATCGAATAGCGGTCCAAAGGTTGGGACTAAATTCCAAGGTGTCGTTTCGGAACTTCAGCCACTCCAAGCGCTTGTTTCGCTTCCAAACAGTAAAAAAGGACGCATTCACATCACCGAGACTGGCGCTTTCGCGAAATCGAAGTTTCCGCTGGAAGAATTATCGCTCGGTTTGACTGTGAACGTTGCTGTTCTTGGCATGGCAGGTGATCGAGGTGGGCTACTAGATCTCACTCTCAGGAGCAGCGCAGACGAAGACAAAGACGACGAAAATGTGAACAAGAATGCAAAGAATGGTAATGACGACTTTGATGCAACAGCATCATTGAAAAGACCAACTCTACAAACGCTCGAAGTGGGTCAATCAATCCATGCGTACGTCATTTCGGTATTGCCAGACGGTGTTAAAGTGTGCATTCGACCGGAAATAACGGCTTTTGTTCCTCTGATTGAGACTGCGAGCTCGATCAAAGAGCTTAAAAAACCACTCGAGAAGAGATTTTCAAAGGGAGAAAAGATTAAAGCAACAATCGTCAACGTCAACGTTTCTAAGAAGCACGTCGACGTTTCTTTCCGGGATCAAAACTCTGTCAGCGTCGGCGCAAAAGTCTTTGGTATCATTTCGCGATTTAATAAAGGTACTTCTATGATGGTGAGGCTTGGCGCACACGTCACGGGACGGGTTTTCTTAACCGACGTATCCGACGAGTTTCAAGAAAAGCCATTTTCCGAAATGAAGGTTGGCAATGTCGTAGAAGTTCGCGTGGTTTCGATGAAATCGAGCGGAGAAGTCGATCTTTCAATGCGACCGTCTTTGTTGAGTAAATCTGGAGAAAAGAAAAAGAAGGTGGCGAATCCCGAGATTAACGACGCCAAGAACCTTGAAGTAGGGAAGGAAGTTTCTGGATACGTCAAATCTGTCGGCAAATCTGGATGCTTCGTTGCGCTTTCGCGTAATGTGGACGCGCTGATAAAGCTCACCAACCTCGCGGATGGCTTCGTCGTAAAACCATCGGTTGAATTCCCAACTGGACGATTGATTCGCGGACGCATCTTGTCCGCCGATGCGAAAACAAATCGAGTCGAGATGTCGCTGCGCGCTTCACAATCCGATTCTAAAACGCCAAACAAAGAAGCAGTCGCATCGTTGAAAGTTGGTGATGTGGTCATGGGAACTGTACGTAGCGTGCAATCTTACGGCGTATTTGTCACTTTAGACGAGTCTGGTATCTCTGGTTTATGTCACATTTCAATGTTTGCGGATATGCATGTGAAGGATGATTTGGCCAACCATGTCCGAGCCGGAGAAAGAGTTCGCGCCAAAATTATGAAAGTAGATTACGAGACGAGTAAAGTTTCTCTTGGCATCAAAGCTTCTGTTTTTGGAGACGACGATGACGACATTGATAACGGTGCACAACGCGAGGGTGATTCAGAAGACGAAGATGAAATGCACGATGATCTTTTACTTTCTGACGACGATGACGAAGACACTACTAATAATAAAGCTGCTAAAATGGACTTGGACGAGCCAGAAGAGGAGGTTGAGAATTTATCCGAGAAAGAGGAAGGCAGGGCAGAAGAATCTGAAAGCGACGAGGAGAACAATGAGGATGATGACGACGACGAAGACGAAGACGATGACGATGACGATGATGGCGAAGACAACGAAGACGAAAATGACGACAACAACACCGCGACTGAGAAGGAAGAAGATGTTGATTTCGCCTGGGACGAGGAGGAGAAGGAACAAAAACAAAAACTCAACGCGATGAAACGAAGTCGAGAGGAATCCACTCATCTCGAGGAGGGAGAAAATGCCAATAAACTTTCGAAACGCGCGAAGCGTCGCAAAGCTCGTGAGGTTGAGATGGAAATCTTGAGACAAGAGCAACAGTTGCGCGACGAAGGTCGTCTTCCCGAAAGTGCGTCCGAGTACGAAAAGTTGATCTTAGCGTCACCGCTTTCCTCCTTTCTTTGGATTCAATACGTCGCGTTCCAAGTGAGCGTCGGTGCGTACGAGGACGCGCGAGCAGTCGCTGAACGCGCATTAGAGGCAATTCCGGCGCAAGAAGAAGACGAGCGAATGAACATTTGGATCGCTTATTTGAATTTAGAGAACTCGCACGGGTTGCCGAATCCAAAAGAGGCTGTCTCGAGACTATTCAAGCGCGCCGTGAATTTAGCCGATCCAAAGAAACTGTACCTCGTCTTGGTAGACATGTACACGCGCGCGGAACAAATAGAAATTCTTGAAGAAACGCTTAAATTGATCGTGAAGAAGTTTCGCTCGAGTTGTAAAGTATGGCTGACGTACATTCGTCACGTTACGCTCAAAGGCGATGCGGAAGGTTCTAGAAAACTGCTCGACCGCGCGACGACTTCTTTACCAAAACGCAAACACATCAAACTTTTAGTCAAAGTTGCTTTGTTGGAGATGAAAGAAGGAGACCCCGAGCGCGGACGCACAATGTTCGAAGGTATTCTGCGCAATTATCCGAAGAGAACGGACATTTGGTCCGTATATATCGATCAAGAGATTAAGCAAAACATCCCGGAAAGGATTCGAGCTTTGTTTGAACGCGCCACGCACTTGGAGCTGAACGCGCGAAGCATGAAATTTTTGTTCAAGAGGTACTTAGAGTACGAGAGGTCTCATGGGAACACGGAACGAATGACGTACGTGAAGGCGAGAGCGATGGAGTACGTCGAGAGGACGCTGAATAATAATAACGATGAATAAGAAGAAAAGAATGCTCTCACTACCTCCATACCACGGTACCAGCAAACCTTACGCTCGTTTTTTTGTGCTTGGCAAGTCATAGTTGAGTTGTAATAAAACTCGTTGTGCTTGGAAATTTGCTTCATTTCCTGCTCTCTCTCTCTCTCTTCCGTCTCCCTCTCCTTTTCTAATTTGCATGTTCTGCGTCGAAGCGTCGCTCATTGCGACGACAACGACAACGAATCGGTGCAAAATGCCTTCATCGCTCCTTCGTTCGCTACGTCGCGGATATCGCGTCGGTGGTTGTTTCAGTGGAAGAGGAGAAAACGTTCATAGTGTTGTACCTAAAAATTCTGCAACGTCGGCGCTTTTGCTTCTTCTCGACTCAAATTGTCGAGGACAACAAAAAAGGTGTATGAACCGAAGAACGACGATAGCTGCGGCGTCATCGACGCTCGACGCCGACCGTGAAGGCAAAGAAGGAGACGAAGTTCAACGCGGTAAGCAGCCGTCTGTTGGCCGTCCTCGGGAGAATAAAAATAATAGCACTAACAACAACAACAACAACACCGAGAGCGTGTTTGGGACCGTCGTGACTGCGCAAGCCAACTACTTCCGAGTCGTCGTGAACCGACGACAGATTCCTTCGAAAGAGTTGAACCGCGTGCGCGAACAGTTCGACGCCGCGCGAAAAAGAGCCGAGGAGGCGAAAGCGATGCACGACGTGGAACTTTTGGGCGAGAAACTCCGGAAAATTATCGATATCAACGAAGAAGAAGGAGGAGGAGGAGAAGAAGAAGAAGAAGAAGGAAAAGAAGACAACGTCGAGTTGTTGTGTAACTGTCGAGCGCTTTTGAAAAAGATGAAGCAAAAAGTTTTAGTCGGCGATATCGTCACTTTAGACGCTGAAAAATCTGGGATCGATTGGGTGCAAGGTTCTGGAACGATTTACGACATCAAGAAGAGGAAGAACGAAGGCGGAAACAACTTAGCGATCGCGAACGTCGACGTGACGCTGTTGACGTTTTCGTTGTCGCAGCCGCCATTGGAAGAGAAGCAGTTGACGCGTTTTTTAGTCGCGTTTGAATACGCGCGCGTGCCGTTTCATTTGGTATTCAACAAGAAAGATTTGATAGAGGAAGAGAGAGTAGAAGAATGGCGAGAGAAGATGCGAAGGTGGGGATACGATCCGAAGTTTGTCTCCGTCGCGACTGGGGATGGTATCGATGAGATCGTGAAAGTTATAGGAAGCGGGAAGACCGTCGCCTTGGCTGGACCTTCGGGGGTTGGGAAATCGAGTTTGATAAATCGCCTTCGCGCGACGAGCGCTTTGGAATCGGCGCTTTCAGTCGAAAAGAGACAACAAAACGATTACGATGAAGATAGAAATAGGAAGGATTCATCCGAAGAAGGCGAGGAGGGGAAGATTACTTTTGTGACGGATTTGGACGTAGAAGGCGGCGGCGGCGGGAAACTAAAGAAAGGCTCGAGATCGGTGGAAAACGAAAAAGCGCGAGAGATTTTAGAATCGGCAGATTTGCAATCGGTGAAACAAGTATCGGCTCGAAGTGGGAGAGGAAAACACACGACTCGACACGTTAGTTTACTTCGCATGAAAGGTGGTAATTTACTCGCCGATACGCCCGGGTTTGGGTATCCGTCTTTAGAGAGTATGGTTGTTAAAGATGTGGCGCTCTGCTTCCCGGAGATTCGAGACGCGATTCAGCGAGCCAAGGAAGAGCGAGATGCACGATGCGCGTTTACCGATTGTACGCACGTCCACGAGCCAGGATGTGTAGTTGGTGATTCAAATTGGACTCAAGAACGATTAGATTTATACATGGAGTTGTTAGAAGAAGTGAAGAAACTTGCGGTAAAAGAGAAAGAGGCGGCGTATAAAAGAGAGACGCACGTGCGAATGAAACAAGCTGCCGGAGGGGCAGATAGAGTAGAGGCAAAACTAGAAACAAAAAGCCATCGAAGGGTAAACAGAAGGACCCATCGCATGGCCACGCGAGACGAGCTTTTAATGAACGAGGAGGAGGAAGAGGAAATAGACGAGGAATTAAACGAGAAATGAAACGAGGAATAAAAAATTTTCTTTATTCGCGCGGGGCCATCAACGATCAAAGGAAGAGTTGTCACGTTTTATTTTTCAATATAACACAATGAAAGGCTAAACTTCTCAATACCTGTGCTTGATGTCAGGAAAGATAGTATTATTCGATTTACCGCGCCGGTAAATGCAAATTTTGAATATGGTGTATAATATTATGCGTTGTTGTTATCGCGAAGACCAGAAGCCTGACTTTTTCTCCTCCTCTTCCTTGCTGCTAGTGTCGTTGTTTGTGGTGGTGGTGGTGGTCGTCGTCGTATCGACGTCGTACGAGCGTCCGTCCCCGATCGCTCGGGCCAGTTGCATCTGCGCCGATGCCAACTCTTCTCTCGCGATTAATAACTCTTCCAACGCGGACTTTGTCATTTGTTGTTGCTTCGATAACTCCTTCGCGTACAAAACCTTCTCCTTTTGCGTCTCGATCAACTTGGCGGCCAACAACGTTTGGTTCGTTCTCGTCAACTGCGTCGGGCCTCCGTTGAAGCAGTCCTCGACTAAATACGTCGCGTTTTTCGGTAAATCGTTCGCTTCTGGCAACACGAGCAAGTTGTTCGCCCCTTCTTGCCACCTCGTCCCAAATATCGAACGCACGAGATATTTGTAGAAAAAAATTCCACCCGGTTGCAAATCCACCTCGCAACTCCAATGTCCGCCTTCTTTGTAGTGCATTGGGATTGCTTTCGCTTCGTCCCAAGCGCCTAACTTCTTGTGAGAACCTAACACGAACAAATTCTCACCCCATTTCGTATCGTATTGAACGCTAAAGTTCACCGGGGTCGATTTTGTTCGAGAACCAATCATATCCAACGCGTCTTTGGAGTACGGGTCGACTTTTAAAATGCTCTGATCGATGGAAATGACGTTGTTATTCACGCTCGAGGAGGACGTTAACTTTTGATCAGCCGCGGAAATAGACTTCAACGCGTTCATTTTCCCTTCCGAGGAGACCATTTTCATGAATTGATCTTTATTGTCATCGTAGTCTTGCGTCGAAGCGTTGATTTTCAAATCTCCTCTCCTCGTTCTTCTCGACGGAAAGGTGGATTGATTTGAACGAGGAGGACGACTGGGAGCCACAGAAATTTTGTTCGAAGAAGGAGAAAACGTCCGCGTTCTCGTCGTCGTCGTCGTCGTTCTCGTCGTCGTCGTTTTCATGAGGACAGAAGAAGATGAAGAGCACGCAATGTGTCGAGGACAGGTGGTCATTTTGATTTTCTCGCGTGCGGAGTGCGCGTGTTTTTGGAGAGGGACGAACGAACGAGAGGCCTAGAGAAGACCGCTGATGGATTTTTTCGTCTCTCAATCTTCTTAAGAATTCAAAACTCTTCTGTCTTTTCAAAATTTTGGCGGGAAAAAAAAATTGCTTTTC
>Ga0209306_1000919_pt1 | contig 14761 bp, 16 predicted proteins | sample COGITO_mtgs_1103_3_FD_184793 | JGI IMG/M metagenome (GOLD analysis project Ga0209306, IMG submission 184793) | Pelagic marine microbial communities from North Sea - COGITO_mtgs_110328 (SPAdes) (version 2) | ecosystem: Environmental > Aquatic > Marine > Epipelagic ... | reverse complement strand
GCAACCCGAAGACATTGCCCAGCCTGAGTTGGATCTTGCGCCGATTACAGGAATGGATGTTAGCCTTCCCAAACCAAAAGCAAATTTTGCTGCCAATGGCGGATTTTTTAGGGATGGTGAATATATTCCCTTATTTAAGGTTACGCCTATTTATCCGAGAAGAGCCCAGGAAAGAGGGATTATGGGTTACGCAGTTGTTGCCTTCACTATCACAGAAACTGGAACAGTAGAAAATGCAGAGCCTCTCGAAGGCATGTGTGGTGATCCCACTAATCCAGAAACAGTCTATAGAGCTTGTTCCATTTTCAACTCAGCTGCTTCTAGGGCTGCGGCCAAGCTAAAGTATAAACCTAAAATTGTTGACGGAAAGGCTGTGAGAGTAGATAACGTACCCCATAAATTTACATTTATTTTGGAGGAAGATTAATGTTTAGAAAAATCTCACGAAATATATTTTTTTTATTGGCCTTAGGTTTTTCTTTAGGCTCTATTGATCTATCTGCACAGAAGGCAGGTAAAAATACTTATAAGAAAGCAAGAGTGTTGACATCCTCTACAGCAAAGCAAGTTGTAAAAGTCGTTGAGGCCCTAGAAAGACAAAAAATTATCAAAGTTCCAGATCCTCTCAACGAAGGACAGTTTATTGAGAAAGAGGAGGATGATCCAGATTTCATTGAAGCCAGAAGAATTCTCACCGAGCTTCTTAATAAGCAAGACGAGCTTAAAAGTTATGATAGATCGGTGATGTGGAACTACTGGGGTTATATTTATTTTAGTGATGAAGACTATGATAATGCCATGAAGGCTTATGAAAAGCTTTTAAATGAACCTGAGGCCACTATCCCCCTGAGAACTGCTTCGTTACTGACATTGGCCCAATTAAACCTTGTAAAAGAAAACTGGGACAAAGGTATTGCACTGATTCTGCAGTGGATGGATGAGGTAGAAAATGTTACGGCTCAGTCTCACTCATTATTAGGGCAGGCATATTATCAAAAGCAAGACTTTGTAAAATCAAGACAATCTATAGAAGAGGCAATTAGGATTGCTGAAGAAGTTGAGGATTATAGGCCGAAAGAACAATGGTATGTATTGTTGGCAGCATGTCTTTATGAGCTCAAAGAAGCTAAAGTTATTGGGCAGCAATACGCCCTAGAGCAACAAGTACTGATCTACGAAATTCTAGTTAACTATTACCCCAAGAAATCATACTTTCTTCAATTGGGTGGAACATACGCTCAAATGGAAAGAGAGCAAGACTACATGCTTGTTCTTAAGGCAGCATATGACAAAGATTTCCTTGATAAAGAGAGCGAGTACTTAGCCTTGGCTCAAATGCTTCTTCTGAATAAAAATCCCTATTGGGCTGCCCAGGTCCTGGTTGCAGGTCAAAATAAAAAAATTATTATTAAGGATGAAAAATCAGGTGAAGAAGAGACCGTTACTGTCGTTAAAGATACAGAGAAAAATTTAAAGCTTTTGGCTGATGCTTGGAGAATGGCTCAGGAAATAGATAAGGCAATTCCAGTGCTTGAGAAGGCAGCTAAAATGTCCAAGGCAGGAGATCTGTATGTTCTATTGGGGAATCTTTATTTATTTGAAGACAGAATGGAAGACTCTATTCGTGCCATTGAGCTCGGACTAAAAAAATCTAAAGTTAAGAGCAGATCTCAGGCTCAGCTCGTCCTAGGGCAAGCACATTTTGAATTAGAAAATTTTGATGAAGCCAAGAAACAATTTAGAGCAGCAGCGCGAGACGAGGATAAGCGAATTAAAAAGACAGCTAACTCTTGGATTAAATATGCTGAAAATGAAGCAATTAGAGTTCAAAACCTAGCCTTAAGAAGAGAGTTTATAGAAAAATCTAACGCAAAAGCTCAGAGTAAGAGCTCTTAATTTTTTAGATACGTCTCAATTACAAAGTTATATTCATTGTCTGCATCTTTTGCATACGCCTCACTTGAGACCTTGCGCCATTCCTGCAGGTTGACTGCCGGGTAAAATATATCCCCTGCAATCTCGCAATCCACTTTTGTGAGTACCAATTTATTAACTATGAGCATGCTTTCCTTAAAGACATGACCTCCACCAATGATCACCACTTCATTATCGATGTGTTGATGAGTATTCCAGGTATTTGCAGCTTCAATTCCCTCTGCTAAGTTTCTCACAACCTCAATGCCATCAGAGGAATGGAGCGAGGATGAGATAACAATATTGTGCCTATTGGGTAAAGGCCTACCTATAGACTCAAAAGTTTTCCTACCCATTACTATTGCTTTTTTTTGCGTATAAGCACTAAAGTGCTGAAGATCGCGCTTTAGTTTCCATGGCAGATCATTGTTAACTCCAATAACAGAGTTATTTGATAAAGCGACTAGATGCGAAATTTGCATACTAAATTGCCATAGGAGCCTTGATGGCTGGATGCGGTGCGTAATTCTTTAATACAAAATCATCAATACAAAGACGATCCAGATCATTGATGGATTCAATGTTTGGCATGATCAATTGGGGCAATGTTTTGGGCTCTCTTTTGAGTTGCTCACGAGCTTGCTCAATAGTATTTTTATAAATATGAGCATCACCAAAGGTATGAACAAAGTCGCCCACCTCTAAATTTAAGATATTTGCTAAAATTGATTGAAGCAGGGCATAGCTGGCTATATTAAACGGAACTCCTAGAAACATATCCGCACTGCGTTGGTACATCTGACATGACAGCCTGCCGTTCGTCGAAACATAAAATTGAGACATGACATGGCAAGGCGGCAATGCCATAGAATCTATCTGCCCAACATTCCAAGCACTCAAAATATGCCTTCTTCCCATAGGATTAGAATGAAGAGCGGCAATCAATTCATGAATCTGATCTTTGCCCCCCCAATCCCTCCATTGCACCCCATATATAGGACCCAGTTTTTTGATGGTGCGAGAATTTATATAGCCCAGATCAACCCCTTGATTGTTTGCATTGTCAGTCCAAATAGTAGAAAACTTATCTAAATCAGTGAGCTCATCTCTGTTTTTCTGAAATCTAATCTCAGCAAGTCGACGCTCGTCATCAGAGCCTTCCAAAAACCAAAGTAACTCTGACACAACGCCCTTCCAAGCCAGAGTCTTTGTGGTGACAGCTGGAAAGCCATCCTGTAAATTAAAACGAAGCTGGTGCCCAAACGATGATAAAACTCCAGTGCCAGTTCGGTCATCTCGACTCTCACCATTTTCAAGAATGTACTCTAAGAGCTCAAGATATTGCTTCATATTTTTTTAGTGACTTGATAAGTAATATCAGGCCAATCACAAACATCGGAATGCTTAGTATCTGACCCATGCTTAATTGTAATGTAATAAAGCCCATGTGAGCATCGGGCTGCCTAAAGAACTCAATAAAAAATCTAATAACGCCATAGCCCATCAGAAAACAACCACTTAACACTCCAGTTTTATTTGTATTTTTGCCCACCCAGATTAATAACAAGAATAGAATTATTCCTTCAAACAACATTTCATATAGCTGTGAAGGGTGCCTAGGTAATCCATAAGGATCTGTTGGAAAAATAAAACCCCAGCTTGCATCTGTGGGTCGCCCATAAAGCTCTCCATTTAAGAAATTACCAATTCTCACAAGACCCAATCCAATTGGCATAGCTGCACACACAGCATCTGCTAACCTTAGAAAAGAGATCGCCTGTTTAAGGGAATAGACATAAAGACTAGCAATAACGCCTATGAGCCCACCATGGAAACTTAAGCCACCTTCCCACACGAAAAATAAGCTTAAGGGGTTGCTCGCAAGCTGATCTAGGCCGTAAAAGAACATGTAGCCCATTCTTCCACCAAGCATGGCTCCAAATATTAACCCATAGAGAAAGACGATGTCATTCGCCTGCTCTTCAGATAATCCAAGCTCTTTAATAATGGCATGATTCTTTAAATATTGAAAAATGAAGACCGCAGACAGTACCCATGTCACGGCATAGTATTGGATTTTAATAAATCCAATATTTATAAGACTAGGGTTATTAAAAAATTCTGAGAGCTCTACAATCAATTTACTGCCACCATAATTCCAACCAGCATTAAAAAGACTCCAAATAAAATTTTGAGGGTCCGTTCAGGAATAGAGTGACTGATGCTAGCGCCAACCTTGGCTGTGATAATACTTGCGCAAGCAATTCCTAGGACTGCAGGCCAAAAAATAAACCCTGATGTCATGTGAGGCAGCCCAAGATGATCTTTGCCAAAATACATGTAACCAACAGCTCCGGCTATGGCAATGGGAGCACCACACGCTGCAGCAGTGCCTATTCCTTTTCTGATATTGTATCCTCCAGCAATCAGCAGAGGTGTTGTAAACGAGCCTCCTCCAATACCAATAATTGCTGAAAGACCGCCAATCCAAGTTCCATGCAAGGGAGCAGTTAGTCTGGAGACAATAACTATTTTTTTTGTTGGATCCATAAGTAGCTTAGAGTAATTCAGAACCATGTCTGAGCCAATGCCCAATAGAAAAAGCGTAATAATTACTTTTAAGTTATCACCGCTCAAGGATGTTGCATACTTAGCGCCAAGCAGAGCCCCTAAAACCATACCAGCAGATAAGGGCATCACAAGCCTCCATTCAACACTTTGTTTTAAGTGATGGGAATAAGCTGAGGATAGCGCCGAGAAAAAAATACTGGCCAAGGATGTCCCAATAGCAAGATAGACCACTATGGAGGAATCAAAACCCATTCGGTAGAACATAAAAATGAGCGCAGGAACTAAAATACTGCCGCCACCTATCCCAAACATACCTGCGAGCAAGCCTGTAAAGCTTCCCAAGAGAAGGAAAAGCAAGAGATCAATCATTCGCTACATCTATATATGTTGCAAGAAATTCATTTAGGACACTTAAATACACTTCCTTTTTAAATGACACAATATGCGAAAGAGGGTACCAAAAGCTTACCCATTTATAGGCAACAAATTCCTGCGGCACTTCATTCAATAAATTGATTGTCAGTTTAGTTTTTGCTTTTAATAAAAACCATTTTTGTGTTTGCCCTTTAAATTTTTTCATGACGTCAGATCTTTGTTGGTATTTATCGGGGAGATCATATTGATACCAATGCAAACTTTCTTTAATAATTGAGACATCTTTTTTAAGTATCCCGACTTCTTCAAGTAGCTCTCTGTATGCAGCGATCTTTGTGGATTCTCCAGCATCAATTCCACCTTGTGGAAATTGCCAAGTTTGTTGATCTTTTCTCCGGCAAATCAGTAATTGATTTTGCTCATTGAGCACAATTAGGCCAACATTTTTTCTATACAATTTATCATTCATGTTAGATTAACCCCTTATGAACAACCCTTCTTTAGTAATTTTTGATTTAGATAATACCATTTTAAATGGTGATTCAGATTATGCGATGATTAATTATTTAGTTCATACCAATGTGCTTGATGAGAGTGCAGGCAAGCAAAATAAAATATTTATTGACGACTATCAAAGAGGTGAATTAGATTTTGATGCTTATACAACTTTTGCCTTGAGTGCATATGTTGGGCTGATCCAATCAGAAATAGATGCATACATAACCCCGTTCGTCGCCAAAGTTATCGAGCCCATGATTAATGTTTTCGCACTTAAAATGATCCATGACCATGGCGATCAGGGAGATACCCTCTTGCTTGCAAGTGCGACCAATGAATTAATTGTCAGGCCGATTGCAAAAAGATTGCAAATACCAAACGTCATTGCGACGCAGGTCGAATTTATAGACGATAAATGCTCGGGTGCATATATCCCGCCGTCAGCCCTGGGGGCAGGAAAGCTCAAGCTGGTAAGGCAATGGATGGAGCAGAATGACTATAGTCGATTTGAAGATGTAACTTTTTACTCAGATTCAATTAACGATTTACCTCTATTAGAGGCAGTAGGTCATCCTAGGGCTGTGAATCCTGACCCATTACTTGAAAAGATTGCTATGGACAGGGGATGGGAGGTTATCGCTCTCCCAACAATTTAGGCTTCTTCTTTAAAATCAGACATTGATGGGCAGGTGCACATCAAATTTCGATCTCCATAGACATTATCAATTCTACCAACAGGCGGCCAATATTTATTTTTATCACGATTGGCTGCTGGATAGGCCGCGACAGATCGCGGATATTTATAGTTCCAATTATCGCTGGTCACCACTTCTGCACAATGTGGCGCATTCCTCAGAGGGCTATCTTCAATTGCATAATGTTTATCTTCTACATCACGTATTTCTTGCCTAATGCTAATCATGGCATCAATAAATCTATCCAGCTCCACAAGAGACTCACTTTCTGTGGGCTCAATCATCAAGGTGCCCGGCACTGGGAAGGACATGGTGGGCGCATGAAATCCAAAATCTACCAAACGCTTCGCTATGTCATCAACCTCAACCCCGCATAGCTCTTTTAATGGACGAATATCTAAAATGCACTCATGCGCTATGAGTCCATTCTGGCCTGTGTACAAAACTTTGTAGTGTGGACTGAGCTTATGCGCAATATAATTTGCACTGAGAATTGCTATTTGAGTGGCCCTTCTTAGCCCGGTGGCTCCCATCATCTGAATATACATCCAGCTAATAGGTAAAATAGATGCACTGCCAAAATTTGTTGCAGAGACAGGCCCAACATTTTCTGAGGAAGCGTCATAGCTTAAGGGGTCGGAGGGTAAATGTGGCACCAAGTCTTTAACCACGCCAATGGGTCCAACACCAGGACCACCACCACCATGAGGAATACAGAAAGTTTTATGTAAATTTAAATGGGATACATCGCCGCCAAACTCTCCAGGTTTACACAGCCCAACCATGGCATTGAGATTAGCCCCATCAATATAAACTTTACCGCCATGCGAATGAATGATGTCACATACTTCGGTCACAGTTGTTTCAAAGACCCCATGAGTAGAAGGGTAGGTGATCATGATCGCCGCCAATTCATTTGAGTATTTTTCTGCTTTATTGGTGAGATCTTCGAGATCAATATTCCCTTTTTTGTCGCAACTCACTGGCACCACTTTCATGCCTGCCATTTGTGCTGATGCTGGGTTAGTACCGTGCGCAGACTCTGGAATTAGACATATTTTTCTTTGATGATCATTGTTAGCTCTGTGAAAAGCATCAATGGCTAGCAATCCTGCGTACTCACCTTGAGATCCAGCATTGGGTTGCAATGAAATAGCGGCATAGCCTGTAATAGTTGCTAATTGAGCTTCAAGCCCGCTCACTAATTCTTGATAGCCTTTGGTCTGATCGGCTGGAGCATAAGGATGAATATTTGAAAATTCTTCCCAGCCCACTGGAATCATTTCAGAGGTTGCATTGAGTTTCATGGTGCAAGAACCAAGCGGAATCATAGCTCGATCTAAAGCAATATCTTTGTCATAGAGCTTTCTGATATAGCGCAACATCTCTGTCTCAGTTCGATACAAATGAAAGACTGGATGCGTGAGGTAAGGCGAGGTTCTGGTGAGAGGAGTTGGAATTCCAAATTCCTCCTTGCTTTGCTCGGGACTTTGAGAGCCAGCAAATAAATTGATTAATGCGTCTACTGCTTCAGCAGTGGTCGTTTCATCTAGAGAGATAATCAGTAGATCTCCAGCGCACCGAATATTTATTTCTTGCGCTTGAGCCGCCTCATGAATTGATCGGGCTGAACCATAGGCTTGAATACACACGGTATCAAAAAAATGCCTTGCTCTTAATTCAAATCCATTGGCTCTAACCGCCTCAGCTAACCTGATAGCTTTGTTATTAATGGTTTGTGCAATTTGCTTAAGACCCTCTGGTCCATGATAAGCAGCATAAAATCCAGCCATGATGGCTAGTAATGCTTGGGCGGTGCATATGTTGCTCGTGGCTTTCTCTCGTCTGATGTGCTGCTCTCTGGTTTGCAGGGCTAGTCGATAGGCCGTCTTACCATGCTCATCAATAGATGCGCCTACAAGCCTTCCAGGCAATGATCTTTTATAAGCTTCTTTGGTGGCCATGAAGGCTGCATGAGGTCCGCCAAAGCCAAGAGGCACTCCAAATCTTTGAGAGCTACCAATTGCAATATCAGCCCCAAGCTCTCCCGGACTTTTTAGGAGGGTTAAGGCCATCAGATCTGTGGCCATAATCACCAGGCCATTATGGTTATGCAGATTCTCGATTGCGGCAGCATAATCACAGATTTCACCATGATTATTTGGGTATTGAATCAAGGCCCCAAAATACATTTCTTCAGACAGATCTTCTAAGGATTGAGGGTCTCCAATGATCACCTCTATGCCTATGGGTTTAGCTCTGGCACTAACCACGGCAATGGTTTGAGGGAAACAGTTCTCATCTATAAAGAATTTTTGAGACTTTGATTTACCAACTCTTGAGACCAAGGTCATAGCTTCAGCTGCTGCAGTCGCCTCATCAAGCAAAGAAGCATTAGCGATCTCTAATCCTGTGAGATCTCCAACCATCGTTTGAAAGTTTATGAGCGCCTCAAGCCTGCCTTGAGAAATCTCAGGTTGATAAGGTGTATATGAGGTATACCATCCTGGGTTTTCAAATACATTTCTCAAGATTACCTTTGGGGTAATGGTCCCGTAGTAGCCTTGCCCAAGAAATGACTTAAAGACATGATTTTTTTTAGCGATCTTCTTTAATGCTTGCAGGGCTTCTTCTTCAGACATGGGCGCGCTTAATGCGAGATCGTCCTCAATAAAAATATTTTCGGGTAAGACAGATTTGGAGAAATCTTCTAGGCTGACATAGCCGAGCTCAGTTAACAGCGAGTCAACGTTGGCTTGGTTTAAACCCAGGTGCCTGAGGGCAAAATTATTATAGTGATCCATAAATATTCAAGTAGTTATAACAACAACGATTCAACAATTCTAAGGCGAAAGATCTATTTGCTAGAGTTAGTCCTCGCAGACTGCACGGTAATCCTCAGGAGAGAGTAAACTCTCAACTTCTCCCAAGTCTAACGGGGCCATTTTATAAAACCACCCATCGTCATATGGTGAAGAATTAATAATCTCAGGTTGATCCTCTAAAGTAGGATTCACTTCTATCACTTCACCAGAAAGAGGAGAGTAAACATCGGATGCCGCTTTAACAGATTCGACAATTGCCGCATCACTTTCAGCATCTATAGATTGACCAACTTCTGGTAGCTCCACAAACACAATATCACCCAATAAGTCTTGTGCGTGATCGCTAATCCCCACTGTGACAGTGCCATCGGTCTCTACCCGAACCCACTCATGAGAAGAAAGAAATTTTAAATCGCCTGGTATGTCACTCATGAAGAAATTTTACCCTGTCTTAAGAATCTAGGCGATATAAAATTAATATTTAATGCTTTATTTCTTATCATAACCTTGCCGCTCTTTCCAAAGCCTTGATCTACTCTCGCTAATCCAATACTGGCTTCAAGTGTGGGTGAGTAGGTTCCACTCAAGATGATGCCTTGCCCGTGCTCATGAGAAATTTCATACCCGGGTCTCAGCACGCCTCGGCCTTCTAACATGACCCCAATAATTTTTTGACATGAGCTTTGGTCAATCTCTAATAAGGATTGTTTGCCAATAAAATCTCTTGAGTCATCTGCAGTATCAATGGTCCAGGCTAAATTAGACTCATAGGGATGATGAGTAACGGTCATGTCATTGCCATAGAGATTTAACCCAGCCTCAAGTCTCAGAGTATCTCTTGCACCTAGCCCAATCGGCACGCAGCCCTTCTCTAGTGCTGCATTCCAAAAGCTTAGTATGTCATCGTTAGGAACAATTAACTCCAAGCCATCTTCACCGGTATAGCCTGTTCGAGCATACAGATGATCGCCTTCAAACATACATCCAAAGGTCTCTAAATCCTTGATGGAATCAGAGATTTCATCCATAGCTAAGAGCGTTTCAACAGCTTTGGGGCCTTGTATGGCTAAAATCCCCATGTCCGATCTTTCAATCACCTCAACTCCAAACTCAGCAGCATATTTTTTATACCATGCAGCATTTTGCTCTCGCGTAGAACAGTTAGAAACCAGTCTGAATTTCTCGTCAGCATGGTAAATAATAAGGTCATCCAAGATTCCGCCATCCTCATTTAGAATGACCCCGTAGAGAGCCTTATTGGCACTGGCTATCTTTTTAATATCATTAGCAAATATCTTTTCAAAAAATCCTATCTGATCGCCACCATTGAAATCAAAGACTGCCATGTGTGAGACATCAAAAATACCAACAGATTTTCTAACCGCATGATGCTCTTCCATCAAAGAAGAGTAGCTAATAGGCATATCCCATTGGGCAAAATTTACCATTTTTGCACCCAAGGCCTTGTGTGAAGCATGCAAGGTAGTTTTTTTTGGCTCAGTCATTTGATGTATTGGGTATAAAAAGTTTTTAAATCAAAAATAATACTGTTATTTTAACTTATTTCCCTCCTTGTAAGAGGTAACTTTTTTACATGTTTATGTTATTCTAAATGAGAATGATTCTCATTGAAGGAAAATTAAAGGAAGAAGAGTATGGCTGAATTTATCATAGTGTTTCGTGAGGTGTTAGAAGCCTCATTAGTGGTTGGTATCATTTATCTTTTAATAGAAAAAACCAATCAACCCTCTCACTTTTCCAAGCTTTGGTCCGGGGTCTTCGCATCAATTCTCGCCAGCATAGCAGTTGGTTTTATAGTGATTCAGGCTAAAAATATATTAGGCAATAACTCGACTCAGGCTTTATTTGAAGCTATTTTCTTATACCTCACAGCATTCCTCATTTGGTATGTAATTTTTTGGCTATCAAAAAATGTGAGTGATAAAAAAGTTCTTGAGGGAAAAACTTTGCAGGCCATGGAGCTGTCCTCTATGGGTGTATTTTTTGTAGTTTTTTTTGCAATCTTGAGAGAAGGGTTTGAAACAGCAATTTTCTTAATTTCTAGCTTTTCCATTACCGGCACTTTTTCATACCTTGGGTTTATCTCTGGAGCCATGCTTGCAATTTTGATTGGCTATTTGATCGTTGCACAGGGCAGGAAGGTAGATTTAAAAAATGTTTTTAAATATACGACCCTGTTACTGGTTTTTCTTTCTGCTGGGATGATTGCTTATGGGACGCACGAAGCCGAAGAGTACTTGGTTAAATCAGGCAAAATTGAAAACTCTAAAATTTACAGAGTCTGGAATATATTAGAGCCAGCGGAGGTTGTTCCTGGTGTTGGCAAGGTTTCTCATATAATGCATGACAAAGGTGCCATTGGAGTTTTTCTAAAAGGATTTTTTGGGTACAACAGCAACCCCAATATTCCAGAAGTAATTTTATGGATGCTGGCCATGATCTTTGGACTCAACATGTGGCGACGTTTTTATTATTAACTAGGAGTCCAGCTGATCCATATTTTGGATTGCCTTGTTCATCTGTCTTTCTCTGGTAGCGTGTTCATTGACTGCCTTTAGCATGGCATCAGTTTTTTTCTGAAGGTCTTCGGTAGAACTTCCAAAATTTGCAAACTCTTTTTTTAGCTTGCCAAACTCTGTCATGATTTCGCCTGCCCGTTCATTTAATGCAAGAGTGCGAAAGCCCATATGAACACTGATGAGATAGGCTGCTAGGGAATTTGGGCCCATAATCAGCACTCTGTTGTCCCTAAAGATTTCTTCCCTGATGTTACCAATGGAGTCGATGAGCTGCATCAAAGATTCGCTTGGTATATACATAATTCCCAAATCGACAGTCACACCTGATTGCATGTATTTACTATTAATGTCCAAGGCATCCTTAAAGACATGCCTGCGAATATCATCAATCGCTTTTTTAATTAGCTGGGCATCACTATTATCCACAGCCGCAAGGTAACTATCGAAGAGACCTGAGGGAAATTTAGCATCTATGGGCAAGAGCAATCCCTCGGGGAGCTTGATGGCAAATTCCACTCTTTTACCAGATCCAACAATCACTTCTGCATTTGCTGTGTATTGATTGGCATGGAAGATATCTTTGATGATGGCATCGAGAGACCACTCACCAAATTTCCCGGCCAGAGTGCCGCCCGATAAATATCGATTCAGCTTACTGAGAGGGTCTTGAAAGGACTGGATGTCCTTGGATAGATCAAACAAGGTGGCTTCTTGTCTTTCTACTGCTTTATCCAGATCTCTAAGAGATTCTTTCGAGCTAACAGATGCAGCATCAGGCTTTAAATTTAAATAAATTAAGATCCCCAGCAAGAGGATGATTACAACCAAAAGTATTGATATGTACGCCACTTATTACTTTATCCTATAAAATATATTCACCAATATAGCTAATGATACTATGGAAAAATCTTTGGAATCTAAATTCACTGCCTTAAAAGCACAAGGCCTATCAATTGACTTAACTCGAGGCAAGCCAGGATCAGAGCAGTTGGATTTATCTAATTCATTGCTGAGCATGGAGGTTTCCTCTCAGAGTTTCAATGGAACTGATGTGCGAAACTATGGAGAGCCCCTGGGCATCTTGGAGGCAAGAGAGCTTGGTGCAAGCCTCTTGTCAGCCCCAATAGACAGCACCTTAGTTGGAGAGCAATCTAGCCTGTTGTTGATCTATCAATTGATTCTTGCAAACTACTTATTTGGTCTAAAAAATCCCTGGAAAGATCAAGAGAATCTTAAATTTATATGCCCCGTACCTGGTTTTGATAGACACTTTAGGCTGCTTGAAGATTTTGGAATAGAGATGTTAACCGTTCCTTTGACCGGATCTGGAATTGACATGAAAGCTGTGCATGCACTGCTGCAAGAGCATGAGAATATTAAGGGTATTATTTGTGTGCCACGGCACTCTAATCCAACAGGCGATACTTACACTGATGAAAATATTTCAGCCCTGCTTGAAGCTGGTAAAGCTTATTCTGAGGAGTTTTTATTTATTTTTGATCATGCGTATTTGCTTCATGATTTTTTACCTTCGCTATGTCAAACACCAACCTGGGAGCTAATTAAGCAATCTGAAGTAGAGGATCAAGCAGCAGTTTTTTGCTCATTCTCCAAGGTTACTTTCGGCGGTGGCGGCTTGGCTTTTGCAGCAGCAGGCAAGCCGGTCTTTGATTTATTGATAAGACAAAGAGCCTCCATGATTGTGTGCTCTGATAAACCCAATCAATTACGCCATGTACAATTTCTAAAAGATCATGCTGGGGTTATTAAGCACATGAGCAAGCATGCTGAGATTGTTCGACCTAAATTTGAACTAGCTTTTGCAGCTTTGGATGCTTTAAGTCCTGACATAGGAGATTATCAAAGACCAACTGGCGGGTACTTTATTTCATACAATGCTAAGCGACCCATCGCGACAAGAGTTATTGAGCTTTGCAAGGAAGTGGGAGTATTAATTACACCAGCAGGATCAACCTTTCCTCATTTTCTTGATCCCTTGGATTCAAACATTCGACTGGCACCTACTTTTTTAGGAATTGATGAGCTAAAGATTGCAATGGATGTGTTCGTGACCGCCTTGGAAATAGCCCATCAAGAAACTGCTTAGTTTATAGCTCTTGCCATGGGCATAAATTTACCATTTTCAAAATGAGAGAAGAGGTTTTGAATTTCAGGGTGCTTGGGCAAGTCCTCTGATTCATCGAGGAGTAAATTTTGCTCTGAAACATATGCAATATAAAAAATATGCCCATTTTCTGCAAAGAGATGATAGAAGGGCTGATTTTTAATGGGTCGAATAGAAGATGGAATCGACTGATACCATTCTTCGGTATTATTGAACTCCGGATCGACATCAAAGATCACGCCGCGAAAGTCTAAAAACCTATGCTTGACCACCGCTCCGATCGCAAACTTTGTTTCTACTAACTCTTGTTTTATATTGTCCATATCAGTAAGTAAATTATACCCAGTTAATAGGCACAAATAATGTTAGTTTCCTCGACCCCGACCATAGAAGGCAAAAAAATTGAAACCTACCACGGTGTTGTAACCGGTAGCACCGTTCGAGCTCGACATCTGGGCACAGATATTCTAGCGACTTTAAAAAATCTAATTGGTGGAGAGCTCAAGAGCTACTCTATTTTATTAACTGCTGCACGAGAAGAAGCAGTTGAGCGAATGATTGCAAACGCAGAGGCACTAGATGCTAATGCAATTCTAAATTTTAGATTCCAAACTTCTACCATTGCACCTGGAGCTTCTGAAGTTATTGCTTATGGAACAGCTGTAACTCTTACAGAATAAAAGATGGCTCAATACTAACGAAGAAACTTAAAAAAATTATATGAATAATAAAGAGAAAGCTGCATTTAGAGAAAGTGTGATAGTCGTCATGATGGGCTTAGCCATCAATTTCCCCCTACAAACTTTTCTGCTTTGGCTCACCATTGATAGTTGGAGCTGGACGAATACCTTGGCCATCTCTCTTTTCACACAAGCAATTTTAACTGTGGTGGCCTTGATTAGAGTGTATTCAATTCGAATGAGGTTTCTGCGAGGAAAATTTTGAGCCTCCCAATAATCGATTATGGCTATCAGGCTATTTGTACTTAATGCCCAATGACATTATTTAATTGATCTAAGCGACCTCACATTAGATTCAATAAATTTCATAATAGCAGCGGCGACATTAACTCCAGAGGTTGATTCTATTCCTTCTAGCCCAGGTGAGCTATTTACCTCAAGCACTTTTGGGCCATCATTCGTTCTTATAATATCAACGCCGGCCACATTTAAACCAAGTACCCTAGAGGCTCGAATCGCGATATCTCTTTCCTCTTTT
>Ga0209306_1000903_pt1 | contig 14904 bp, 13 predicted proteins | sample COGITO_mtgs_1103_3_FD_184793 | JGI IMG/M metagenome (GOLD analysis project Ga0209306, IMG submission 184793) | Pelagic marine microbial communities from North Sea - COGITO_mtgs_110328 (SPAdes) (version 2) | ecosystem: Environmental > Aquatic > Marine > Epipelagic ... | reverse complement strand
TAAAAATATCTAAAAAACCTTTTTGAACTTTGTTATAAAAAACTGTATTAAATTTGTCATATCGATTTAATTTTTTTCTTTTTTTAAGCCTATTGTTCATATTTTTTAAACTAACTATATTTAAAAAAGTAAAAGTAACTTTAATATTCTTTAATAAAAATTTATTAATTAAATTTATAATCTTAATATCAACACCAAATCCGTAATGTTGATATGCAATAGTTGAGTCCACAAATCTATCAATCAATATTATCTTTTTTTTATAATTTTTTTTAATTAAGTTAATGTTTTCACTTCTTGCAGACATGTATAATAACAAATCTGTATTTACATTAAATGATGATTTGTTGTCTAAGATTAACTTTCTAATTTTTTCTGAATTTTTACTTCCTCCTGGTTCCCTAATTCTAATAAACTTTCTATTAATCTTTTTTAAATAGTTGGCAACATTGTTTATATGAAGGGATTTACCACTTCCTTCTATGCCTTCGAAAACGATTATTGGATTTTTAGACATCACCCCAAATCAAAAAATTAATAGATTTTAATAGTCTAGAAAAAACATTTAATTTTTTAACATTATTAAAGGCTAAAATTTCATATTCATCAATTAATTCTCCATCGTAAACGATTTTAAGGGCTCCAAGAACATCATCTTTTTTAATGGGTGCTTGAACTGGACCATTATAATTTAAAGATACCTTTAAGAGTCTTTTTCGAGCTTTTGGTATTGTTTTGTAAATATCGTTTTTTACATAAACATCAATTTGTTCTTGTTTCCCAAGCCAAACATCAATTTTATCTATGGGTTCATTTGACTTAGCAATTTGAATCAAATCAAAATTTGTTATCCCCCAAGTTAGAAGTTTTTTACTTTCTTTTGATCTAGCATTTTTATTTTCAAAACCACTACCCACAGCTATTAATCTTCTTCCATTTCTGATCATAGATGAAGCTAATGAATATTTTTCAACTGCTAAATACCCAGTTTTAATGCCATCTACTCCAAAATTTTTATATAAAAGCGGATTTCTATTTCCTTGCGTTATAGGGTCGCCACCAGTTCTATCCCAGGTAAATTCTTTTTCAGAAAAGTATCGATATTCTTCAGGAAATTCTTTTATAAGATAATTTGACATTATTAAAATATCTTTGACAGTTGAAACATTGTTAGGATTGTTAATGCCTGATGAATTGGCAAAGTTAGTATTGACCATTCCTATTTCAGCAGCTTTAGCCGTCATCATTAAAGCAAATTCTTCTTCAGTACCAGCTATGCCTTCTGCTAATGCTATGCACGCGTCATTCCCTGATGCTACGATTATCCCTCTTAATAAGTTTTCAACACTAATTTCATCACCAACCATAATAAACATGGAAGAGTACCCAGCCTGAGAAAGACGCCAAGCTTTCTCAGAAATTATAAATTTATCATCTAAATTTAAATCTCCTGATTTAATTAAATCAAAAGCTACTATAGCAGTCATTATTTTTGTCATCGAAGCAGGATAAATTGATTTATCTGGTTCTTTTTCATATAAAATTTCTCCTGATAAAAAGTCCTGAAGAATTGCTGTTCTAGCCTGTATATTAAAAGAAGCATTTGTGCTTGTTGTTATTAAGCAAAAAACAAAAAAAGTTAATAATTTATTTCTAATCATTTTTTATAATTTCTATATTATCAAATTCTAATATGTTTATACTATTATACGATTTTTGTAGAGAATTAATGTTGGTATAAGGTCCTAAATATACCCTATATTTTTTATCAGAAATCTTTTTTATTTTTCCACTTTGATTTGTTTCAGATCTTATTCTTTTAATCATCGAAACGGCTGTGTCTTCAAAAAAAAAATCAGCAATTTTGATGGTGTATGAAAACTTTGTTTTTGGAGTTGATTTTATAGAAACTTTTTGTGTATCATTAAGATTATCTATACTTATGTCATTAACTGGAACTTTATTAGCAACATTTTTCTCTTCATCAAATGTTTTTGCCTTTTTTGCAATAAAAAGAGAGTTTTCAGGTATAGCAATAATTTCAACATAGGGTTCATCTAAATTAATATCTAATTCTTTAGCAATTCTGGCACTAATTACAGAATTGTTGAATAAAGGATATTTAGTTTTTTTTCCAACTTTTACAATTAAAGATTTATTATTTAGAATATTTGAAATTTTAACTTGCGTATTTTTTTTTAAATTACGCTGAAATATTATTAATTCTCTTTCCTGTAATTTGTTTGAAATTATTTTTTCATCGTATAAGATATTTGAATAAACTAAGGTAAAACCTTTGTTTGAAAAAGTTTCTTTCTCAATAATTCTTATCTCATTTTTTACACTTACAGATGTACAGCTAGAATAAGCTATAAAAAAAAATAATGTTAAGAGTTTTTTATAATGCATTTGTAAACTTATCTTTTAAAACACAAACAGCTAAACCAAACCTAAGCGACCTGTTCCATTTTAATATCTTTTCGTAATTATTAAAAACTATATAAGCAGGTTCTAGATTTTTTGAATCTGGGATTATATCTTTATCAGGAGTGATTATCGCACCAATCAAATTTTTATCTATATTATAATCATCTTTATTATCTATAAATTTCATTAAATAAGAAAACTTTTTTTTATTATGTAATTTCTTTGCAGAGGTATTTAAAAGTTTTTTTGGAACATCTTCAGTTAAAGAAACTCTTATAAAACAAGGTTCATTTTTTTTCCATCCAATTTTATTTATATAGTTAGCAGCTGAAGCAAATGAGTCTGCCGTAGATTTAAGCTCAATTATATTATTTTTGTCATAGTCTAAAGCATAATTTTTTATTGTAGTTGGCATGAATTGAAAATTACCAAATGCGCCTGCCCAAGAACCGTATAAAATTTTATGATCAATTACACCCTTCTCTACCAATTGAAGTATCACTATAAGTTCATTAGTAAAAAAATCCCTTCTTCTTTTATCATAACTTAAGGTTGCTAAAGATGATAAAATATCCATTTTTCCTACATAAGTTCCAAAATTTGTTTCGATACCCATCAGTGAAAGCAGCAAACTACTCTCAACAGAAAATTTTTTTTCAACAGATTCTATAAAATTCTTATTTTTTTTAAAAAGTTCTAATCCTTTTTCTACTTTTTTTTTAGATGTTCTTTTTGATATATAAGTTTTGGTATCTTCATAAAATTCAGGCTGAAATCTATCGTACTTTATAACGTTAGGAAGAAAAGTTACATTTTTCATAGTTTTGTTAAAAGTAACCTCTGAAATATTATTTTCTAAAGCATGAACCTTAAATTCTTTTAACCATGTTTCAAAAGTGTCTTCTTCTGAAAATACAGGTGAAAACATGATTGTAGTTAAAAAAATAATAAAAATTTTAATCATTGTCATATAAATCTTTTAAATAAATAATTACAGCAATCCAGATTAAAATGAAGCTTGCTAACTTTGTAGGTGAAAATGCTTCATCATAATAGAAAAAACCCAGTAAAAACTGAAAAGTAGGTGTTATATAAAAAATCATACCTGTGGGGCCTAAACCACAAAGTTCAACTCCTCGTACGTAAAGGAATAAAGGGATAACTGTCATTGGACCAGCCAACATCAAAAGCAACATTAATGGTGGATTTGAAAAACTGAAATCATTGAGACCTTCTTTTGAGATCAAGTAAAAAACAAATAAAGAAAAAGGTAGTATAAACAAACTCTCAATTAACAAACCTAAATCTGTATCAACATTAATTTTCTTTCTTAAAAGATTATAAAATCCCCAGCTCAAAGCAACAATTAAACCAACCCAAGGTATTGATTTAAGACTAAAGAATAATAAAAAAAATATAGAAATTATAACTAAACATATTGATATTTTTCTATTTTTATTAAGTTTTTCTTTAAAAAAAATATTACCTAAAAAAACACTTAATATGGGCATAATAAAATAGCCAAAGCTAGCATCAATAATTTGATCATTAGAAACTGCATATATCCACACAGCCCAATTAATAAAAATTAATAAACCAGAAAAAAAAAGTGTTATTAAAAATTTATAATTTCCAATGATAGTTAAAAATTTACCCCATTTAGAAAAATAGAAAGTAGATAATATTAAGACAATAGAAGTCCAAACTGTTCGGTGGACAACAACCTCAATATGTCCTGCAAAAGAAATATATTTAAAGTATATAACACCAATAACACCCCACCAAAAGGATCCAAAAGCAGTTAAAAGTATACCCTTATTAAACTCATTATTTTTCATATAATCAATAATTTCTTATAATTCATTAAGCGGAATTTTACATGTTTTATAGTTGAAATGAATCATTCCATCGAATAAAAGCTTGCTAACGGAGAGATGGCTGAGCGGTTGAAAGCACCGGTCTTGAAAACCGGCATGGGGGCAACTCCATCCTGGGTTCGAATCCCAGTCTCTCCGCCATTATTCTTTAAATACAAAATTTTTAAATAAATTAGTAATAATATTTGGTTTTATTTTTATAGTTGTTTCTTTATTTTGTTTAAATTTATATAAATTTTCGTCATCTAAATCTAAAAAATCACATAAAAGTTTTAGCTCAGATTCGTTAAAGGTATCAATATGTTTTTTTACAAAAGAACTTAATAATTTATCCATTTCTTTAGTTCCTCTATAATTAGATCGATAAATAATTTTTTTTTTTAAATCCATTATATTAATAATAAGAAAATTAAATATATTATATCTTATATGAAAAATATAAATAATTCTGATTATTTATTGTCTGATTTAACCCAATTAAATGGTGTTGGTAAAAAAACCATGAACATATTAAGAAAAAAAAAAGTTAATAATATTTTTGATTTATTGTGGAAGTTGCCAAAATCTCACACAGATAGAAGTTTAACAATTAAGATTGAAGATCTTCAAGTAGGAAAAATACAAACAATAAAAATTATTCCTATAAAATATCAATTCCCAAGAATTCGAAACTTGCCAAAAAAAGTTATTTGCCAAGATGAGACAGGAAAAATTGATTGTGTTTTTTTTAACAGTAATGAAGGTTATATTAGAAAAATATTACCATTAAATGAAGAAATTACAGTAAGTGGTAAGGTAAATTTATTTAGAGATAAATATCAAATAACAAATCCAACATATGTTTCTAAGGATAGTTCTCTAATTGAGTCAAAGCATAATAAATATTCACTTACTGAAGGTATCACCGAAAAAATATATAATAAAATTATTGCACAAATTTTAAAAAATTTACCCAAACTAAAGGAGTGGCATTCAAAAGAAATACTTTCACTTTTTGACAATGAAACATGGAATGATGCAATCATTAAATTACATGATCCTAATAATATAGGCAATTTTAGAGCCAAATTTTATGAAAGACTTGCTTATGATGAGATTTTAGCATCTTTTTTAGTAAATTCCGAAATAAGAAAAAAAATTAAAAAAATAAAGAAAGATAAAAAAAAATTTGATCTAAAAAATTCTGACAAAGTCATAAAAAAATTAAACTTTAAACTTACCAATGATCAAAAAAAAACTTTAATAGAAATAAATAATGATCTCACATCAAAAAGCAAAATGTTTCGACTTTTACAAGGAGATGTTGGGAGTGGAAAAACAATTGTTTCGTTAATCTCTGCGTTAAATGTAGTTAATTCTGGTTATCAAGTTGCTCTAATGGCACCAACCGAAATTCTTGCTCGACAACACTTTGTATTAGCTAAAAAAATTTTTCCTACTCAAATTAATCTTGCATTACTCTCAAGTAAAAGTGAAAACAAAATAAAAAAAGAAATTATTGATAATTTAAAAACAAAAAAAATTGATATGGTATTTGGTACCCATGCTATTTTTCAAAAAAAAATCACTTTTTCCAATCTGGGATTTATTATAATTGATGAACAACATAAGTTTGGTGTCAGACAAAGAAAACTTCTATCTGATAAAGGTGGTAAAAATTGTGATGTTTTATTGATGTCAGCAACACCAATACCTCGGACTCTAACAATGTCAATATATGGCGATATGGATATATCGATAATTAGGGAAAAACCTAATAACCGTAAAGAGGTCAAAACATATAGTAAACTTGAGAGTAAAATTGAAGATGTTATTAATTTTGTTAAAAAAGAAATTTATGAAGGAAACCAAATTTTTTGGGTTTGTCCTTTAATAGAAGTGTCAAAAAAGCTAGATCATGAGTCTGCTGTTAAAAAATTTGAATATCTTAATAAAATATTTCCAAATAAAGTAGCATTATTACATGGAAAAATTGAAAATGATGAAAAAGAAAAAATATTAAATAAATTTTTGGAAAAAAAATTCTTAATATTAGTTTCAACAACAATAATTGAAGTTGGGATAGATTTCCCTAATGCTAATGTAATAATTATAGAAAATTCAAATAAGTTTGGTTTATCTCAATTACATCAACTAAGAGGACGTGTAGGAAGAGGTAATAAGCAAGCCTCATGTATTTTGATGTTTAAATCTAATTTAACAGAAAATGCAAAAAAAAGAATTAATATCTTAAAAAACTCAAATGATGGTTTTGATATTTCTGAAGAAGATATGAAATTACGTGGATTTGGGGATATACTTGGTTTTAAACAAAGTGGTTTGAAAAATTTTAAATTAGCTGACCCAGTTCATAATGAAAATCTTTTTAAATTAGCTGAAACAGAGATAAAAAATATAGAAAATAATAATTTAGATATTGATAAATACAAAACTTTACTAAAATTATATGATCAGGCTGATATCATTAATGATATAGTTTAACTTTTAGGATTAGATGTTCCAGCTGAGACAATAAATTTAGATGCCTCTTCAAAGCTCATATCTAGATAAATTACATCTTCTTTAGGAAACATTAATAAAAAACCACTTGTAGGATTAGGTGTAGTTGGAACAAAAACATTAATCAATTCTTTATTGGTCTTATCTTTTAGTTCACCTTTATTTTCTTTTGTAGCAAATCCGACTGCCCATGAACCTTTTCGTGGATATTCTACTAAAACTACACTTTTTTTTGAACCTTCTTGATTTCTAAAAGAATCTGTCAATTGAACTATTGCTGAATATATAGTTCTTAAAATAGGTATACGTTTGAATAAATTATCAACAATCTGTAAAATTTTTTTACCCAAGAATGACAAAGACAAGCCTCCAACTATTGTGATAAAAATTATAGTCAGAAGTATCTCAATTCCAGGAATAGCATAAGGGATATAATTATTAGGATTTAATCCAGCCGGAACTAATTTTGTTGAAATATTAATTAAAAATCTACTCAAGTATAAAGTAAAGCCAATTGGTATTAGTACTACTATGCCCGTAATAAAATAGTTTCTGAGTTTAAGTGCTAAAGATTTTTTTTTTGCCATGTAAATTGTTAATTATAGCTTGAATATATTACAAAAGAAACCGCTACTAAAAAAAGGAAAGCTAAAATTTTATTGTTTAAATTCATAAATGTTAGTATTTATATTTAACAAAATTTTTATAAAATGAATAGAAGAAAATTTCTAAATTATGTTGGTTGTGGCTGTTGTGGTTTTGTAATGAATGCTTGTTCTACTGCTCCTATAACAGATAGAAAACAACTTAAAATTATCCCAGAGGCGAAATTAAATGCCCAGGCAGCTCAAATTTACGAAAAAGTAAAAGAAAAAGAAAAGTTAAGCAAAGATACTAAAACACTCGATCAAATCAAAAATATTGGAAGTAAAATGGAGAGTGCAATTTCATTGTACTTTGAGAAATCCAATTTACAAGATCCCACTAGAAATTTTAGTTGGGAATATATATTAATTGAGAATGATAAATTACGAAATGCCTGGTGTATGCCTGGAGGAAAAATTGCTGTCTACACAGGAATTTTAGATGTAACAAAAAACAAGAATGGTCTAGCTGCTGTCATGGGACATGAGATTGCTCATGCCGTTGCCAAACATTCTGTAGAAAGAGCTAGTAGATCAGTTCTTCTTAATACAGGATCACAACTAATTGATATTTTTACAGGTGGTAAGCTTTCACAGGTAAACAGAGTTACAGGTATGAATACAGTAGGACTTTTATCCCAAATAGGAATTATGAATCCATTTACAAGAAAACAGGAAACAGAAGCTGATTACTTAGGTATGATTTTTTCATCTTTGTCTGGGTATGATATTAGAGAAACAAAAGAACTTTGGAAACGAATGAAAAAAGCAAACAAGGGTAATGAACCGCCTCAATTTATGAGTACCCATCCATCTTCAACTAATCGTATAAAAAATTTAAAAGAATGGGAAAATTCAGTAATTCTTGATTATCCGCCAATTTCAATTAGTTAGATAATTTGGTGAGCCCTGATGGACTCGAACCATCGACCCATTCCTTAAAAGGGAATTGCTCTACCAACTGAGCTAAGGGCCCACATATAAATTATTAAAGTTAAGAATATAAGTTTTTTTTTATTAAATTTTAAAAAAAAACTTTTGGTGAAGTCTTCTTTAAAATTTTTAAATTTCTTTACACTTAAAAATTTAAATAATAAAAAATATCTAACTTAAATAAATTTTATAACCAAAAACAGTTATTTATTGCATAAGTTGTCAAATTGCAAATATTAAAATTACAACTTATTAATGTATTTATCATGAAACTCATCAAAAGTTCCTGATCTAATATTTTTTCTAATTGCAGCCATTAATTCTTGATAAAAATTAATATTATGAAGTGTTAACAATGTTGATCCGAGAATTTCATTTGTATTAAATAAATGATTCAAGTAGTTTTTTGAGTACTTGTTTAAATCTAGATTTTTACAATCTTTATCTAATGGTTCATTATCATTTTGATATTTGTGGTTCTTTATATTAATTCTTCCATTCCAAGTAAAAGCTAAACCAGTTCTTCCAGATCTAGTAGGCATTACACAATCAAACATATCCACGCCTCTTTTTACAGCACCAAGTATATCTGATGGTGTTCCTACACCCATTAAATACCTTGGTTTGTCTTCAGGCATAATATTTTTAAGGTCATCTAGAACTTCAAACATTTCTTTTTGACTCTCACCAACAGCTAATCCTCCTATAGCATAACCATCAAAACCTATCTTGGTTAATTCATTGATTGATTTAATTCTTAAATCTTTAAATAAACCACCTTGAACTATTCCAAATAAAGCTTTGTGAGGATTTATGCCAAATGAAGATTTGGATCTTTGTGCCCAATGAACTGATAAATCCATAGACTCTTTAATAATCTTATAATCATTAGTTTTTTTTGGACATTCATCCATGATCATTACTATATCGGAGTCTAAACCTTTTTGAATTCTAATACTTTCTTCTGGGCTTAATATAAATTTTTTTCCATCAACGTGGGAATTGAATATTGCTCCTTTTTCTCTATCAACTTTGTTTAATTTTGACAGTGACATAACTTGGAAACCACCAGAATCTGTAAGTATTGGTAATTTACAATTCATAAACTTATGTAGGCCACCAGCTGATATAATTCTATCAACTCCAGGTCTTATCATTAAGTGATAAGTATTTGATAAAATAATTTCAGATCCAGTTAGTATTATATCGTCTATTAAACAAGCTTTGACAGTTGCTTGAGTTCCAACAGGCATAAAAGCAGGTGTTTGAATGTTGCCCCTATGAGTTTCAATAAGTCCTACTCTAGAAAAATTTTTTTTTTCAATAACATTAAAATTAAATTTTTTTAATGCCATAGAAAAAATTAAAATTATTTAAAACTAATAATTTTATCAGGATCAGATACTGATCCATTGTTATTTTCGTCACCTCTTTTAATTTTGTCAACAAATTCCATTCCCTCAATAACTTTGCCAAATACTGTGTATTGTCTGTCTAAAAATGGAGCAGGTTTAAAGCAAATAAAGAATTGACTATTGGCACTATTTGGATCTTGTGATCTAGCCATTGAAAGTGTTCCTCTGTCATGTGGCAATTCACTAAATTCTTCTTTAAGATCGGGAAGTTCTGAACCACCAGTACCTGCTCTATTTAAATTAAAATTATCATTAGAAGAATTTCCAAACTGAACATCTCCAGTTTGAGCCATAAAGCCATCGATTACTCTGTGAAATACAACACCATTATATTTTCCTTCAGCTGCTAATTGTTGAATTCTTTTTACATGATTTGGTGCTGTATCTTCAAACAATTCAATTTTAACATCTCCATCTTTTAATTTTAAAATCATTATATTCTCCTCTGCTATTATGTTGTTAATTGTCATTAAAAAAAAAATTAAAATTTTAATTAAAAATCTATTCATATTTTTTTTTTAAAGATTTAATTGTACTTTTTGTAGTAAATTTTTCTATGTCACCATTAAGCCTAGCAATTTCTTTAACAAATCTTGATGATATAATCTGATTTTCAACATCAGACATTAAAAAAATTGTTTCAATATTGTTATTGAGTTTTCTATTCATTCCAGCAAGTTGAAATTCATATTCGAAGTCAGATACAGCTCTTAATCCTCGTAAAATTATATTAGAATTATATTTTTTACATAAATCTGTAGTCAATGAGCTAAAAACTACTATTTCAATTTTACTTTCATCAATCTTTAGATCTGTAAAAAGTGCATTTGAAACTATTTCCTTTCTTTCATCAGCACTAAAAAGATAATTCTTGTTGTTTCCATCTGATAAAGCAACAATAACTTTATCAAATAATTTTAATGATTTTTTTATAAGATCTATATGACCAAAAGTAATTGGATCAAAAGTTCCTGGGTAGACGACAACTTTACTCATTATTGTAAGTTATCATCAATTTTTATCGCTGAAACAACTTTTTCGTCCCCAGACAATTTAATTATTCTTACACCTTGGGTGTTTCTACTTGCTGTTCTTATTTCTTTAACTGCAACTCTTATAACTCTACCTTTGTTAGTTGAAATCATTATTTCATCCCCTTCAAAGACAGGGAACGATGAACAAATACTTCCGTTCCTAGGTGAGTTAATTATCCCAATGATCCCTTTGCCCCCTCGATTAGTTACTCGGTAATCAAAATGTGTAGTTTTTTTACCAAAACCATTTTCTGTAATTGATAGAATAAATTTTTCGCTAGCTTTAATTTCTGATTTAGTATCTGTATCTTTTTTGGCATTTTTTTTAATCTTATCTTGATTAATAATTGACAAAGAAACTATTTCATCATTTTGAGCTAAGTTAATACCTTTAATACCTTTTGATGATCTTCCTTTAAAAACTCTTAATTTTTTTGACTCAAATCTTATACATTTACCATACTTTGTACTTAACATTATATCTTGGTCATCTTTGCAAATTTCGACGCCTACAATTTTATCATTAGTATCAAGTTTCATTGCAATTTTTCCAGCGGCGTTAATTGACGAAAAATCTTCGAGACTATTTTTTCTAACTTTACCTTTTGCTGTTGCAAAAACTATTTGTAAATTTTTCCAGTCACTTTCATCTTCTGGAAAGGGCATAATTGAACTAATAGATTGATGACTTTTTAAAGGTAATATATTAAATAACGATTTACCCTTGGATGTTGTTGATCCTTCTGGAATTTTCCATGCTTTAATTTTATAAACAAGACCTTCTGTAGAGAAGAATAAAACAGAAGTATGAGTACTGACAGAGAGTGTTTGAACAACAGAATCGGCATCTCTAGTAGTTATGCCTGATTTACCCTTTCCACCTCTTTTTTGTTGTTTAACATTGCTAAGGGCTCCTCTTTTAATATAGCCCTGGAGTGTAACAGTGATAATTACTGACTCTTTTTGAATTGTTTCTTCTATATCATAATTTAATACAGCATCTATAATCTTAGTTCTTCTAGGTACAGAAAATTTATCTTTAATTAACTTAAGTTCTTCACTAATAACTTTTAATAATTCTTTTTTTGAATTAATAATTTTCTTAAATCCCTTAATAAGTTCAGCAAGTTTTTTGATTTCTATTTCAATTTCATTTATCCCTAGTGCAGTTAATTTTTGAAGTCTTAATTCTAAAATTGCAGTGACCTGTTCACTTGATAAAGAATATAAATTTTTAGTTTTTTTATCATTAATTAATGAAATTAATTTTAAAACTTTATTTATTTTCCATTTTGTTCCTAGTAATGCTTTTTTTGCATCATCGGGTGTTTTTGAAGATCTTATAATTTTAATAATTTTATCTAAATTTTCTACAGATACAGAGAGACCAATTAAAATATGTGCTCTATCTTCAGCTTTTTTTAAGTCAAACTTTGTTTTTTTTATTACTACATCTTCACGAAATGTTAAAAAATTTGTTAAGAAATCTTTTAAGTTACACGTTTTAGGTTTACCGTCTACAATAGCTAAAGTATTAAAACCAAAAGAACTTTCAATTGAAGTATTTTTATAGAGTTGTCTTTTAATTGTTTCTGGTTCAACGCCATTCCTTAAATCTATAGCTACTCTGATACCTTCTCTGTTTGATTCATCTCTTATATCTTTAATTCCTTCAATTTTTTTTTCTCTAACTAATTGAACTATTCTTTCATTAAGAACTGATTTATTAACTTGGTAAGGGACCGATGATATAATTAATCTATCTCGACCATTTTTTAATGGTTCAATATTAATTTCACCTCTTATTTTAAATGATCCTCGACCTATATTGTAACCATCTTTTATAATACTTTTGCCTATTATAACTCCACCAGTTGGAAAATCTGGTCCAGGTATATGTTTCATTAATTCTTTAATTTTTATATCTTTGTTATCTATAAGAGCCAGTGTCCCATCAATAATTTCACCTAAATTATGGGGGGGAATACTTGTTGCCATCCCGACTGCAATACCACCTGCTCCATTGACTAGTAAATTTGGATATTGAGCGGGTAATACAGTTGGTTCTTTTTCTGTTTCATCATAATTACTTTTATATTCAATCGTATTTTTTTCTATATCATCTATTAAAAATTGTGAAACTTTAGATAGTCTTGTTTCTGTATATCTCATTGCTGCGGCTGGATCACCATCTATTGAACCAAAGTTACCTTGACCATCAACAAGAGGTAAGCTCATTGAAAAATCTTGGACCATTCTAACTAAAGCATCATAAACAGACTGATCACCATGAGGGTGGTATTTACCAATCACATCCCCAACTATCCTTGCAGATTTTCGAAATTGTTTAGACCAATCATATCCACCTTTGTACATTGCAAATAAAATTCTCCTATGCACAGGTTTTAATCCATCCCTAATGTCTGGCAGTGCTCTACTAACTATAACACTCATAGCATATGATAAATAAGACGAGCTCATCTCGTCATGCATCGAGATATTCTTTATATTTTTATCTTTAGGAATTTCAGTCTTTTGCATAAAAACTAAAAGGGAATTTCATCATCCATGTCGTTTGACACTTGAGGGGCATCCTCAAAATTATTTGTAGGAGCTTGAGAAGTATCATTTTGAATTCCTCCACCACTATTACCACCACCAAGCATTGTTAAAGAAGAATTGTATCCTTGTATTACAATTTCTGTTGAGTATTTATCTTGACCAGATTGTTCATCTTTCCATTTTCTTGTCGTGATTTGACCTTCTACATAAATTTGAGCACCTTTTTTAAGATACTGTTGAACCACATTAACTAAGCCTTCATTAAAAACTACTATACGGTGCCATTCTGTTTTCTCTTTTTTTTCGCCAGAAGTTTTATCTTTCCAAGACTGACTTGTTGCTAGGCTTAATCTAGCTACACTTTTGCCATTAACCATCTGCTTAATTTCAGGATCTGCGCCTAAACGTCCAATTAATAATACTTTATTTAAACTTCCAGCCATAATATTTTAAAATTGTTAATTAATTTATTTAGTTTTATATCACAATTTAACCTGAATATTAATTTTATTAATTTAAAGCAACAAAAATTATGATCAAAAAGATAGTTATCAAGGGGGCAAAAGAACACAATTTAAAGAATGTGTCAGTAGAAATTCCAAAAGATCAATTTGTTGTGATTACTGGTCTGTCAGGATCTGGTAAATCATCTTTAGCATTTGATACAATATACGCAGAAGGTCAAAGACGATATGTTGAAAGTCTTTCAGCCTATGCACGTCAATTTTTAGACAAAATGAAAAAACCTAATGTTGATTTAATAGAAGGTTTGAGTCCAGCAATAGCTATAGAGCAAAAAAATACATCAAAAAATCCAAGATCAACTGTAGCAACAGTTACAGAAATATATGATTATATGAGAGTACTTTATGCAAGAGCTGGGGTTCCCTTTTCACCTTTTACTGGTAAACCTATAACCTCTCAAACAATCACTCAAATTGTAGATTTAATAAAAAAATTACCAAAAAAATCTACGATATATATTTATGCTCCAGTCGTAAGAGGTCGTAAGGGTGAATATAAAAAAGAAATATTAAGTTACAAAAGAAGAGGTTTTAGAAAAATAAAGATCGATGAAGTAATATATGACATTGAAAAATCGCCTAATCTCGATAAAAAGTTAAAACATGATATCTCTGTTTTAGTAGATAGAATTGTTTTAAATTCAAATCTTGGAAATAGACTAGCTGAAAGTATTGAAACAGCAATTAACTTATCAAACGGCTTGGTTTTTGTAGAATATGAAGATGAAACTTTACCTCAAAAATATAGAAAAATTGAAAAACTAATTTACTCAACAAAATTTGCATGTCCTGAAAGTGGTTTTACAATTGAAGAAATAGAACCAAGACTTTTTTCTTTTAATAGTCCTTATGGTGCTTGTGCAGAATGTGAGGGCATAGGTGTAAAATTAAATGTAGATCCAAATTTAGTAGTTCCAGATGAAAAAAAAAGTATTGCAGATGGAGCTATTGAACCATGGGCTAAATCTACAACACTTTATTATGCACAA
>Ga0209306_1000901_pt1 | contig 14915 bp, 10 predicted proteins | sample COGITO_mtgs_1103_3_FD_184793 | JGI IMG/M metagenome (GOLD analysis project Ga0209306, IMG submission 184793) | Pelagic marine microbial communities from North Sea - COGITO_mtgs_110328 (SPAdes) (version 2) | ecosystem: Environmental > Aquatic > Marine > Epipelagic ... | reverse complement strand
CGCCTCTTTTAAAATGTCTTCCAGACAAAGACATTGTTTAACGTGATTGTGTTTTATATCTTCTTTTTTGTGTGGAAAACTCCTTTTTCTCGCATTTTTTTTTGGAGGAAATTCAACACAAAAAAGAAAGGGCGGCTTGTTGGACGAGAGATCGAAATTAAGAATTAAGAGAGAGAGAGAAAAGCAACGCACACACACAAACACGCACGAGCACGAACGAGAGTACGTAATTCCACCACAAAAGTGAGGAAGAGAAAGGATGCACCTGTACAACGTGACGTTACAACGCCCAGGCGCGTGCCAAACGGCGATTAACGGCAATTTTTCCGCGCCGAAAGTGCAAGAAATCATCGCGAGTAAAGGGACGGCGATTGAATTACTGCGACCGGACCAACACGGGAAACTGAAATCGATCGCGTTTCGGGAGTGTTTCGGGATTATTCGATCGATGGCCGCGTTTCGCTTAGCCGGTGCGAACAAAGATCACGTGGTTATCGGGTCGGATTCGGGGAGGATAGTGGTTTTGAGATTTGATGCGGAGAAGAATCAGTTCGAGCAAGTGCATAAAGAAACGTTCGGGAAGTCGGGCGTGCGGCGAGTGGTACCGGGGCAGTTTTGCTGCGTGGATCCGAAAGGAAGAGCGGTCATGTTAGCCGCGTTAGAGAAGCAAAAAGTGGTGTACGTTTTGAACAGGGATTCTCAGGCGAATTTAACCATCAGTAGTCCTTTAGAGGCGAATAAAGGGAAGACGATTGCCTTCGACGTGTGCGCTTTGGACAACGGGTTGGAGAATCCCGGGTTTATGGCGATTGAGTTGTTTTACGGAGAAGCGGACGTGGACGATACGGGAGAAGCCGCCGCGGAAGCGCAGAAGATGCTGACGTATTACGAGCTCGATTTAGGATTGAATCACGTGGCGAGGAAGTGGTCGGAACCGGTTGATAACGGAGCGAATAAGTTGATACCGGTGCCGGGAGGAAGCGACGGACCGGGCGGAGTGATTGTCTGTTGCGAAAACTTCTTGGTGTACAGAGCGGAGAAACACGAGGAAATTCGGTGCGTCATTCCGAGACGAACGAGTTTGGATGCGGAAAGAGGCGTTTTGATCGCCTCGTTCGCGTCGCACCGAAGTAAAAACGGGTTTTTCTTCATCGCGCAGAGCGAATACGGCGACTGTTATAAAGTAACCTTAGATTGGACGAATAGAAAAGTTTCAGAATTGAAGATGAAGTATTTCGATACGGTGCCGGTGTGCAGCGCGTTGTGCGTGTTGAAGACTGGATTTTTATTTTGCGGGTCTGAGTTTGGCGCGCACGCGTTGTTTCAGTTCATCGCGCTCGGCGACGACGAAGAGTCTGCGGAATCTTCCTCGAAAACTTTAAAGAAAATTGACAACGCAACGAAGAAGAAAGGAAGAGGCAAGAACGACGACGAGGACGACGAAGAAGAAGACAACTTTCAACCGGTGTTTTTCAACCCGAGAAAACTGAAAAACCTCGCCTTGATTGATGAAATCGAATCGCTTTCGCCAACCATCGCGTTAGCGTCGAACATCTCGAGAAAGGAAGAAACGCCTCGTTTATTAGCTCTGTGCGGCCAAGGTCCGCGCTCGACGTTTCGCGTGTTGCGTCAAGGCGTACCGCTTTCAGAAATGGCGCGTTCGCCGCTCCCCGGGAATCCAAACGGCGTTTTCACCATTCGTAAATCGAAAAGCGATACCACGGACGCGTACATCGTCGTCTCGTTTACGAACGCGACTTTGGTATTATCCATCGGCGATACCGTCGAGGAGGTCACTGATACTGGTATTCTCGCCACGTCGTCGACGTTAGCTGTTTCCGCGTTAGGAGATGACGACGACGGGTCTTTGATTCAGATCCACCCGAGCGGCGTGCGACACGTTCGCGGAAACAACAAAGGCGTCAACGAATGGCGAGCGCCGGGCAGGAAGAAAATCACCGCGTGCGCGTGTAACCGAGGTCAAGCGATCGTTGCCTTAACCGGTGGCGAACTCGTGTATTTCGAATTAGACGAAGCTGGACAACTTTTGGAGATTGAAAAGATTGAAACGAGCTCGGAGGTTGTCAGCGTGGACATCCCGCCGATTCCGGATGGATCTTTGCGAGCCAAGTTTGCCGCCGTTGCTGGTTACGATTCTACCGTTCGAGTGTTATCATTGAATCCAGGAGAAGCGTTGCGAACGGTCGGCGTCCAAGCGACCCCGTCGCCGCCAGAATCTGTCTTGCTTTTAGAGGTGAACAATAAGACCACGAAGAACAAAAAAGCGGGCAGCAGCGCGCCGCCGTCCATGTTCTTGAACGTTGGCTTATCTAACGGCATTTTAGTCAGGTGTGAAGTCGATCGCGTTTCCGGCGCACTGTCTGACGCGCGCTCGCGCTTTGTTGGCCAAAGACCTCCGAAACTCAATCGCATCGAAATGAACGAAGAGTCTGGATTCGTAGCTTTATCCACGCGACCGTGGTTGGGCTTCAACGAAAACGGTCGATTTTCAATCGTCCCAGCATGTCACGAAACCATCGACCGCGCGTGTGGCTTCGCTTCGGAACAAGTTCCTGAAGGTATCGTTGCCGTCGTGGATGGAAGTTTACGGATTTTAGCGTGCGAAAATCTTGGAGAAGCTTTTTCGCAAAGCTCAGAAAAAGCGAGATACACGCCGCGCGCCATGTCGACGCATCCAGACGACCCCGACGTCGTCGCGATAATTGAAACCGATAGAGGCATAATTGGATTTGAGGATAGAACTGGCGAAGAGACGAGGAACGAATACATCGTCGAAGCGCCTCCGGCAAAGAAACCGAAGAAAAACGAAGAAGAGGACGAAGAAGAGGACGAAGAAGACGACGCGTATCAATTAGCACCCATCGAGCAGTTTGGCGCGCCGAAATCGACCGCGAACGACAATAACAACTGGTCATCGTGCGTTCACATTGTCGATGCGGCCAACGCGGAAACTTTGTGCGTGCAAGAGATTAAAAACAACGAACGTCTTGTTTCCGTCGCGCACGCCTATTTCGCCAAAGCGGACGAAGTGTTATTAGTCGTCGGTTCCGCGAAGAATTTTGTGCTCCAACCTCGCGATTGCGATGGCGGCATGATTCGATGTTACAGATACAAACGCGGCGGTGGGAAATCATCGAATGGCGAAACAACTGCGAACGGGAAATCTGGAGCGAACAAAGCCATCACCGGTTTAGAACTGGTGCACGAAACCCCTTGCGAAGGCGCGCCGTTTGCGTTGCGAAACTTTGAAGGCAAACTACTGGTCGGCGTCGACGACGTTTTACGCCTGTATGACTTCGGTAAGAAGAAATTATTGCGCAAAGCCGAGTGCGCGCAAAAGTTTCCGAGTTTCATCAACGATATTCGATGCTCCGGCGACCGCTTTTTCGTCACCGACGCCTGCGAATCCGCCTTCTTTGTCAAGTACGTTCGCGAAGACGACCAGGAATGTTCCATGCACATCTTCGCCGACGACATCGCGCCGCGGTACGTCACCTCCATGCTCCCCTTAGATCGCGACACGGTAGCCGTCTCGGATAAATTCGGGAACTTTGCTGCCTTGCGTCTCCCAAAAGACGTGTCAGACGAAATCGAATCGGACATTTCCGGCGGCAAACACGCGGCGTTGACGTCCTCGGCGGCCCTTGGTGCGCTCAACGGCGCGAACAACAAGCTTCAAGCCTGCGCTCAATTCCACGTCGGCGACGTCATCTGTTCCTTGACAAAATGCGCGTTACAAACCGGTGGTTCCGAAGTCATTGTCTACGCCACTCTCGGCGGCGCGCTCGGCGCTTTCGTCCCGTTTGCGAGCAAAGACGAAGCCGATTTCTGCACCCACCTCGAAATGCACTTGCGCATAGAAGCGCCGCCAGTCTTAGGCAACGAACACGGCGCCTTCCGCTCCTCCTACTTCCCGGTCAAAGCGGTCGTCGACGGTGACTTGTGCGAACAATTCGGTCGACTCGGCGCTGACGCGCAGCGACGCATAAGCGAAGAGATGGACCGCACGCCGTCAGAAATCGTCAAAAGGTTAGAGCAAATTCGAGCCAGAGCGGGATGATAAAAATCGAATACGAATATATTTATACGAGTATTATAATAAAAATAGCAGCACTTCTAACTCCAAATCATTGAAAATGCGAAAAGATGTCATCATCGATCGAGTAACAATAGAAAGAAAGAAAGAAGTATTCAACGCGCGTACTACTCATCCCGCGTCATCCGACGCAACCAACCACGACGTGTAGTATTTGTTCTCGATTTTTCCTTTTCGAAAAGAAGATCCAAAAAATCCATCAGGAAACGTCAGAGAGAAAAAAATCGATCATCTGCGCTGCTCGGTGTTGTTGTCGTCTCGAGCATCTCTTGTTGTTGTTTTAATCGTTTGAAAAAGATGGTGGCACATCGTCGCCATCATTTCCTCCTCGAGACGTTCTGTTTCTGCGCCATCATCGTCGCACTATTCCCGGAGAAAGCGTATGCCATCGCGGGGAAATGTTCCGCCTGTAAAGCAGTCTCCGCGGAACTCCAAGAAGCTTTGAACAAAGAAAACAAGCAAAGAAACCACATCGACATGCGAGGTCGCTTGGATTCTAAAGGCCAACGATACGGGAAGTTAATTCCGTACTCGGTCTCCGAACAGAGATACTTAGAGCTCGTGGAGGATTTTTGCGAGACGAGCAGAGTTCCGGATTATCAACTGAGCAAAGCGGACTTATCTCGAAACGAGACGGAGGACTCGTGGTATAAAGCGCCGAAAGGGACGGTTCGAGGCGCGCAAGCGAAAACGGAACAGAGAGAGATTCAGACGTACTGCGAACGAGTGATGGAGGAAGTGGAGGAAGAGTTGCAGACGTTGTTGTACGAGGAGAAGTTGAACGAGACGAACGTCGAACAGTACGTGTGTTACGAGTTGTCGCCGCAGTGCGTGTCGAAAGCCGAGTGGAAGAAGAAGAAGAAGGATAGAAAGGAAGGGATGGATAGGCACACGGGTAAATACGACACGGCGACGATGAAGGAGTTGTGAGATTCTTACGAATGTTATACAACCACTACTCTGTGCGAGAGGATTTATATATATATATTGATGAATATATATACGTATTTTAATAGCGTCGAACTAGCATCGATTAGTATGCGCGTGTCGAGCTTTCAAATCATATCATTTATGTTGAATGAAAAATTATTATGAGCTTTATACTTTAAGATTAATACGAGCTACTGCTGTAACTATCGGAGTCGGAGGAGGAGGAGGAGTGAGAGGAGGAACTGCTCTTCTTCTTTCTCTTGTCTCGCTTCCTGCTCTTCTTTCTCTTCTTCTTCTCTTTCTTCTCCCGCTTCTTGCGTTTCTTCGAATCTTTCTTCTTGTCTTTTTTGGACGACGACGAGTCTTTCCTCTTCTTGCCTTTTTTGATTTCCGGGACGTACCCTTCTAATCCGTGACCAAACCTCGGTTTGGAATAGTCGTCCGCTTTCGGTTCGTGTTTTTGGTCGTCTTCGACGTCGACGACGAAATCGTATGCGTTTTTGCTCTGTTCTTTGACGTCGGCTTTTTCGTGTCCCCAGTGGACGATGCCGCCAGGTTGCACTTTTTCGCCAGCGTCTGCGCCGACGGGTTTCTTGTTGAATCGTCCGCCATCGCCTCCACCACCACCGTCGCGTCGTTCGCGAAGTTTCCTGTTTTCCGGATCTAGATCTTCGCCCGATTTCTGATCGACGAGTCGAATCGACCCGGAGAGTTTCATTCGATCGCGTTCGCTTTCCGGCGGTTTCATTTCGATTATTTTAACGAAGCACGATTCGCCAACCGACAAAACTCCTTCAATGCCCATAACTTTATCCTCGTCCGTATCTTCTCTAGAAAACCGTAAGTGTTCGCTAATCTCGGAAACGTGAATCAAAGCCGACGTTCGAGTATTTTCTAAATTTACAAATACGCCGTACGGTTTAATCGAAGATACTTTGCCTTCGTACACGCCGAATAAATCAGCCGTGAACGATGCCGTCGACGCGTTGTTGTTGTTATTTCTATATCCATCGTGGTTGTTATTCGTGTTGTTATTAGCGTTAAATCCATTTTCTCTGTTCTCTGGATCCTTGTCTTCCCCGCTCTCTTGATCGACATTTTTCATCGATAAACTCACTTTCCACCCTCTCGCGGGATCTTTCTCGCATTTTAAAACTTTCGCAAACACTTTCGCATCCACCGGGAAAAAGTACGACAAAGACTGCACTTTCGCCTCGTCCGTATCGTCTCTTTGGAACGTGATATCGTTCGAAACTTGACTCGCGTGGACTAAACCATCCGGTAAATGTCTCCTTCCTCTTCCTCCTCTTCCTCCTCCTCCTCCGTATACGTCCTCTTTATTCTCCTCCTCCGCTTCCTCCATCAAACGCACGAACAATCCGTACGGCTGAATCGAACGCACGATACCTTTCCGAATCTCGCCTCGCGCGAACGGAGGAGGAACATCGACATCGAGGTCTTCGCCCCCGTCTCGTCTCGCGAATTCTCTGTCGTCGTCGCGTCGATGACGATGATCATAATAACGATCATCATCATCACAACGACGACCACCTTCTTCCTCTCGCATTGGTCTTCTTTCGTACTCATCAAACTCGCGGCGAGAGCGGTCTCGGCGGCTGCTCTCGTAACGACCATCTCTCGTGTCATCACCATCATCATCCTCGCGCGACCGGCTTCGCGATGAATAACTCCTTCTCCTCCTCGCTCTTCGAGTAAAAGAATCTCCTCGTCGTCCTTTTCGTCGTCTCTCCTCTTCGTCGAATTCTTCTTCCGAAAGAGAGGAACTTCGATCTCTTCTTCTTCGTCTTCTTCTCGTCCGTCTTTCTTCGTCTCCGCTGTCGGAAAAATCATCATCGTCGGATCTTCTCTCTCGTCTAATCCTCCTCCTCCTCCTCTCGCGAGAGAAAGACGAAGACGACGGCGAGGGAGATTTCGATCGTCGTCGTCTTCTGTCCTCTTCTTCGCTTCGAAAAGGAGAAGGAGACATGCGTGTTTATTCGTATAAGAGCGCTTAGAAGATTTGAGGGGAAATGGATTTCCCCAAACTCCTCAGAACTTTCTCTTCCGCACGCGCGCGTCTATTATCTGCGCTTTCAACCGGTCAAAACCACCATCATAATCTCTCGTCCTCCCGATAAGAATAAAGAGTACCATGACGTCTAAATTCTCCTCCTCGAACAACGCCGTTCGACGCATCTCTCAAGAGGTGAAAGAATTCCTCGAGAGCGAAAGGCAGATGGAAGATGGAACCGACGACGACCAACAACAGGAGAAGGACGGGTCGATGATGGTGGATAACAACGCGTTTGCCACGTGGGCGGAACCGCTGGAGGACGATATTTTTGAGTGGCACTTTGCGATATACGGCGCGGAAGGTACGTGAGAGAGGAGAGATGCTCTTCGTTGTCGTCTGTTTGTTCTTCGTGTTTGTGTGTTTGTGCTTCTTTCTCTCTCTGTTGTCTTTCGCTGTGTTGGCGGTTACGCGTCGAATACTCACATGCAATCTGTCTCTCTCTCTCTCTCTTCCCCCGCCCCATAATCAAATAACAGGCACTGCGTTTGAAGGCGGCATATACCACGGTCGCATTTTACTCCCGGTGGAGTACCCGTTCAAACCGCCAAACTTTATGCTCTTGACGCCAAACGGCAGATTCGAAACGTTGACGAAAATCTGTTTGTCGATTACGTCGTACCACGCGGAACATTGGCAACCGAGTTGGTCGGTGAGGACGGCGTTGACGGCGATTCGAGCGTTTATGGTGACACCGAGCGAAGGCGCGTTAGGTGGGATTGATTTTAGCGAAGAGCAAAGGAGAGAACTCGCGGAGAAGAGTCGAGCGAAGGAGGTTAATTTTACCTTTGGGAGCGAAAAGAGAAGAGAAGTCACGAGACTGGTACACGAGAAAATGTTAGGACGAATGGGAAAAGCGAAACAAGCGGCGAGGAAGATGGCGATGGAGAAAAGAGAAAGGGAAGAAAAAGATGCTCGGGAGAGGAGTGATGGTGGGAACGGAACGAACGCCGAGGCGCCGACGACATCCACGGCTACGCTAGAACAACAACAACAACAACAACAACGCACGCAACCGAGAGAACAACAACAACAACAACAAACACCATCACCTACTCCTTCGCCTCGAAACGCCGCCAATAACGAGAACAACGAGAACGACGACGATGTACAAAGACAAAGAAATAGTAGAACAACGCAAACAACCACGCGCGGCATCGAGCGGAGACCCGCCTCGCCAGAACAACAACAACAACAACGAGAACGACGACGATGTACAAAGACAAAGAAATAGTAGAACAACGCAAACAACCACGCGCGGCATCGAGCGGAGACCCGCCTCGCCAGAACAACAACAACAACAACAACAACAACAACGACGACAACAAAGAGACCCCGATCATCGGACTTCAGCTATAAAACTTCTCGACTCCATCTCCGTGTGCTTAATCGTCGCCATCGTCGCCATCTTGTTGAAGAGGTGCATGTGGATACCTCCTTCGTTGTGATAAAAAATGTCTGTATTTTAGTATTACTCTTTGGATAAAATGGAAAATTTTCTTCACTCTGAAATGACTGCCCCCCAGATATCGGCGAGATATTCCACGCACGCGTTCGCCTCCACGTCTCGTGCTTTCTCTTCTCCTAAGCTCAAAAGTCGTTGTTGTTCTCATCGTCGTCTGAATCGTCGTCTAAATCGTCGTCGTTTAAAGAGAGATGGAGAGTTTTGCTGCGCTTCTTCATCAGACACCGGGGAGACGATAAGCGAGAATGGGTCGGCGAAACCGTCCGAAGCGTCGCCGTTTCCACTGCTGTCGTTCGCAAACGACTCTGCGCGAGAACAACTTTTGTCGTCATCATCGTACACGCACGTTTCTCCTGGCGTGTGCGATGCGCACGCCTCGGACGTGGCCATTCGCGCCGCGTGGGTGGTTCTGTTGAGAAGTCAACACCCGTCTCACAGGGCGAACGCGAAACGGACGAAGGATATGTTTCACCAGGAGGACGAGAGTTTTCTGGAGAGGTATCACGAGTGGGAGAGAAAATACGATATGTTTTTATCGAGCGTAGAGAGCGATGCGTATCAAGGCGGGACGTTGTTGAACGTGGTCAGCGAGAAGGAGAAGTTGTTGCGGGAATACGGGTTGCCGGATTTGTTTCGCGCGGTGAAAGCGTCGGAGAACGCGCTGTGCTCGGACGTTTTGTTTCAATCGTTGAGAGATGACGTGGATAATTCGGAGGATTCGTTGAAATCTGCGATTGAAATCGCGTTGGCGGGGAACTTGTTCGATGCTGGAGCGGCGCAGGCGGTGCAAAACGTCGTCGGCGGGAGCTCGTTTAAAGGAGATTCGAATAAGTTTGCGTTTAAGAACAGCGAGGATTTACAGTTTGCGTTTGAGGCATCGAGGAAACGAGTGAGAAATAGCGAGTGGTTGTGTGACGATTTGGATAAGTTGCGAGCGAACGAGTACGACCGCGTGTGCGTGTTTTGCGATAACGCCGGCGCGGACGTCTTAGGGATGACGCTATTAGCGAGAGAATTGGCCAAAAGAACTAAAGGCGCGAAAGTCGCGTTGGTCGCGAACGAATTGGCCGCGCTGAATGACGTCACCATCAACGAACTCGAAGAGTTTTACCAGGTGTGCGAACAACACGACCCAGAGTATTTACAACTGTACCGCGAAAACGGCAAAATCGCCCTCCTCTCCTCCGGCCAAGCGTCCACGTTACTCAACTTGAACGCCACCGGCAAAGATATCAACGATTGGGTCAAGCGCGAAGATACAGTCGGTGGAGTCGACATGGAAGGTAAAAAGCTGAAGTGGCTCGTCGTTTTAGATGGCATGGGCCGCTCCTTAGAATCGAACTGGGAGTGCGGCAAATACGTGCAACCGCACGTGGACGTCTTGAACTTGGCGATGGTGAAATCTGAAATCAACGCCAAGAGGTTAGGCGCGAACGTATACGACTGCGTCTGTAAGTTGTCCAACAGCAGATAATAAAGAGAAGAGAGAAAGAAAGAGAGATGATCGGATGACGTATATTTATATCGTGTTATTAGTGTTGTATTGTTATTTTGTTCATCCCATCGGCGGCGCTCGCGTTTAAAAGGTGAACGAAATATCACACCTAAACATCCACTCCTCTCACTTAGGGGAAATTTGGCTTCACTAATCACCTCCAGAGAGACAAAAAACACATGTCTTCCGCGGCGCGTTCTCGCCTCCTGCTCTCGCATCGCGTCACCACGAACAGTGTCCCGTCAACCAGCGACCAAACGGGAGCGCGCGTCCGGGTGAATAAGAGAATCCACGCTCAGCAACAACAGAAAAGCAAAGCAAACAAAAAGAAGAATGAAAACTCGAGATACGAGTTCCCGGGAAGCATGCCCTCGGCGTTCCAGAAAGACGTCACGCGAGCGTTAGAACAAGCGAAAAGAGCGGAGAAAGTTTGGTCGTGCGAAATCACCGACTTCTATTCTCCTCCGTTGTGCGATTGGATCGAAGCCGCGGTGAAGAAAAACTTTGGAGAAGCGATTGTGTGCAACAGGTTCGGAGGATTTTCCGGGGCGGAACAGCAGAGGGTTCTGCTCGCGAGACGGGACAACAGCGAAGAACTGTTCGAGTTGGCGAAGAAAGATGAGTTTTTCGCGAACGAAGAGGACGAAGGTGAAGTGGATACGAACAACTGCGCGATCGCGTGCGTGAACATAAGCGGAAAGTTTGCGTTCGATCCGGCGTCGCATCCGGATTTTTTAGGCGCGGTGCTCAACGCCGGCGTGAAACGCGAGAAGATTGGAGACATCTTGGTCAATAATTCTTCCGAGGGTGGAGCGAAAGTTTTGGCGACGCCTGCGATTGCGGTTTTCTTGACGAGAGCGTTGGAATCTGTGCGCACGGTTAAAGTGACCGTGGAGCTTTTTCCTCTTAGCGAATTAGAAGGCGCCCAAGGCGCGCAGGTTCAAGAACCGGTAAGAACTTACGAAGCCTCGCTTCGGTTAGACGCCGTGGCATCTGCTGGATTTCGGTGTGCGAGAAGTAAGATGGGTGAGGATATCGTAAAAGGAAACGTGAAGCTAAACTACAACGTGTGCGAAAAGAAGAACGCGACAGTTGGGCAAGGTGATATGATTAGTTGCCGAGGAAGAGGAAGAGTAGAAGTGAAAGAAATTTTGGAGCAGCAGAACGATCGGTATAGAATTGAGTTGGTGCGATACAAGTAGGAGAGAGAGTCAATCTTGATATGCGGTCGTTATTTATACTCAGCAGCGCATAGTTAGTATTATCGTCGCGTATTTACTTCGCTTCTCTTTCGCTCTTCTTTTTTTCTGTTTCTTCTTCTTCTTTTTCGCCTTCTGTAACTCTGTTAAACAAGCCGCAAGCGTACTTCTCCACATGCCCAGCTCTAGGCGGCGGCGACGGTCGCATCTCCCAAATACCCGGTAAAGGAGGTTCCGCGTCCGCTGGAAGTTTTGTGGCCACCAGAGTGGTCATCTCCCAGCCCATGTCTAAATCGAGCGTACCCGTGCCTCTCTGTTCGTCTTGGCCTTCGAGCGTTTCGGATCCCAAAAGCAGTTTCGAGCAGAAAGAGCCTAAATGGCCGAGTTTCTTGGAGTATCGAATCGCGGATTGGATGGCCATCCACAATTTTTCGCGCGACATGGTTTGTGGACATTTGATGGCCGTTGCGAGCGAACGAACTTTGTTCGTCGTCGATTGCGATAAAGGCCGAACAAATCCTCTCTGCGTGACGGCGTGTTTACGGTCGTCGTATAAAATGCCTTTCGAGAGTTTCTCGGCTTCGGCGAATACGACTTGCAAGTCGTCGCTTTTCGTTTCGGCTGGATCTTCCCAAAAGATGACCGAATCCCACGTGCCGAAGAGCATGCGCTTGACTTCGTTCGTCTCTTTTTTCGTAACGACGCCCGTAACGAGATTACGCATCGCCGGCGAAAACTCGGCATCGTACTCGTGGAATTTCAAAATGGCTTCTAAACCGGTTTTTTTGCACTCGATTTTCACGTCGCCGCAGAGCTCGCCGATGGGTTTACGCAAGTAAAACTCGTGCGCTTTGAGCGTCGGTAACGTGAACGTGTACACTTCGGTATCGATGCTTCGTTCCGATCTCGGACAGTTATCGCGTCTTCGCCAGCGCGATAAGTAATCCGGATGTCCGCTCGCACCGTATAACTCGACGTAACAACCTTCTCGGCAAACGTCCTTCGGCGCGCTCTCTTCTCGATCCATCGGACCGGGCAGTTCTAAATGAATCAAGAGCGAAGCGCCGTACATTTCAGCTCTTGGAATGGCTTGAATCTTCGTCGAACTTCGTATCTTTTGCCTCGAGCCGTCGAGAAAGTGATCCGCAGTGCGAATATCTTTGAAGTTGTACGCGTTGTTTTCTTGGAAGTAGACGCTCAACGGCGTGCCGTCTGGGATCGATCGCACGAAATCGAGACTTTCAGGCGTTTCCACGCATCGCACGACGTGTGATCCGAGAGGTGGGGGCAAAGCCAGAACTCCCGTATCGCTTCGAACGGCTTTTTCTTCGTCGCTCGAATCGTACGCGTCGAAAGGATCGGCATGGTTATACGTCACCTCCTCGGTTTCGCTCTTCTTCTTCATCATCGACGCGTCTTCACCGGCATCGTTTTCCGCCGAGGAGGGCGACTTTTCATTAAACCCGGGCCCGCGCGGACGTAATATTTCTGCGATTTGAGCAATAATGAGCCGCGTTGCGAGTAGAAAACGTTTTACGGATTCGTCTTCGCCGTCAAAGTGTAAATCTGGCTCTAGGCTCCAGCGGCTCGCGTTCTCGTCCTCTCCATCCGCGCACACGATGTTATTCTCTCCATCGTACGTCGTCACCTCTCGACTCTGAAACACTGAATCTCTTCTCAAACACTCCGCCAATTTCAATCCAATATTCACCGCGGTATCCGCGTTGGCCACGTCCGATCTCAAATTCGCCGTCTTGGGCGCCGAATTTGCGTTTTCGTCAAGGCGTAAAAATTTCCCCTTCAAATTCGTAAACATCTTACGCCCGGGACGGTTTGCGTTCGCAGCTGCCTGCCTAATCTCGTGTTCCTCTATCTTACGATGCGACTGGTGTCGATGCACTTTCGCTCTTAATCGTTCCGCGGCGACTTTAAACTTCACAAACGTCGCGTCCTCTTCGTCGTGCAAGAGCGGTTTGACGAATTTCTCCACGTCCACGGACGTTTGCGTAAAAAATTGCGCGTGCAAAATGGAAAACGCGCGGTCGGTTTTCGCGTCTAGATTTTCGATTCTGTGCTCGAGTTTATTCGTGCTCATGAGCGCGCGCTCTTCGTCGTCCAAGAAGTCGATGAAATCAATGGACTCGTCGTCGTCATCCTCATCCGATGACGAAGGAACATTTTTTTTCTTCGATGAGAAAAAAAAACGTTTCTTCTTCTTTTTCTTCTTTACTTTACTCGATGATGTCCGCTCGCTGTTTAACGCAAAGTCTTCTCCTTCCTTCGCCTCCTCTTCCCCTTCGTCGGAAGAGGAAGAGGAGGAGGAGGAAGACGACGTGCACTCTTTGATTTCACCAAAGTCTTCTTTCATGTTTTAAAGTGTGGAAATATAATAAAATCTGTTGTCCTCTTCGCGTATTTTTTGTTCGTGTGAAACACAAACACGAAAAGGTATTGATTGATGCATTACTGTATCGCACTCTTTAGTACTATTAAATCTTTATTAACGGCAATACATTGTTGTTCAAATTTGTTCTTATGATTAAAATATAAAGATTGAAGACTAAGAAACCCCCCCGCTGGGTCGTTTCCCTTGACTCACGGCTCTGGCGATTCTACAATCGAGTTCCGCGGGCTGTTCCGCCGGTACGCTCAAATCGCACTCTTTCTCGAACATATCTCTCGCGTTCGTCATCGCGTCCTCGGGAATTTGTGCCAACAATTCGTCGATTTGTCTGTCGATTAATCCAAAATATTCCGCCGGCGCTTTAAAGTTCACCGCCACGCGCGCGTTGTTCGCTTTCAATTGCGTTTCCAACTCTTGAATTGATTGTTTCAACGCTTCGACCTCGTACGCGTCTAAACCGTACGTCTCTAAAATCGTCGGTAACGCCCGCGTCATGGGACCTGACACTCGAGTCGCGCACTTCACGTTCAGTTGCGATAAATCGCAATTATACACCGGTGCATCGCACGTTTTCCGGAACTCTTCGTTTTGGTTCGCGATGTCTTGCAACGCCACTTTCACCGCCAAGACCACCGCGACGGCTCGCAAAGGTTCCTCGATGGGCACATCCAAACCGCTGTTAAACATCGCACTCGTCGGTTGCACGTTTGAATTAAAAGCCAGCGCAAAACACCCCCAGGACATGTTGACCATAAATATCGACTTTCTTCTGTTCATATTCGTCGAAACGTTCTCATCTTCTCTCCTCGTTTCTCTCTTTTCTTTAGAGCGCGTTAATGTTCTTTCATCATCATCATCATCAGTTCGCATCATCCGTTGTTGTTGTCGTTTGTTCTGTTCAGAAGCATTCTCATCCGAAGCGAGCGCAGAAGCAGGTCGTCGTCTCCTTCTCGTCTGAATCGTCTTCTGAATCGTCGTCTGAATCGTCGCGGGGGTGGAAAGGGTAGTAAACATCGTATTCTTTTACCACAAGTTTGTTGTGTGGTTTTATCTTCAAAAGTTCGTTATTCGTCTTAGGTCAGACTTTCTAGAAAGAGAATTTTGGTTTTTTTAAAAAGGGGTGCTCACATTTTTTTTACCACCTTTTCTCCTCTTTTGTGGGATCTCTCTAAATCTCTTCATTGATCACATTAAGACACACACAAACACTTTTGTGCAATAGTATAATAATACC
>Ga0209306_1000893_pt1 | contig 15014 bp, 8 predicted proteins | sample COGITO_mtgs_1103_3_FD_184793 | JGI IMG/M metagenome (GOLD analysis project Ga0209306, IMG submission 184793) | Pelagic marine microbial communities from North Sea - COGITO_mtgs_110328 (SPAdes) (version 2) | ecosystem: Environmental > Aquatic > Marine > Epipelagic ... | reverse complement strand
GAACTTTCCGACCGCGAGAAAGAACAAGGAAGTTGGGGTGCGATTTCATTGCATTCCGTTGATTAACGCGGTGAGAAAGTACGACTCGGAAGTCGGGGCGAAGGTGTACGTGCAATCGAAGAACGAGTCGTTCAAAGAGAAGATCGAACAGACGTTTCCGGACAAGGAGGCAAAGATTATCATCACGTGCTCTGACAGCAGAGACCGCGCGATTCAAGCGTTGGAGTTGCTCGACGAGTGGGGATACGTGAACATCGTCGGTCTCAAAGGCGGCTACAACATGTGGAACCGTCAATGGGATCAAAACATGAGAAGACGCAACTTGCCGGGTAACTTCAAGGAAGAGTTTTCTCACGGTGCGGAAGGTATGGGGGTGCACGGCACCGGGGCGTCGTTCCAAAACCAAGATGCGTTCCAATACGCAGACTGGAAAGACTCGACAAAGTGGATGGAATGGACGAGTGGTACGATTCCGGCCGACGAATAAATCTTCGAATAAATTAATATTGTCTCTGTTCCTCGTCACCTGCTCGTTTAATACCATATACAATTACACATTTCTATAAACTTATTACATTCATTTATTATACATTTACTATCTATCGTCTATCGCCTTTTTATACATTATACTATCATCGTCTAATAATCAAGTCGTCCGAGTCGTCCGAGGAGGACGACGCGGAGGATGGCGTCCGAAGTTGGTCGTTTATCCAATCCGCTAATTTCTCCTCTTCCGGGTCATTAGAATCAATAACATCGATATCTCCAGTTAACATGCCGAAATTGGCGATGCCGGTGAACCTGCCCCATTCGGAAGTGCGCATTCTTCGAGATTTACAAGCGCCGACGCCTCGTAAGATGCACTCGTGCTCGTACACTTCGAGGTACCCATACGACGTTCCGCAGTCAGCTTCTAACATTGCCTCTATTGTTACATAATGCACGTTACCTCTTTGTATGTACCCCCCAGGGTGGTCGTGACCTGCTACACAGACTTTCACCGTTTCCGACTTGGATTCAAAATAACTACTAATCACGTCCGCGTTCCAAGCGACCATGCCTTCTCTCGCAGAACCGGGCGCTAATGCGTTGTGCGAACACACGATGACTTTTTTCCCTTCCTTTTCGGCTAAGTCGACTTGCTCCTTCAACCAATTAAATTGTACACTCGCAATACCACCCGACCACGGCTTTGCGTTTCTTTTCTTAAACTCCTCCGTCTTGGACGCGAGCCACGCGTGTCCTTCTTTCCACGCCTCGCTGTTCTCGTCCACATACCTCGGATTCATATCGGTGGTATCTAAACAAAGCAAAACCCAATTCCGGGGTAATTCTACTTTATAATAATCATCCTCTCCGAAGTTCATTTTCTGTTTAAACACCTCTCTGGTGACCGCCATGTCGTGATTCCCGAGCACCGACACCAGTTTCAAATCTTTCGTTAAACTCTTCTCCGTAATCTCAACCATCTCGTTAAACTCTTTCACGTTCCTCGCTTTCACCTCTTCGGACCAACTCGACGCATCTCGGAAATATAAGTTCTCGGCGCTATCCTCGTTGTACCCGTCGTACAAATCTCCCAAATTAATCACGCACGCGAGCGCGTGCGCGTTTTCGCTAAACTCGTTCAAGCAGTTTTTCAGTCTCTCCTTCGCGTCTCGGAAATATTTATTCCGTGTGCCGTACGTGCCGTTCTCTTTATCCGCGTATTGCGCGTCCGCGAATACGCCGAGCGTAAATAGAGGTTTCTTGTGCACGGATTCGAGTCGACTGGACGCGCCCAGCGATTGGTTCGACGGTTGGCGATAGGAGGAGGAGGAGGAGGAGGAGGAGGAGTCTTTGTTTATTCCATCGACATCTTCTTCCCCGAACGAGGAGGAAGCTTTCACCAAAATCACTCGTTTCCATCCTCCTTTTCCTCCTCTTCCTCCCGCGTTTTGCCTCGTCGTCGTCGTTTTTCTCGTGCTCTTAATCGTAATCCTCGTCCTCGTCGTCGTCGTCGGTAGAGAGAAGGACGACATCATCACGCTTTTGATGAAGATGATGATGATGATGCTTTCAAAAAATGAAGACTTTTCCCCGTTGGAATGGTTTGAAAAGTGCGAAGTTCTTTTCGGCACTTTCACGCGCGCAAAGAAAGCGCGCATCATCAAAAGCGACGAGAGAGACTTTAATCGCGTCACCACGATGAGACGCGAGAGATAGAGAGAGAGAGAGTGAAAAACCAGCATCATGTGGGGAGGCACTGACACGAATAATAATACGAGTAATAACAATACGAGTACTAGTAATAACAACAACTCGCAATGGAATCAATTCGGTGGATTCAATCAAAACAATCAACAACAGAACGCGAACGCTCCTTCTCCGTTTGGGATCGCAACGACCCCCGCGAATAACAACACGAACAACGCGACGACGTCGACGACGACGGCGGCGGGAGGTGGAGGTTTCAACAGCAGTCCTTTTGGTGGTTTCAATCAACAACCTCAACAACAGCAGCAGCAGCCAGGAATAGGAATAGGAATAGGCGGAGGATTTAATGCACCTTCTTTGTCGTCTCCGTTTGGGGCTTCTGCGAGTGTGAATGCGAACAACAGTCCTTTTGGTGGTAGCGGCGGTGGAGGTACCGCGACTGGTTTTGGAAGCGCGAGTTCCGGTTTCGGTATTCCCGTCGCGACGACGACGACGACTGCGGGAGCGGTGCCAGCGTCTCCGTTTGGAGGAGGGTTTGGAACGACGGGTGGAGGAGGAGCCGGCGGATTTGGATCGTTGAATATGCAGAATGCGAATAACAACACCAATAGTCCGTTTGGAAATACTACCACTACTGCCGCTGCTAGTACTACGCCTTTTGGTGGTGGAAGCGGCGGTCTTGGATCCACATTTGGGGGAGGAAGCGGACCTGCTACGACTACTGCGAACAATAACTCGCCGTTCGCCGCAAATCCATCGCCGTTTAGCTCGATACCGTCATCTGTTCCTGCTAATACAAGCAGCAATCCGTTCGGAAGTGGAGGTGCGAATGCGAATACGAGTGGACTCTTTGGCGCGCCGGCGTCGAAACTGGCTCAGCAAAATTTGAACGTGAACGCGTCTCCATTTGCTCCCGCGACGGCAATGCCGTCTCCGTTCGCTCCGTCTTTGTCGTCACCATTCGGTGGTGGAAACGCAGCCGCTACGAAACTAGGAGGAGAGAAGAAGGAAGCGCAAACACAGAACCAATCCACTTTCGGAGGAGGATTAATGGGTGGCGGAAGCTTTAACGACGTGAAAACGACGGCGTCGGGATTGAAAATTCCAACGCCCCGGACACAGATTGGTGGTGATGGTGGTGGTCTTGCTGCTACTGGAATAGCACCGGCTGCTACTGCAACGCCTTCATTTTCCCCTTTCCTTAGCGGCGGAGGCACAAAAGCATCCGCACCTCCCTTACCGAAGACTGCACCTTTCGGTGGCGGCATGCAAGGATCGTCTCTTTTTGGGAAAACGCCACCTCCAAAGCAACAGATGAAGATGACGGCTTCCGCGATTGACGATTTCGGGGATGACTTACACAAAGCGACGTCTGAAAGGCACATCACGGGCACGTGTAACGAAATGTGTCCAACATCCGAGCTTCAACGACGGAGCGAAGAAGGCGACTTGGAACTTTTCGAGCGCGTGGATGGATCGAATAGAAATAAAACGTCCGTCGGTTTGTGTTGCAAAAAGTACACGCGCATTGTAGACGGCGTACAACCAGACATGGTGAGAACTAAATTTGGTTTGGCGAAAACAATGACGCATCTGTGGCGTATTCTCGATGAAAGACCCGAAGCGTTTGTCGTAAAATCAAAGTTTCTTTGGGATCGTTTGCGCTCTGTTCGACAAGATTTAAGTTTGCAGCAAATGTACGACGCGTTCGCCGCGAGCGCTTTGCAACAGATGGTCCGCTACGCGATAATTTCTGAGCACGAATTATGCGAGGACGCAGCGACGGCAATATCTCCTGACGGTCACAATTCGCATTTGAACGTCGAGCAACTCACGAAGACGTTGACGACGTTGCGTCACATATACGATGACCATCGCGCAAAGCAGCAAGCGTTACCGCTCGATCACGAGGCTGAAATGTTTGCGTTGCAACTGTTGTTGCGCATTGACTCTCACGGAAGATATTCCGTGTCCACGCATGAAATGCTCGGCGATTTAAGATCGGCCAGAAATGCGATATTAAATCACGCATTGGTCAATTTTGCTTTAGAATGCAGAAGCGCGTACATCGACGTGAACTGCGCGAAATTTTTCAAGTTGGTCGAGAAAGCAAATTACGTACAAAAGTGCGTTCTGCACAAGTATTTCGTCAAAATGCGTTCTAAAACGCTCGAAAGGTTCAACCAGAGCATGGCAAAAGGTCCGTTCCCAATCAAAGAGCTCGCGCGGATTTTCCGTGCGAGCGAAACGGAAACGGAGGCCTTGTGTTTGCATCACGGTCTGAGCGTTGTTCTGCATCGAGAGGACGGGAAGTGTGTCGAGTTTCGCACAACGACGTTTTCGCATCCAAGCGAAGATTTCGAGACGAAAAAGTCGCCCCTCGTGAGAACGAATATCAATCACAAATATCGACAGTTTATCGTTAGACACGATGAAATTGCTTCGGAAGGTAAGGTTACGGAGCAACTGCCGGTTGGGCAACAGCAGCAGTTACAGCAGCAGCAGCAGCAGTTACAGCAGCAGCAGCAGCAACAACAATTTCCCGAGCTTACAAAGAAACAAAAAGAAGCGCAAGAACTGCGAGAGAAGATCCAAAGAGTCGAAGCGGAACAAAAACGCGCGAAAGCTGCAATTGAAGCGAAGAAGGCAGAGGAAGCCCGCCTGGCGCTCGAGGCAACGAAGCGCGAAGAAGAAGCTCGCGCAAAGGCTGAAGCAGAACGCAAAGAAAAAGAACGCATAGAAAAAGAACGCAAAGAAAAAGAAGCACAATTGAGACGAAAACAAGAAGAAGAGCGCATTCATCTCGAAAAGGAGCGAGCTGAGAAAGAGCGCGCCGAGAAGGAAGCAGCGGCGAAGAAACGCGAGGAAGAGATTCGGGAGCGCGAAGAAAAGCTTGAACGCGAGTATCGAGAAAAGCTGGAGCGCGAGCGTCAAGAGAAGGAACGAATACGTCTGGAAGCTGAAAGAGCTGAACAGTTACGTTTAGAAGAAGAACGGAAGAGGCGCGAAGAGGCAAGACGTCAAGCTGAACTGGCGCGAAGGAAAGCCGAGGAAGAACGCAAAGAGAGAGAACGATTGGAAGCGATTCGATTGCGCCGATTTCGGAAGAATCGAAAAGCGATTTTACAACTGTTCTTGTGGCGTTGGCGAACAAGAAAAGACGAGAGAATCGCGACGAGGAGGAAAGAGAAAGCCTTGTCCATGATGTCATCGTCACCTTCGACGTTTGCCTCTCCAACCTTTTACACTCAACAGAAGCAGCAAGCTCCGGCGAACGACGATCTGCGTAACTTGCTCAAGAAAAGAAACGTTGAGTCGTCGATACCGACGGAAACAAGAAGCAAGAGAGAAGAAAAAGATGGAGCGTACTTTCGCGCGCTCGCAATACAAACGACGACGCTCGTTGACGTCTCTTCCTCGTTCGCGAGACCGCTCGATGTGCCGAAAATTTTAGAATCCACTCGCGCGTTTGCCGCACCCGGAAAAGGAGAAGCGAGACAGACGCGCATTTGGAAATTAGTTCTGTGTAGTGGTGCGGAATACGAACCTCCTTCTGTACACAGAGGTACGAGATCACCAAATGCTGTTGCCGTCGCGGCTTGGTTGCGCGCAAAATTATCCAAAAGCGCGGCGGCAACGAACAAAAGTAGCGAAGAAGAAGGCACAGTTCTAGCGTCGTACGCGTCAAAGCTTTCAATGCGAGAGCCGTTTCACTGGATAATTATCAGAGACATTCCGGGTAAATCATGGACGCCACGTTCGCAACAAGACGAAGAAATGGAAGAGCAAAAGTACGAGGAACAAGTCGCCGGTCTCTCCGCCGGCTGCTTTGTTCTCGATTGCTCGTCTTTATACGAAAATCCGCGAACGAAAATGAAGGAAATTTCGAGAAACGAAGTGCATCGATTGAAACGTTTCGCCGCCGTGACAAAGCGTGGAAATGCACCACTTTTAGTCATCGCTGCGTCAAGTAAAGATCACAGCACAAGTTCATCCAAGAAATTGATCGAAAAAGCGTTCAGAGAGGCGGGAGTTCCATCGTCAGCGTTGATTATGCGCGTGGACGATGCGTTGGCGCGCTTTTCCTCGGCGGCGGCGTCCGGAGGAGAGGAATCTACGATGGAGAAGAAAGACGCCGCGTTCATTGAAAAAATCAATCGCGAACTCGAGAACCAGATCAAAAGATGCGGAAAGGCGTTCACCGGTATTCCAAATCGCGTGGAAACGTCGCTCGCGGAAGTGCTCGAACACGAATTTGCCCCCGTCGCGACCGATTTCGAACGAAAAGTATTGGCAGATTCTTCAAACGCACGAGACGCTGGGGAGAATCCTCCCTCCTTGACGGACTTCAAAATCGTCGTCGATTGTTTCAACGAAGCCATCGATAACGTGAAGAGAAAAATTCGAGAGGCGTGCGAGGAAGATAACGATTTCTGGCCGTACGTCGAGTTATCGGGCGCGTACGCGAACGAAGAGAAGAGAATATTCTTTGAGAATGTCCCTGATCCGCTTTGGCGTAAAGATGTGCCGTATTTGATCGACCAACTCGAAAGGGCAAAACTTCCGCGACCGCCGGTGGATTCGTCGGAAAACAACAAAAACTTTTTTGAAACCTTATCTCGATACGTTTCAGTGTTGGAAGACTCGGAATTCATCGGCGCCGCGAGACGACATCTCCAACGCGCTGGATTTGATTGCGTGCGAACGGCGCTTTCGCTGTGTGAATCGCGAGCGCTCACTTTGCACGCGAGCACGTCTGATGTGAAAGCGTACGTCCGAGACGACGCGTATACGCACTCGTTGCTTTCCTTGAGTAGTAAGAAACGTACGAACGAAATTGGAAGGAGTACTATGAAGAAACGTAGGCAAAGTCCTCTCTCGTATTTATCTCCAACGCGGTCGGCTGGATATCCATCAATCTCTTTGCACTTCCCCACAACTGCTGGTGAAATCGAAGAAGAAGAAAGATTTCCTCACACAATCAATAACCATCATCACGACGACGACGACGACGACGACGACGACAATACTCTCATCGACGAGCGCGACGAAGATAATCGAGAAACCGCCGAAGAAAACGCGCTTCGGAATCTGGTTCGCGCCGAAGTCGCCGCCGCGGACGCCTTCGAGCGATCCTTCGCGATGCCAAAGAAAAAGCCGCGATTACACGCAGACGCCGTCCAAGACTTTACAGAAAAGCTAAGCGAAGAGTTGCACGCAGAGGCAAAGCTCAGAGCGCTCTTTTCGTGAGACAAAGTCGAGAGATTTTAATAGAGAAACGTCGATAGTATTTTATAGCCGCATAGACGAATTTTAGAACGAATGCTTTCCTTTTTGGAAAAGCACGACATAAAAAAAGGCAAACACTCGCGGACCTTTCTTGGGCGGAAAAAGGTTTCATCGCAGACAGACACTCGCTCGAAGTTTTCTCGCTCGAGGAAGTCGCGGTTTTGTGCGCTCTCCTCCTCGCGCGAAGGAATTTAGTATTGGTTTCAGTCGCAACTCTCTCTCTCTCTTTTCTCCAATCCGCCGCCCCCAGAACGGGAGAAACCAAAATGGGATTCTCGAACGCCGCCGCCGCCACCGCTGCCACCACCCCCACCACCACCGTATCTATCGAGAATCAAAAATACCAAGGCATAGACGTCCACTCGTTCGGCATGCGCATCCTCAAAAAGCAAGGCTGGCGAGAAGGTACCGGTTTAGGCCCGAACAAGAGCGGATTGAAGAAACATTTACACGCGTCGAGACGAGAACACAACAGCGGGTTAGGGACGGACAGGAGAGATACCACCGGCGTCGTCGGCGCGGATTGGACCAGGAACGCGAAGAATTTTGATGCCGTTTTGAAAGGACTGGAAGATTACACGAAGAAAGAAGACTTTGACGAGGATGACGAGGATGGGAGTAAAGGAGGAGGAGGAGACAAAAAGAAAGACAAGAAGGAAAAGAAGAAGAAGCGGAAGAAAGAGGAGGAGGAGAAAGCAGAAGAAGACGTTCCGGAACGACCGAGGAGTGCGGTTGGACACGCGGGGAGATATCATAAACGAGAGCGGGAGAAAATGCGGGAGTATAGCTACGACGATTTGAACGCGATTTTAGGCGGCGGAGCGTTTGGCGGCTTGGAAGAAGTGAGAGCGAATCACGATTCAGACGACGATAGGAAAGATAGCGATGCGAGCAACGATAGAAAAAAAGTAGATGATGACGATATTAGGAAGAAAGATGACGACGACGACGATGGAAAGAGGAAAAAGAAGAAATCGTCGAAGAAGGAGAAGAAGAATAAAAAGAGTGATGGTAGTAAAAAGAGCGACAAAGAAGGTTCGCCTTCGGACGAAATGATGACGACAAAGTTTACGTTTCCTCCGAAACCGAGAGATTGGTGGGGACATGCGTTTGGGTTTTGTCAAGAAGGATGCGGGAAAGACAGCGACGGGTATAACGCGACAGGTAATAACGACGCGATGAACGAAAACAAAGACAAACTCGGCTTTACCGAAGACGAGCAAATCGAACTCTTCGAACGGGCGCACCTCACCGCGACGACGAAATCCTCGCACAGAGGTCTCGGACTCAGCAGCTCTGGGAAAGAAGTCGGTCACGATTTCGAAGGCACAAAAGTCGCGCTCGACCACGACGTCGTCCCCGAAGACGACGAGGACGAGAGGAAAGCAAAAAAAGCGCCTTGGTCTTCGCTCGCCAAGAAACTCTTAAAGAAGAGCGGAAACGACGGTAAACTCGACGCCGACGCGTTCTGGCAAAAGCTCATGAAGAAAGCCTTAGACGGAAACAAACCGGAAAACGCGACCGTTTGGGACGACGCCATGCGATGGACGATTCGGAGAGACGGGAAATTCATCGTCGGTTACGATTTCGTCACCTTGTGTAAATAGTACGCAACTAGACTAAATACTACTAGACATACAACAATATTCCGCCCTCTCTCTACAATATACTACACACCCACTCGTTTTTACACTCCATGCACACGACTAAAACCTTGCTCTCAACATCAGCGTTCCCCCACGTCTCCGCTTTCCTCACGTCCCTCGCGTCGCTCAGGTGTATAAACTTCGTCTTTCGCCCTTTACACTCTGGACAGGTATAACTCTCGCTCTCGATGCCATCCGCAAACACCGCCCGTTCCTTTCGTTTATCCATTTTTACTCGCATTTGCTCGACTTTCGTTTTCATCTCGTCCGTCATGAATTCCTCGTCGTGCATTTGGAGCACATCGTATGGCTGTATCCTTCCAGAAAGTACGTCCTTTTGCACGCTTTCGTTCCGCTTAAAATTTGCACACAAGAATCGGATTTTAGATTTATACTGAACTTCACTGACGTTGTGAAACACCGCACTTTCGATCGCCGTCGCCACGTCGAGCAAAGGCGTTTCGTCCTTTAAGCTTTCGCCGAGCATCACGATCGAGTCGCTTCGGATGTCTTCGTCCTCATTTATCATATAGTTTCTCTCTCTTTTAAGAGCACTTCACTTTGGGGAAAAGCAGTTCACTTTTGCTCTCTGAAAGAGAGAGAGAGAGAGGATGGAACAAAACACGACCGCGAGTGGTGGTAGTAGTAGTAATAACAGTACTACTGGTAGCGATTTTGCGTCGTCGGAAGCTCGAGCGCGTTCCTCCGCGCTCGCGTCTTCTTCTTCTTCTTCTTCGTCGAACAAATCCGATTCCAGCGCGGGGAACGAAACGAAGAACAACAAGGCGACGACGGTAACGACGACGACAGAAACGCCTCGCGATACGAATCATCATCAATCGAAGAAAACGCTCCCAGCGAGAACGCTGCTCGGTTTAACCGTTTCCGGCGTCTGCGCCGGCGTATTCGTGGAAACTTTGTTCTACCCTTTGGATACCATCAAAACGCGTTTGCAAGCCGCTCGAGGAGGAGGAGGAGGAGGAGGAGGAGGCAACGCGAATCTCTTCAAAGGCGTGTTCAACGGATTATCGAAGAACATCGCCGGGTGCGTGCCAGCCACGGCCTTGTTTTTCCTCGCGTACGAACCTACGAAGCGATATTTAGAGCGAACGTTACCGCCGGAGCAAAATTACGCGGCGATGTTCGCCGCCGGCGCGACCGGGTGTTTGGCGTCGAGTATCGTGAGAGTGCCGACGGAAGTGATCAAGACGAGAGCGCAAACTGGGAATAAAGTGCAAAGTTTAGGAGGGATTTTACGGGCAAGCGGTATCACCGGGTTGTTTGTCGGATACGGGTCGTTTTTAATTCGGGATTTACCGTTCGATGCCATCGAATTTAGTTTATACGAAGAGGCGAAGATTTCCTACGCCAAGTGGCGAGGACGGACGCCGAGCGAAGTCAGTCGCGCGGAGGCGACAATTTTAGGCGCCACCGCAGGGGGCATCACTGGATTCGTCACCACGCCGTTAGACGTCATCAAAACCAGGTTGATGACGGATACGTGCACGATCAGCCCGCTCAAAGGCGTCGTGGATTGCGGCACGAGAATCGTCAGAGAGGAAGGCGCCAAGGCGTTGTTCCGAGGCGCCAGTCCTCGAGTCCTGTGGATCTCCTTAGGCGGTGGCGCGTTTTTCGGGGTGCTAGAAAGCGCGAGGAAAATCTTCGTGCCTGAAAATTGGTAGTTCATGTATTTGTGCGGGCGGTAATTTGCGTCTTTAGTCGTTAGAGTATAGCTTTGTCTTTATAGATAGCCGCGCATAACGAGAGCGAATTGTTCTGAAATCCAACTCTCCTTTTCCCCACAAATTCATTCGTGAAAACGAATTCTAAAGACATGTCCAGTGCTCGCGTCCTCCGCCGCGCGTTGCGCTCTCGTTTCGCGTCCACCTCCTCGGAATCTTCTCCTCTCTTCTCGTCCTCTTCCTCGTCCTCCTCCGCGGCGGCGCACGTGGAGCCAGCGGTTCCTTCTTCTTCTTCTTCTTCTTCCCGGGGTGAAAACAGATACGATGCGTCGTCGCTCAAAAGCGACATCACCAACCACATCGGCCAACCGACGTTCCAAACGCACCCGCACTTGTTCAGTGGGGATGATGACTTAACCCCTGGAATCTCGAAAAGCGAATACGCGTCCAGACGAACCAGGTTAGGGAAACTTTTACCGGAAAATGCCGTCGCGATTTTACTCAGCGGAGACGTCTCCTATTACCCGAACACAGTCATACCGCACGCGAGTTATCGACAAGATTCCGATTTTATGTATTTTACCGGGATGATGCAACCACACTCGGCGGCGATGATTATAAAAGACAGAGAAGACGCACCGTTGAGATACGTTTTGTTTACGAGACGGTACGATAAACGAGATGAGATTTGGAACGGTTGGAGAGCGCACCCGGAGGTGGCGGAGACGTTTTTCGGGTGCGACGAATCGGTCGCGATTGAAAGCATGGAAGAATACTTGAGGAAAGTTTTGAAGTCGTCGTCGTCGTCGTCTTCATCGTTTTTAAGTGGTGGTTTATCAACAGCGAGAAAGGTTTTTATGGATAAAGAGCGGTTTGCGACGACTGCGCATGGGAATCAAGTGTTGAAAGTAGTCACCGACGGCGCGTTCCCTACGCAAGCGTTGAAAGCAAAATCGCAAGCGTTGAGGTGGAGAAAATCGGAGAGCGAGTTGATATTGTTGCAAAAATCGGCGAGCGCAAATTTAGAAGGTATAGTAGCGGCCATGAGAAGGTCGAGAACGAACGAGGTGGTCACGGAGAGGGATTTAATGAACGTGCACGAGTATACGGTCAAATCGCTCGGCGCCGATCGATTGGCGTTTCCAACCGTCATGGGGGCTTCAAATCGTGCAACTATTGTCCACTACTACCAAAACGATAGAATTGTTCACCCGAACGATTTGTGTTTGATGGATGCGGGGTGTGAAATGAACGGTTACGTCTCGGATATCACGAGAGTGTGGGCGGGAGGCTCGGAAACGGCTTCGTTCGTCAACGACTACCAAAAAGCAGTGTACGATCGCGTGTGCGACGTGAGAGCTGCGGTACTCGCGAAATTAGAGCGCGATATTCGCTCACAAACACCGGTTTCGTTACACGATTTACACGTTGCATGCGTAGATGCGACGTGCGATGTCCTCGTCGACTTGCTCCCGTCTCAAACCGGCGGCGAGTCCATCACCAAAAACTCGCTCCTCTCCAAAGGCAAATACGCCCAATACTTCCCCCACGCCGTCTCCCATTGGCTCGGCATGGACACTCACGACACGCCTTTAATCCCAGGCTCCACTTCCATCGAAAAAGGCGTCTGTTTCTCCGTCGAACCGGGGTTATATTTCGACCCAAACGATACGACTTTACCGAAAAGTCTCCGCGGCGTCGGCGCGAGAGTCGAGGACGAGGTGTGCCTGAATGTACGAGGCGAAGTGGACGTTTTGAGTCGAGCCGTGCCCGTAGACAGAGAAGAGTTGGACGCGTTTATTACGAGCAACAATAGTACATCTGCTACTACTACTACGACGACGACGAGGAGTCAAAAATAGATAGCAGCAGAACGACTAAAGCGTAGTATTAGTATTAGTATTAGTATTAGTAGTAGTATTAGTATTCAGTTTTTCCCGCCCAAACTGACTCAAAGAGCAAGGCACCAAAAAACACCCGCCTAAAAGTACCACACAGACGAGAGAGAAAAAACGAAGCGTCGAGCGTCACAAAATCGTTTTCGCCGCGCAAGTCCGCAACGAAAACACATACATACGAATATCCATTCGCAAACGTTTGCGCACAAGTAGCACGCGAGACTAATTATTTACCCGTTTGCGAGTCGACATCCATCTTTAAATGTCGATCCAACCATGCGCGTAAACAAAAAGAACAACGACATCATAACGTGTTCGTCTGTCTTGAATCACTTGCGCTCGAAAAGAGTTTGTGTTTTTTATTCGCTTTTGTTCTTAGCGCTGTTAGAGGTACGCACATATTCGCGAAAGACGACGTCGATTGATTGGAGAGACAGTCGACGAGTGATATTTTCTCGTTTTCTTCCACGCGCGATGGTCGCGAGTACCGTTTTCGAGGCGGATTCCGCGCGTTGTTTTCATTCATTCGAATGCGCTGGGAAGAGCAAATATCGCCACTCGTCAAGTCTTTTCAAACGTTCAAAAATTCAAAGATTGGATTCAAAAGTGTTGACTTTTTTCTTTCACTTCTTCTTCCTTTGTGCGACGGCTGTATTCTGACTGACACGTGATTCATCACCATCATCATCGAAAATGATCAATCTTAACAACAGGTCCTTCTCTGGTCCGTCGTTTTAGTCCCGGGAGACGCAAACTCCGTCTGGAATTTAAGCGCGCAACAGTACTACCAGCGAGAAACTGGAAATCTCAAATCGTTCCAACAACAACCGAGATTTCAAATCCAAGTCAGAGTTTTAGATCTCTATTTGGAATCGCTGGCGCATAAGCAAGAACATTTGTGGAGAAAAGAAGAGTTTAATCTTTACGACAAAAACTTACAACCTTTACACCCGGAACCACCAGATAAGAGGACGGGAATAGGCTTGAGTTTATCTTCGTTGGGGAGGTGTTTATTGGAGGAGGTGGTGTCTTCGAAGTTTTCGAAGTCAACGGCGATTGGCGAGCGCGTCAGCAACTACAATCTTAACGTTCGCGTTTAGTTTAATAGTTTCAGAGGCTCGCTTACTATATAAATCGCTGTATCACTACTAATCTACATACATATCCTGGTCGAAGAAGAAGAAGTTTATAACACACAAACACTTCAAGACGCTAGTTGGACGACAGAACGAACAACTACTACTTTAGAAGAAAAACTACTATATTATTACATATATATATAATCAACAACAACAACAACAAAACAAAAAAAAGGAAAAAATAAAATGGCGAGATTACAACGACCATCCGGAGGCGGCGCCGCGACGAAAGTTGCCGAGTCTGGGTACGTCGAAGCTTCGGTAGCGCCGGCTTCGGCGCCGCCGAAAATTACGTTGCGAAACGTCATTCCGGTGAACGACGTTATCGCGGGCGGTTGCGCTCGTGCCGCGTCGCAGTCGACGATTCACCCACTCGATACCGTCAAGGTCCGCATGCAAGCGTTAGCTGGCAAGGGGAAAGCTGCACAGGAAGCTGCCGCGGTGCAGAAAGCGGCTAAGGCGGTATCCACGGGTAAATATGGCGTCGGGAGCGCCTTCATGGCGAATGGCGGAAGCAAACGCGTCGCGTTGGCTCGAGGCGCTTCAGCCGTCGGCAAAGAGTTTTCCGTGCTTTATAAAGGCGTGTTCGGTGCCGCGAGTGGAGCTGGACTTGCTATCGGCACTTACTTTGCTTTCTACGGCGCCGCGAAGAAATTGTTGGAACGATATTCCGACTACTCCGTCTCCAAGACTGCTTTCGTGGCTGGCGGTATCGGCGCCTTGGGTTCCTCCTTGGTCAAAGTACCCGCCGCGGTTTGTATTCGATCCGTGCAAGCTGGAGTATACCCGAACGTCTTTGCTGCCGCGGGGACAATCACGAAAGCTGCCGGCTGGAGAGGTTTGTTTACGGGGTACGCGCCGACTTTGCTCGAAGACATCCCAGACATGGCGGTCAAATTTGCGGCTTACGAAACTTTGCGAACGATGCATCGCAACTTTTTCAACAAAGACGACGATGAAGCCGATGCTTTTGCAGACATCTCCATGGGTTTGATCGCTGGATCCGTCGCAGCTGCTGCGACGACGCCTTTGGACGTCGTAAAGACGCGCATGATGTGTAACGCCGCTGCGAGACCATCTTTTGGCGGCGCCATTGTGGGCGTATGGAAAGAAGCGCCGGCTGGCTTTATCAAGGGCAAACTTCCCATGTACTTTACTGGTGTC
>Ga0209306_1000887_pt1 | contig 15048 bp, 9 predicted proteins | sample COGITO_mtgs_1103_3_FD_184793 | JGI IMG/M metagenome (GOLD analysis project Ga0209306, IMG submission 184793) | Pelagic marine microbial communities from North Sea - COGITO_mtgs_110328 (SPAdes) (version 2) | ecosystem: Environmental > Aquatic > Marine > Epipelagic ... | reverse complement strand
TTCGCGCGCAAGAGTAACGCGCGCCATAAAAAGAGGTCGCAGCTCTCACCAGAAGCGAGACCACAATACGGAAGAACACGAAAGAATATTATGGATTTTGGCCCCGCCGTCCCCTTTCCGGGAGAAAAGAACGAGAAGAAAAAGAAGCGAAAGTTGAACGCGATTCCAATCGAATTTCTCCGAAATCTCCCCTCGGGGGTGATGTACGAAAAATCCTACATGCACCGCGACTGCGTCTCGCACGTGTTACAGTGCTCGACGAGCGAGTCTGATTTTTTCGTCTCCGCGAGCAGAGATGGACACGTGAAGTTTTGGAAAAAACGAGCGAAAGGCGTGGAGTTTGCGAAACATTTTCGCGCACACGTCGGGGTGATTGTGGGAATGGATTGCTCGAAATGTGGCACCAGAGTCGTCACGCTCGGCGAAGACGGCTCGGCGAAAATCTTCGACGTGAACAGTTTCGACATGATTGGAATGATACAGTTGAAAAAGAAAGACGATGAGAACAACAGCGAGGCGACGTGTATCGCGTGGTTATACGATTCGAGGAAGAAAAGACACCACGCGAGCAAACAGTTGTTCGCCGTCGGCGACTCGAGCGGGAGGATTACGGTACACGACGCGAACGCAGAGGATTTGAACCAGACGATGGTGAAAGAGTTGACAAGTGTGCACGGTGGGAGTAATGGAGTGGTGTGCATGGCGTATAACGGCGAGTACGAGTGCGTGGTGAGTTGCGATCAGTCCGGAGGCGTCGAGGCGTGGAGCGCCGATCCGGAGGAGGAGTTTGAAAGGTTACCGATAGGCGGCGATTTTAGCAAAAGTATGAACAGCGATAGAAGAAGAGAGTTGAAATTTTCGGCAAAGTTTGAGACAGATTTATACGCGTTGGAGAAGGCAAAGACGAGCGCGACGCACGTTTCGTTTAGCAAAGATGGGAAGAGAATGGTTATATGCGCGCGCGACATGAAGATTCGCGTGTTCAATTTTACCACGTGTAAATTGAAAGCGGTGTTTAACGAAGACTTATCCGCCGCGGAAGACGCGCAACGATCCGGGAACGAGAAGTACGTTTTAGAAGATATCGATTTTGGACGAAGATTCGCGAGCGAGAAATCTTTGGACGAGAAACTGTTGGACGCGTTTGAGTATCCAAACGCCGTGTTTGACGAAACCGGGAATTTTTTGATGTACGGAACAATCATAGGGATTAAAGTGATAAACTTGCAAACGTTAATGGTGTCTCGTTTGCTCGGGAAAGTCGAAAACGGCGAACGGTTTACGAAATTGGCGTTATTCCAAGGCGCCGCAAAAAGAGACGCTTCGTTGAAAGGGAGCGGGAAAGACTATTCCGTACAAAGCGACGGGACGCCGATGAATGATCCAACCGTAATGTGCGCCGCGGTTGGGTCGCAACGCGTGTACTTATTCTCCACTCGGGAACCAGACGAAGAGAACGGCGAAGGCGACGATAAAGAGAAAGACAGAGACGTGTACAACGAAAAACCGTCTCTGGAAGAGGCTCGCAACGCCACGGGCGGTAAAAACGGTTTAGGAGGGGCCAACGGCAGCGCGTCGAATCGATTACCGTCCTTGGTCACCTTGCACACGAATATCGGCGACGTATCGTTCAAACTCTTTCCAAAAGAGTGTCCGAAAACGGTCGAAAACTTCACCACGCACTGCAGAAATGGCTATTACGACGATGTCATCTTCCACAGAGTAATCAAAGGGTTCATGATTCAAACCGGCGATCCTTTAGGCGACGGCACCGGAGGTACCTCCATCTGGGGCAGCGAGTTTGAAGACGAAATCAATCGAGATTTACGTCACGATCGCGCCGGCGTTTTAAGCAGCGCCAACGCCGGACCAAACACGAACGGATCGCAGTTTTTCATCACCACCGTACCGACGCCGTGGTTGGACGGGAAACACTCCGTCTTTGGAAGAGTGAGTAAAGGGATGGACATCGTCAACAAGATTGAAAATTTGAAGGTTGATAAAGCCGACCGTCCCTTGGAGGATGTGAAGATTGTATCCACGAGCGTAAGTTTCGAGTGATCTAGTAGAAGAAGTTTAATAAATGCGTACCTTGGTACTGTAGTAGTAAATAAAAATGAGAATTACTTCATCACGAGTGCGCGTGCGACTACTTGTGTTTAAAGCGAAACAAACAACAAAAATACTAATATAGTAATGATATATGTAATAAGTATGTTATTAACGGTTCAGCTCGTCGAAGATGCTGCTCGCCATGTTCTTCAATCCGCTGATCCCTCGACTGGCGGCGTTTTTAAACGCCGCCGCGTCTTGTTTCGCTTGGAAGGAAATCTTCTCCATCAAATCGCTCGCGGAGAGGTCCAAGTCGTCGCCTCGCGGACTCGTCGCGCCTCTTCGAATATCCGAACTTCCAAACCCACTCTCGCCGGCGTATCGGTTCGCGTCCCATCCAAAACCATCGTCGTTATTGTTTGTTCTGTTGCCGCTTCCGCCGCCGCTGCCAAACGCATCCGAGGAGATGGACTTGGCGCCCGCGAATCGCTCGGTGGCGTTGTAGTAGTTATCGTTCGCCGCGCCCGCGGCGGCTGGGTTCGTGCTCGTGGATGCAGACGACGATGCGTTTCGTCCAAAACCACCACCACTTCCGCTATTCCCATACTTTGGACTGGCGCCAAACGCAGATCTGCTGCTATTATTATTACCCGACGGCGGTCTCGACGCGCTACTGCTCGCGTTGCTACCGCCACCAAAGTTTCTCGTATCAATGTTCGTTTTCTTTCCGGCGTTTCTGTCCAACGTCACGTGGCCACTCGCACCCCTGCGGGAATTCATCGGAACGCTCTCTAAACCACCCATGGTGTATTTCGGTCCATCCTCGTTCCTATTCGTCGTCGTCTCGTTTTTCGTCGAAGCGTTGCCAAAACCGTCCTCGGAGTAGGCGAACCTGTTCGACTTTGGCGGCAACGCCACGTGTCCGCTCGAGTCTCTCGGGCTCACGCCGCCGGATCTCGGCGATACCGGGTTACTGCTGCTAGTGTTGTTAACTGGTACGTCCTCGCCTGGCGCTTGATCGAACAATCGATCGTCGACTTTGGCGTTCAACTTCTTCGCGCCCAATCCTAACCCGCCGCCGCCGCTCCCGACTTTCTTCGCGCCCAACCCGACTTTCTTCGTCGTCGACGACACCATAACCTTTGGCTTCGACGTCTGCACCGGCGTAATTTTCTTATACATCGGCTGCGACGCCGCCAAAGGCTTAGAAGCTTTCGACGGCGCTTCTTCCTTTTCCTCCGTTGTGGCATCCTTCTTCTTCGGCGACTTTGGGAAGTAATTTTCCATCGTCTTTACGTTCTTCGTCGTCGCCGAACCCGTCGCCGCTCTCGGCGACACCAACGGATCGCCAAAGAAATCCGTCTTCGGTCCTTGCTCCGTCGGACTTTGCAACGGCGAGATACCACCTCCTTTGCGCCGCATGTTTTCGCACTCTCTCCGCAAGCGCTCCTTGTACAAATTCGCCGCTCGAGACGTGTACTTTTGCGCTATGCGTCCTATATAGTGTGTGTACATAGAATACTAATGTTAATATAAAAGAGATCGATGCTCGAGAGAGAACGGATCACCACCATTCGCGATCAGATGATGACGACGACAACGATGCTCTGCAAAAAAATGTCGAAGAAGAGACGACGTCAAAGACAAAGAGATCATCAGATCTTATCTCTTACCTCGTTCGTTCGAATTCCATCCGTGTTGCGAGAAAAACGCCCGCGCGGCATCGTTCCCCCCGCTCGCTTTAAAAACATCCAGTTCATCTCTCGACCATCGGTCCATGTTTGCCGATTTTACTTGCGAGATGTGCACGCCTAAACTTCTGTGTATGCCGGAGCAATCGAGGCATATGAACACGCAATAGTTTTTGCTCGTCCATTTCGGGTTCGGGGTGTTGCAATCGAAACACAAGCGGTTGCCTTTTTTACGACAGAGAGAGTTGAACAGTTCGTCTCGGTCTTTGTTAGTATTCGTGTTTATCGCGTCGGTCATTTTAGTGTGTAGCTCTTCTTCTCTCTGTTTTGCTCCTTCTTCTCTGAGCAAGTTCTTTATATGTGTGTGTAGTTAATAAGAGACGGCAAGACTGGAAATTTGAAGCTTTTTTTTCCTCTTTTTCTTCTTCTTCTTCTTCTTCTTCTTCTTCCTCGAGTTTGTTTTTTTTAAAAAGAGCAGCCAGAGAGAAAGAGAGAAACTTGTGTGGTCGAAAAATTTTTGATTTTGAAAATACACCAAAAACAACAGCTTTTCTTCGGGTGCTCATGCATGTGCGTAACTTCTACATCGCGATGAAACGAGAACTGAAAATGAACACACAGAACACTCGTAGCGGTATGTATCTTTGTGTGCATTTTCAGCGATATTTATGTGCAAACGTAGAAGATAGAGACACAAAACGAGAGCGTTTTTTTGCACCTGAGAGCAGAGAGAGGAGAGAAACTTGTGTGTTCGAATTTTTGAAGAGAAGAAGAGGAGAAAAAAAATTCAAAAAAAATTCAAAAACACACAACAGGAGGAGTCTCTCGTCTTTAGACTTCCTCTCGACGACGAAGCAAAGAAATTTTACTGTTTTGCTACGAGCAGACGATCGAGTGAAGATACACTCTCAAACGTCGAATGACATTAGAAATCAATTTTCTAAAGATCAGATCCAACGAGCAGTTGATGAAGAATTACTACAGGCATTCGAGATCAAAAATGTGATGGATTTTTCTCCCGCCATTTTTTTGCTCTTTTTTTTGTTTTCGCTTGTTGTCCTCAAAAAAACAGACACGCGAGAGAAGAAACACACGACGACGCACAGAAAGACATTATTCCTCTCTTTGCGCAATAATATAAACACACTACGCACAAACACAGAAGAGAAAGCTTTCTTTTTCTCTCTCGTTTTTCTTCTCTCTCGTCGTTTTCAGAGGGAGTCTTGTATACATATACCTCTAAGCCTTAAAAAGAAGAGAGAGAGATCGCGTTGAAAATTCATCTCTCCGAGAAGAGAGAATTTGAAATTTTAAACATTCGCTCGCGCGAGAGAGAGAACTGCGCTCTCATATCATCGCCATAAAAAAGAAGCGAACAAATGTCGAACGCGAAAGAAGCGTCCGAGGCGGAAGCGTTAGGGACGAAGGTGTTGAACTTGTGCCGAAAGAAAGCGAGCGAGAAAGATCTGTTGACGGTTTTAGAGGTACGCGTTTGTGATGCGATTTTGAATTCTTTCTCTCGAGAGAGAGAATTCAAAATGTTTGTTTCTTTCTCTCTTCTGTGTAATGTTGTCTTGACGATCAACAAACTCGTTTTAGTATCGTTCGTTTTATTCGTTTTAGTATTCGAGAGTGCGTTACATCGATCGCGCGGCACGAAACGTATCTCGTCATAATCTCAGTCCTTTAGGAGTGAGAGCAAAACTGACCTTTTAAAAATGTCCCTCTGTTTTACTCGTATTATGAACACACAGCCGTTGGCGATGAAACTACGAGAAATCAACCAATCGGAAGACGGAGGCCGAATGCCTAAACTCGCATCCGCGGTCACGCACCAATACGTTTTGAAACACCAATCGTCACTCGTCGTCGCGTACGCGTCGGCGTGCGCTTCGGAAGTGTTTCGGATCTTCGCGCCGGAACAACCGTACGAGAAAGAGGAGACTTTAAGAGCGGTGTACGAGAACTTTAATCAAACTTTGGGGTGGTTGAAGTACGCGTCGTCGTCGTCGTCGAGGAGGAAGAAAGACCAACACGATGATGAGGACGAGGACGACGAGAACGAGGACGACGAGGACGAAGACGACGAGGGAGAGAAAGAAGAAAAAGAGGAGGAAGAAGAAGACGGAAAGAAGTTAAAGAAGAAGAATTCAAAGAAGAGCACGAAGAAGAAGACGAAAGCCGACCCGGCGAATCCTCCTCCGAATTTAGAAAGGAAGCGAATCTTGTTCGAACAATCCGAGCGGTTGTTACGAAACATCGCGCAGTACGGCTTGTGCGTGCCGGTACTCGATTTGGAGGATAAATCGACGTCGGTGGAATTGGCCAAAGATTTGTTTGAGACGTTATTCGACGCGACGACGGCGAAAACAGAACCGATTATAGGCGAAAACGTCGCGAGAGTTCTGAACACGATGATTGAAGAGGCGGCGGAGGATACGACGGTGACGGATGGAAACAACACGGGCAACGCGAATTATAATAAAAGTTTGTTCCACGACGAAGTGTTAGAACACTCGCCGTTACTTCCGGAGATTTTAGAGCAAACGCTTTCCAGGTTGGTGGAACCGAAAAAGTCGCAAAATCCATCCGCGCACGCGTTGAGCTCGGCGTTGGTCGTTTCCTGCTCCACCTCTTTACACGTCCCGACGCAAAAGTTTCTCGTCAAATCGATCAGAAATTTAGTGCCGAAAAACCACGCGTTGTTTAATCTCTCGAAAAAGCACGCGGCTATTTTAGAAGCGTTAGCGTCGGTCGATGCGGCGGTTTTGAGCACCTTGTGGCCAGAACTGCACGAAGAAGCCCGATCGGAAGAAGTCGCGCAAAGGTTAAAGGCGTGCGCGTTGCTCGGCCGAGTCTTGCGCGCGAGGAGCAGCACGATACGCATCGCGAACAACGGCAACTCGTTCGGATGCATCGCGGACGAATACCCGCACGTGTTGAAGATGTTCTGCGAACGCTTTTCGGACAAGGAAAGAGCCGTTCGCGTGTTTTGCTGCAACTGGGCGTTGAACTTTTTGAACAACGGCAGCGTCGGAGAAGACGCCGAAAAAACCACCGTCACCAACGAAACGCTCCCGTCGTCGCAATCATCTTCCGATGGGACGAAAAAGACGTCGGACAACAGCAACACCATTTCGCGCTTGTCGCCAAAACCTTCCGGTGAAACCAACGCCGCCGCGGTTCAAGTCTTTGAGCACTTGCGCCAACGCTGCAAAGATCCCGACGAACACGTGCGATTGAAAGCGACGGAAGTTTTGTTTGAAATTTACTCGCGCGAAACCGATCGAAGAGCGGTACAATTAAAAGCCGTCAAAGAAAGCGGCGAGCGCGCTTTGCGAGACAGGAGACCAACCGTTCGTAAAGCTGTGGTTGACGGTATGGTCAAATGTTACAGGAACTACGCTTTGCGATGCATGAAGAAAGCGGAGACTTTGCGAACCGGAGGCGAGGAAGATAGCGAACGATTCGATTGGATTCCGGGGACGATTTTAAAAGGCATCGTCGTGCCAGACATTGCTATGTACGTCGTCGAACCGGCTTTGGCGAACTTGTTCCCGGCGAGCTTCCCGGCTGACGCTCGAACGACGTTTTGGTTGCGCGCGTTGATGACGAGCGGAAGCGCTTTGGCTAAAAGTGCCGAGGACGTCGTCGACGTCGAAGATGGTGGTAAAGAAACGACCATCATCAATTACGTTGAACCGCGCGTCAGAGATTGTTTGAAGATGTTCTTGTACCGTCGCGAGATCGCGAGAAAAGACTTCAAGGAATACATGGACGCTCGCGAGCTCGCCAAGGGAAAGACCTCCCCGAAGAACTCAGAGAAGCAATTATCGGAAGCGCGCGTATTCTTCTCCAAAAACTTCCGAAACGAAGAGAAATCCCTCAAGCTGTTAGAAACAGGCATCGAACAAGTGAAGGACCAAAAGTTTTTCAAGTCGTTGATCACGCTCGCGAATTTGAACACCTCGCAAAAGGACGCTCGGCTCGCCGCGGAGGACGCCAAGAAACGCTTAGGCGAGAAGCACGGCGCGTTTCAGCTCTTGGAAGCTATGATTGCAAAAATTGACCCGAGCCCGTTTGACGGCGATCACGCGAGATGCACCTTAAAAATGGCGCTGAAGAACGGGAAGAAACCGACGAAGAGGAACGAAATCGACGAGAACAACAGGCGCGTGGCGATGTTCGCGATGGACCACGCCATGATGCTCGCGGAAGCCAATCCGTCAATCTTTAACTCGTGCGGTGATTTGTTCTTGAAAGCGTTATCTGAAAACGCAGAAGTCCCGCCTTTGGTTGACGACGTGGTGACTGAATTCACGCGCTTGTTTTCTGTTTGTGGAGGCCACAGTTTAGCCTCGGTCAAAGAGACTTCACATTTGAGGGACTTGCTGGTAAATACGGTGGAGCAAGGCGCGAGCGGATGGACGCGATCGAAATTAGCCGCGAGATCACTCGTTCAGTTAGCGTCATCATCCGGATCGGGACAAAAGAAAGCCAACGATGCAAACGTGGACGCGCTCGAGTCGTGCTTCTCCAATTTACTCGACGCCTTAGCGGACGGTCGAGACGCCGAGATGCCAAACTTGCTCGCCGCGGCGTCCGCGATGCCGCCCGCGTTGGTGTTCAAAAACCTGGACGCGGTTGAGAACGCGTTGTTTTCTTTGGTCGAAAACGAGTCGAACGACGATTTCTGTCGCGTCGAAGCGATCAAGTGCTTGCGAAACTTCGCCACGTTTGAGATGATGAAATCCGTCTCTTTGTCGTCGAAATCTTCCACGACCGGCGCCGCTCTTCTCGCGAAGGTGAAACAATTCAAGAAACGCGCCGTAGACGCGTTCGTTCAAATTCTTGAATCTTCGGAGAACGACGAAGTTTTACGCGCCACCGCTTTAGCTATCCCGAAAATTGCCTCGGGAGGATCTGTGAGCGAAAAAGTGATCGATCAGACCGCTTTTTACGCCGTCGCGAAATTTCTCTGCGACAACGACGACGACGACGAAACGAAACTGGCGTTTGTGAGTAAAATTTCAAAATACTCGAAACGGAAAATGTCTTCATTAGGCGTTCGATGGCACGCTATCGTCGCGTGCTTGACTGGCAACGCGTATTCGCGATCCGTGAGAGATGTCGCCTCGACCGCCTGGGAAGTGTTCGCCACGAAAACGCAAAGAAACAAATTTGAACTGTTCAACAGAGAGGCGGTGGAGTCCTCGAAAGACCCGGAAACGACCAAATCGAAAAAGTCGTTCGCCTTTACGAGGTCGCCGGAGTACACTTTGGTGTATTTGATTCATTTGCTCTCTCGAGTTCAATTTGGTGTCACGAGCGCGAAAGACGAAGACGGAGAATTCGACGCGTTGACCGCGAAGGACCTTCGATTTTCCGAAGGCGTTTTCGAGCACGCCGTCCACGCGTTGTGGCCGCCGGTGGATCGCAAAGCCGAAAAGATGATTGCGTTGAACTCGTTAGTCGCATCGACGTTGAAACTCATCCGAGGTGTCAAAACCTGCGAGGATGCCGAAGATGCGGACGGGAAGACGGACGCTTTATACCTCCTCACCGACCTCTGTTTGCTCGCGTGCAAAAGCGTATGCGCGAAAAGAGGTTTCGATTGGATGGACGATCGATCGAGCGAAAGTGCACTGTTGCAAATTACCGCGGTGTATCCATCTACTTTGTACACGGTGGTTGGTAGACGCGCGAGCGGTAAACCGTTAGAGGTTGGTGGGCCGCCTAGAATTGGCGATTGCTCGCACTTGCCCAGAGCGTATTTAAAAGCGCAAGCGAACGGTGGTAAAGCATCAAAATCCGAGTATCATCATCACGATCGCTCGAGAAACAACGCGACGACAACGGGTGCGAACAAACGTCCCGCGGCTACAGCAACTACGACGACGACGACTGCCTCGAACGCGAAAGTCACCGATGCCTTTGGTGGTGGTAATTTGAAGAAGCAAAAGACGTTGAAACAAACGACGCTGAAGATGGAAAATCCGTCGAGAGCGATGCCGAAGAGGAAAGCGACGGGTCAAGCGATCATCGTGGACGAACTCTACGACTCGGACGAGTTCGAACCCGACTCGGCGGTGAAAAAACAGAAAAAGTTGGCATTACCGGCGCCCGAGTCGAGATTCGTTGTACCTCCGTCGCCGGCGGTTGGATTAAAATCGAGAAGTACGAACACCACCGGTACGACGACGACGACGACGGCGACGACGTCATCGAAGAGTAACAGTTTGAAGCAAAAGAACGTGACGTCCTTCTTCGGCGTCGCGAGAGAAGATTCGGACGTTGAGAACTTGCCAACTGCGAGGGGTGGTGTTCGAGAAGGTACAACCGCTTTGGCGCTCGTCGATCCGATCAAAAGAGGAAGGAGACGACGTTAATAATAGAAAGATAATAGACTAATAGAAGAATATATATATACGATATACACACAGACACATTCAATACAAAAGATTTTACGGGCGTCTATATCCGATAACATCACCTCTCATCTCAGTCTTTATTCTCTCTCTCTCCTCAAAGCCTCTTCTCGGGCAATTTCTTCTCGCGAAATACTACCCCCAAAATACCTAGTAAGACGCTCGAGATTAACAGCAAAAACCCAACGACAATGTTATACAACGCAAACGCGTGATTCCTACCTCCTAACCACGTCGTCGTGCTAAAATACACTCTCTTCTCACCACCAAACGCGTACGAGTTGTACAAATTCGTCACGTCCACGGTAATTTCCTGCCCTTTCTCGATATCCGTCTCGATGACTCCCCATAATTTTCGAAACGTCTTCGTCGACGCCGTTCGCATCCAGACGATGAAATGTTCGTCCTCTTGCACGGTGCCTTCAATCTCTTTTCCACCTCGTGTCGCGGGATCGTCGTTCACTCTCGTCGGCAAATAATTTGCAAACTTAAACTCCCGATCGCCTTTCCAACTGATATCTTTATCGGAAACCGCTCTCGGTTGACCGTCTACGTTTACCGCGAACGTATCGTTAAAAGTAGACCACGCCGCTAAACCGCACGGATTCATCTTCTCCCCATCGACGGTATTCTTCGGATCGCACATATCACTTCCACTTTCCGTTTGTCCCATCAACTGCTCGTTCGATCGCGATCGCACGAACCTTCGATGGTTTTGGTACATCGACGATATCCCGTAATAGATATAAATCGGAGCTTTAATGTATTCCGGCGCGACGCCCAGCGATACCGTGCACGTGGTTCCAGTCCCCGTCGAGTGCATCAACTCCTCCTCGCTTAAACTCTCCACGGATGACGATAAAGACGAGGTAAAAAATCCATCCTTTTTGCACGCTTCGTCGTACCTCGCCTCCAGTTGTACGATTTCCTTTGCATTTTCGTACGCGATGAAGCCAAAACTGATGCAAAAAAGCGACGCGAGTAAGAGCAACACGCTCGAGTACGATGGGGTGAGCGTTGGACGCATCGCGTACATTTCTTGCTGCGAACATTTCGTGTCTGTGTTTATCGAAAAGAAGGAGAGAAGGAATATTAATATAAAAAACGGGCAAAAATGGACCGGAAAAGCGTTGACATCTTTTCCAAATTGAACGGACGAAAGAGAGACGATTTAAAAGCGTCGAGGAGGGAAAGACCTCACAAAACGACGGTTCGACTTACGCTTGGGTTTGTTATTCGTCGACGCGCCCATCTTTTAATGAAACGTGTTTATACTGCGTGCGTTTGCTTGTATATATTATGCTTTACAATGGAGACTTTTGAAAGCCAGAAGGAGGGAAAAAGGAGAGAAAAATGGAAAGCGAAAGAGCGAGAGTCTTCTATCGATCAATCGAGAGCATATATTTTCTCAGCCGCCGCGGTTCTGTTGTTCGGACTTGAATTCAACAAGCCAAGCGTATTCTTCGTCCGTTGGTTCCGGACACCCTTTTTCGAGCAAGTAGTTTACGCACTCGGAGTGCTCGTAATACCGAGCGGAAGCGATGTATCGCCAGTAGTTCAGAGGCACTTTCGCCTCTTCGACTAAGTATTTGATGCAATCGAGTCCGCCATACCTTGCAGCGTTTCCCACGCATTCGCTCTTTACCTCCTCGGATATCTTTCTTTCTTCGACGAAATATTTCAAGATGTCCATGTGACCACGGCATACTGCCTGATATGCCGCTTCTTCTTCCGTCTTTCGCGAAGGTTCCACTTTGGCGAAAAGAAATCGAAGACAGTCGAGGTGTCCATTAACAGCAGCTTGAAGAAACGAAGCTCTTTCACAACACGGGCAATCGTTAGAGAAGCAGTACTTCAGCATCTCGAGATTACCCATCTCTGCTGCCGTATTAATCGTCTTTTCATCCCACTCGCAATGTTTCGCTTCTCTGGCCCACTTGAGAAACTTCATTTTGTTCGTTGTAGCAACTTGCCAACAAAACCGGGCTTGATCCATCACTCTTCCACTTTGACTTTTCTCTCCCCAGGGTATGTTATTCCACACCAATTCCAACGTCGAGATGGATGAACATTCGAAAATATTCACACGTAATTTCCACACGTCTACCCCGGAATACTTAAGCACACCCCAGCTCTGTGTATTCACCAGTCCAAAGAAACTTTGATCCGTCCCATTCAATTTCGACAAGACATGCGATACAAACACATCCTTATGATGCAACACCAACCCCGTCCACAACGCCGTCGGTCCAAGCTTCAACCGCTCCAATTCCTCGACCGCCTCTTCGATGATCGCCTCTTCGATCGCCTCTTCCTTCTCCTTCTTCGTCTTCCTCTTCTGCGCCCCGGAGCGTTGCGTGTTCTTCTTTGAACGATTTTTTTCCATTGACTTTGAAAAAAAGACGTTTTCTCTGTCCTCGGACGCGAGCGCACAATGGTCCAATCGTGCCTCAGAACCACAAACTTTGCGGTCGTAAAACAACAACGACGACATGTCCGAGTACCGAAAACTCGCCCGCCTGGCGGCGCGCGCGATATACAAACAAACCTACGCCTTGGAACGGAAAAAAGCGTCACAACGCGACTTTGACAGCGCCAAGCAACACGCGAAAGCCGCCGGTGGAGGAAGACCATCGTCGCACTTTGGACGAACGCAACAAGAGTTCCCGGGTTTAGTCGAGATAGTCGTCGACGCGCTCACCCGACGCCAATGGATCCGAGAGGACGATTTAGCCGCCGCGTTAAAGCTCAATCCGAAACAACTGCGACGAGTACTCAGACACTTGGAAACTCTGCGCGTTTTAAAACGATCGCACGTGAAAGAAAGGCAAGCTTTGAAAGAGCAAAGATTGGTGGAACGAGCAGGTATGAGCGAACGAGAAGCGAGCGAAGCGGTGGAGAAGAAAACCGCGAGTTGGTGCTGCTTGGAGTACAGTCGGATCGTGGATACTTTGAGGTTTGGCTTGAAAGGGGTGAAAGCAGAGCTCGAGCGGTTACTCGCCGGTGGGACGTTTGAAGAGTCGTACGCGTGTAAGAACAAAGAGGAGTGCGGGAAGCGGTTTAGCGCTTTAGATACCGCGAGGTTGTTCGATGTGAAACGAGGCGGGTTTGTGTGCGATACTTGCGGGACAGACGTCGTGAGAGAAGGGGAAGAGAACGATGATGAGGAGGATGGGAACGACGACCAAGCAAACGCATCGAGTGGAGGCATCGCGAAAGAATCGAAACAAGCGTTAAAATTGAGAATGAAGAAATTTTCCGATCAAATCGCCGGCATTGAACGCCAAATCGCCAAGTGTCTGCGGTATCCTGCGCCGTCGTTCGGGACGTTGCAAGAGTACGTGGTCGCGAAAAAACGGTCGAAAGAAGCGAGAGAAGCCGCCGCGATGGGACAAGCTGGTGGTCAAGGGTATTGGGGGTCCATCGGCGTCGCTCGAGGGACGCAAGCGTTTGAGCAGAGATTGGAAGAGACGACGTTTGAGATTCAAATCGGCGGCGAGAACGGCGACAAAACGACGAATCGAGGTGGAGACGACGGTCAAGAGAAAAAAGAAATGCCGGAATGGATCACGAGAGAGTTGCAAGTGGACGAACAAGGTAAAGATGCAAAGAAACGGAAAATTGAAGGCGCGGATGCCGCCGAAAAGGAAGAGACGACGGATGCGGACGCGGTGCAAGAGCAATACGCGAAGGCGTTATTGGCGGCGTTGCAAGCGCAGCAAAGAGATACGACCGAACAAGCAAAGGCGAAAGTAGAAGACGAGCGCGAGAAAGAGGAAGAATTGGCGGCGGCGGCGCGACAAGAAGGTGGAGACGTGGAGATGAAACCGGCAGCCGGGGAGAAGGAGGAGGAAGAAGAAGAGGAAGAGTGGGAGGAAGCGTAAATTTTAGTTAGAGCACACTTTTCTACGACTACATTTAGAAATGTAACTAACTACTACGACAACACTTTCGCGTTCGCATGATAAATACTAAATATCATCAATCATCACATTACTCTACTTGACTGGAGGTAATAAGGTACCACTTTGATGATGATGACGGTTGCTCTTTCTTAAGATTAATACACGCATCGCGTTGTACGTCGCAACGCCTACGCTTTGCGCGAATACGCTGATTCCACCGTACAGACCTAAAAGAACCGTTATAAACATTCCGAGACTTGGTTTTTGGTCTTCCGAATACGTGCACGACAACACGTTCGCGTACTCAAAGTATTTCTCGTACGACGTGAAGGGATACACCGCCCATCCGTGCGTCTCGTTCTTTTTCAATCCAAGATCCAGGCCCATCATGTACAACGAGCCCGAGTTCTCAATCGCCGACTCGGCGAAATACGAAACCTCGAAGAAGTAATACATGATGAAGGTATTTATGCTCAAAGAGGAAGAAAATTTCCAAAAGGACAAATCCTCGCACAGTTCTGTAAGCTTTTCGGTTTTGCGCCAGTGTTCGTTGACGTCGCCGCACGCGCGTTCGAGCGCTGTGCCGACTTGTTCGATCCATTGCGACCAGATTTTCGTCTCCGTTGAGTTTAACGAAGTGAACATTTTAAGACTCATGGTCCGAATTTCCAAGTCACACGCGGCTAAATAGTTCAACAAGAGCGGCAATTTCCACTCCCCGCTTCTCTCCGGTTTAGTCACGCTCGCGTTGGCGACAACGTGCGGAAAGTTGAAATACTGTTCGACGGCGGCAAACGCGACCGCAAATTGCGCTTGGCTCATTTGGCGCGAAGGGTCTCGTTCGACAACTTTCACGTTCGACCACTCCGCCGGGTTACCGCAATAATTGAATCGGCGCGATTCGGATCCTAGAACCGAAAACACCGAAGCGGTATCGAAGCTTGCGTGTAAATTCGCAGGAGCGGAAATTAC
>Ga0209306_1000878_pt1 | contig 15160 bp, 7 predicted proteins | sample COGITO_mtgs_1103_3_FD_184793 | JGI IMG/M metagenome (GOLD analysis project Ga0209306, IMG submission 184793) | Pelagic marine microbial communities from North Sea - COGITO_mtgs_110328 (SPAdes) (version 2) | ecosystem: Environmental > Aquatic > Marine > Epipelagic ... | reverse complement strand
GTCAAACACCGAGAACATCGAGAGAACAAAAAGAACAGAAGAACAAAAAAAGGAAAAAAAGAAGGAAAATCACACACGAACTTTGTTTTTAGTATTCGACGCATCATCTTTCACACCCAACCAACAAGACACACGAGTTCTTCACAACAAAGAGACTCTTTGACTTTGTTTTGTGAAACGAAGAAGGAGAGAGAGACCGCGCGTGATTTAAAAGAAGTGCACGTATATATATATTCAGCTTTGCAAAAGAGAGACTGCTCTTTGTCATCAAAAACACATCAAAATCAGAATCAGCACATTTTTGAAAATCCAAGGGGAGAGAGATGAGCAACACTGCGAAAGAGACGACGACGACCGGCAATAATAGTAACAAAGAGAAGAAAGAAGAGAAAGGCAAAACGATGGAAATGGTGAAATCAAAAGCGAACAAGATTATTGACGACGACGACGATAAAGAAGAAGAGGATGACCTCCCGAAACCTCCGCAATTGAAACCGAAAATGTTCATCGCCCCGATCGTCCTCATGGGAAGCAAACGCTTAGGCATCGATTGGAACGACGAAGAGACCAAGACGAAAATCCGGATGGCGTTTACAATTTCCGTGACCTTATGTTACGTAGTCATCTTCTACATGTACAAGCAAGTGAAAAGGAAGGAGAAAAAATTGAGCGAAGATACCGTGGAGGTTACGGCGAAGGACCCGTACAACAACGGCGAGGAGAAGAAGGAGACGTTGACGTATTTCGAACACGATTTGAGAGAGGTGAAGAAAGCGGGGACGAGCCAGGCGTTCGGGTTTTTGATGACGTCGGTGTTGCATTTTTATTTCAAGTTGAATCCGCCTATCGTGTTGCAATCGATCATGTTGCCGCTGAACATGATGGAGACGCCGGCGTTTCAAGTGCACGTGCTCGGAAAAGACGGGAGTTCGAATAAAAAGTTGCAAAGGCCGTGGATGCCGGAGGAGAAACCGAACCCGTTCGCGGATTTGGCGAAAGTGATGAGTCCGCCTCCTGCGGAAAAGAAGAAGTCGGAGAAGGAGGCGAAGAAGAACGGGGAGAAGGAGGACGCAAAGAGGAAATAATACTATATATATAAAGAGAGAGAGAGAGAGAGAGAAAGAAAGAAGGAGAGCGAGCGAGGGAGATTTATTTGTATATAACATACTCACTATATTTTACTTAGTAACAATAAGAATGCCTATCGAAACACCTATCGAAACTCATCCCCGTCGATGTCAAAATCGAAAGTTTTAAAAGCTTTACTCAGCTGTCTATCAGGATATCGAGCAAAATCTCGCATTAAGATTCCAACGCCTTTTTGCCCGATATGATTCATATTATTACCCATCATTTCGTCTTCGCTGCATCCGATGAGTTCGATGGCCACCGTGGCGTCTATTTTTGTCGCAACCTCGCGAAAGCACAGTTTTGCGTGCGCTTGCGCCAGTCGAATGGATGATTCCAACGCGCGCACGGTCGCTCGTCCTAATTCCACTCTGTTTTCTGCGACTTGCCTGCGTCTATTTTGGTAGTGCGCGGAGAGCATTCTTTCCGCGTCTTCGTCCAACGTTGGTTCAAATCGCGATTTGACAAATTTGATGTATTTTTTCACGCGCGAAAAGCTCCAAAGAGCGGTGGATTCGTCAAAAAATTCGACATCTTCGGCGGTTTCCTTTTCATCGTCCTCGTCGGAATCTGAGAGTTGATCGTCACCGAATCCTTTTTGACTATAACTTCGGTAGCGATTTTTGTCATTTGCGGGAACGTACAGTTCTCGATTGTTTATGTTTATGTTGTTGGCGTTCCCCGCGTTTTGACTCGCGCGCCATCCGTCAAAGGAGAACGGTTTCTTTTGCGCCGATGCGGACAGCTTTAACCGCTTATTAATGGTACCGTTGTTATTGTTATCATCCACTTCTCCGAGTATGTGCGACGCGACGCGCTCGTCCCACTCTGGATCTCTGGCATCTCTCAGGACTAAAACGACATCAAATCGAGAAAGCAACGGGGGCGCTAAACCGGTATTCACCGCTAAACTCTCTCGATCGTCAAACGTGCCTCTTCTAGGATTCGTCGCCGCAATAACGCTCGTTCGCGAATTCAACGTGGCAATAATCCCAGCTTTAGCAACCGATAACGTTTGCTGTTCCATGGCTTCGTGAATCGTGGCCCGCTCGTGTTCGCGAATACCGTCGAATTCATCTACGCAACACGTGCCTTTATCGGCGAGGACGAGCGCGCCAGCTTCGAGACCCCACTCGCCGGTGGTGGCGTCTTTAACGGCAGCACACGTTAAACCAGCAGCAGTTGAACCGCAACCGGTGGTAAACACGGACCGTTTCGCTAATCGACACGCGGTTTTTAGCAACTGCGATTTACCTATACCCGGATCGCCGACGTATAATAAGTGCACCTCGCCTCTCACTTTCGTTTTCGTCTTGACATCCTCTCGAGCGACGCCACCGACTAAGGCGAGCACCATGGCTAACTTCGCTCCAGCCATACCAAATACTCGCGGGCAACACGATTTCAATATGATATCCCTCGCTCGCAACGGATACTTTTGAGCGCTCGTCGATTGCCAAAACTTCTCGAACGACGCCTTCATCTCTTCGTACTCTTGGTCGTCCTCGACGTCGTTCGTTTTCCGGTCGCCGGCGTTTCCTTCCTCGTCATCAACGCTCAAAACGGTGAGTGAGTTACAATGCGCGACGAGCTCTATTTCACACCTTCTATCCCGACTGGCTTTCAACCATCGTCGACGAATCACGACGGACATGAGGAGTTCGTCGCCGCACTTGACAGCGTCCACGAGGTCGTCTTTTAGGACGACGAGCAAATGTTTTTGCGCACCGCCTAAATTCGCTTTAGAGCGTAAACCAATCGCTCGCAATTCATCGTCGGAATCAACGTCGTCGTTTTCTGAGTCGTCTTCGGGGAAGTATTTGCGTGCTATTCGTCCCGGTCGAGCGGAGGCGTCGTTCCCCGAATGCGCTAATTTTTGCGCGTCCGCCTCGAATCCATCATCGTCGCCGTCCGAATCGCTTTCTTCCTCATCTTCCTCATCTTCCTCGTCTTCGCATATTTGTACGCAAATCTCTTGATAATCTCTCGCCACCGGCATTGTGCATTCCACTCGACGAAACGTTCGATTCGTGCACGCTTTCGTTTTCTTACTCAATCTCTCAGAGTCTGCGGCGCTGTACTTCTCCATCTCCGCCGCGCTCGGACACTCCTCCGGCATCGTCGGTTCTGGCCTCCCATCCTCCAAATTCCTCGGCAACAAAAACCGGTGACCGCATTTCGCGCACTCGTACAGCGTGTCGCTCTCGAACGTCTTCGTCAACCCAACTCTGGTCACTTTCGCCTTCATCGTCCACATGCGACCGGCGTGTTCGTTCTTGACGTACCTGGAAATGTTCAAACTCGGAAAGGAGCTTTTGAACCGTTCAAAGTCCACGCGAACGCGAACGGTTTGTTTCACCTTGTGCCTTCGCGCGAATTCTTTCATTTTCTCGTCGATGTCTTCCTCTCCTTCAAAATCATCTCCTCCGCCTCTTCGCTTCTCCGCTTCCAACTCCTTCCTCAAATCCTCCACCATTCGCACTCTTACAATCTCCTGCGCCGCTCTCGCCGCTTCGTCCAAAACCCCCATAGACGTCGTCGGTCGCGCTAACACCGCGTTCGCTAACTGCGGCAACGCGTGTGCGAATTCAATCGCGCACACGTGGATGGAATGCGGCGTCCGAGTGTCCGAATGTTTTAAAATCTGTCGCAACGCCTCGAGGTGATGTTGGACGAGAAATTGTTCGAATCTCTCCGCGAGTGTTTTCGGTGCTGGTTGTTTCGATGCGTGCAAAGGAAACCAGACGCAGGAGGAGTCGCTGCTACCATTCTTCTTCCTCTTTTTACGACGCAGCAAAGGGAGTATTCCTGCGCATTGTAAACAATAAGGAGAGCGTTTTTGAAGAAATTTTTACTTTTAACCACTTGAGTAAAACTGAGGCAAATTTTGAATTTTCAGCGCGGAGTATGAATACGATGACAATGACAACGATGATGTTTCGGTTTCTAATTCGCGCAGTCGAGATGATTTCTCTCTCTCACTTTCTCTCTCTCTTATTCTCTGTCCTAAATTTAGCTAAAACCAAACCCAAAGCAGCACTCGCTGATGGCTTTGACCAGTTTCTCTTTCGTCTCTTCTTGACTGACGTATTTCGGCACGCGCAAGGTGAGGAAACACGTTTGGGCCATGGGTAAGTGTTTGGCGGATTTTTGGTCGTCGAAGCGCAGTTTGAAGCGTAAACCGCGGAACCCGGTGTGAGGGAGCTTCCGAAACGCGGTCCAGAAGTGTAACAACGCGTGCTTTTGCTCCGAGTTCATGGATTTGACGGCGTCCCAGAACCATCGCGAGCGCGTTTCGGCGGCGACGACGCCGGGAGCGGTGGAGTTTGGCGGTGGTTTCGGATCGTACGTGGTCGCTTGTTCCCAAGCGGCGACGTCGATGTCTTGTAAACCGCAGACAAGGAGTTCCAAGTCTTCGCACTCCCAACTGCTCACGAGTTCGCGCGGGACGACTTCGTCGAAGCCGCTCGTAAACGCCGCGAGGTTGACCCGAATGTCCTGGTTAGATGTAATAGTATCGCTTTCGTCGATTTGTAACGACGGCGAGGATGAAGACGACGGCGGCATACCGGATGTGTTGTTGATTGGTGCAGTTGAACACCGCAACATGCACTGTTGCGCGTATAAATCGACGTATTCACCACGGTTGTGCTCGTCGACGAAAACGTTCGCGCCGCCGGGTAGGAGTTCTTTCACTCTGTTCGGATCCGCACGCGTCGGCGCGGCGATGGTAAACGCCGGCGGGTCCTCTTTCACCCAGCTGATTTTGGGATCATTCCAATCACACGTCTTGATTGGAAGCAACGTGCGCTTAAAATCATCGTCGACTTGCGCTAACAACTCCGCCTTTAGCGGTTTGTGCAAAAGCGCTTGCCACAACCACGGGACTAACGGCAAATCCGCGGTCTTTTCGTTGGAGATGAGTAAACCGACGATACGCCCGGCAAAGCGTGCGGCGTGCGGAGAACAATCAGAACGAAGCGTGCGCAACGCACCTTCAAATGAAGGTGGGTTGTCGTTATCACCACCACCGTGCATGGCACTCAACGACATCATCGAGTCCGTTCGTAAAGCCTTAGCATTTGACCACGAGGTGAACACCGCTTCGCTCGGTCCCACTCGCGTCGGATGTCCTTCCAACAACGCTTGAATCAAAACTGTCCAGGCTTCTCTCGCAACACCATTTCCAACACCGTCCTCGCTATCAAACGAGCACGTAAATGTTCTCCCTAACAACGGACCGATGGCATTTTTAATTGCTCGCCACGCGTCGTCGCAGGGCATCGCGCGTCGCAACTTTGCCGAAATGTGCGGCACGTTCCCGTGCATGTCTCTCAACAGACGTTTCAAATCGTTCCTCAAACGTAACACACGAAAAGATGGGGGAAAAACGACATTTGCCGCGCCAACTAAATCTAAAGAGCTTCCAAAGTAAAACATGTTCGGCGCAATACATTCTAAACAACTGAACGATCGCTTCCAATTGGCGTGATGGAGAAGGCTTTCAAGAATCTCTCGTGGCGATTCGAGGTGATGATAGGACGCGTGCACGGTGTCACCTGCCCCATTCGAGTCGAAATTGCGCAACTCAATAGCAGCGTGCAAGAGTAATTGGATCATATCCACCAGCTGTTGCGAAGGCGAGTGCACCGGGAACTCCCCGGAAAATTCCCCTAAGAACTTAGATTTACCTATCTGTTGTAAGACGCCGCGGATGCCGGAGTTTTCGCCATCGAGGGCCCATCCAATTCTCGCGAGCGGTTCAACAGCAGCGAGCAGCCCGTCGCCACATCGCTCGAGCGAAGAGAGGACGATCTTGAAGAGATGCGTTGATGATGTTGCAGTCGCGCTGTCATGCGCCGACGCCTCCATCGCTGACCGTTTCGTCGGAGTGCTGATGTTCTTCTTACGATGCTTGGTTTCGCGATAAAGATCGTCGTCATCGTTATCGATGAATTTATCTAGATACTTCGCGTCGACGAATCCAGCTTCGCCGTGCGACCATGTCGCGACAAGCGCAATCAAAAACCCGAATCGAATGCCTTTGCGCGTATTCTTTGGATCTCTGAAATCGAAATTTTGTACCGATTGCATCTCCGAGCCCGGCGCGGGTCGCTTTCTGCTCTTCTTGATCTCGCTTGAAGCAGAATCGTTCGATTCTTTCTCAATCAGCGCGTCAATCGGGGTTTCACCCGCCATCGTCCGCTTTACGGCGGCGGTGACTTCGTTCGCCCAAGTTTGGCACTCAAACAGACTCGTGATGATTTCTTTCGGGAGGGTACTTGTTTTCGCCGTTCGCAGCGCGTTGCGCCAGCGCGGATCGGTTCTCGCTTCTTTCGTTATGAGACGCGATAGGAGAAACAAAACACCAGAGACACCGTCCATTGTTTGTTGGCTCACCGTTTCCGTTTGCGCCAAGGCGCTCAGCATCAACGGCGCACCTTTCGCTACAGCGATGCCCCAATTATCGATATCATCACCGGCGAGACCCGCGAGGACGGCTTTTCTCGCGACTGCTCTCGAGCGCATTTTCTTGTCCGAAACGATACTTTCCTCTGGAATTTCATGCAAATATCGTTTACCGCCAATGCACCAAGACATGAGACATTCGCCGACGTGCGCGAGCGTTTTCCAGTACTCTTGTGACAAAATGCTAGGCGGTTTCCCATCGTTCTCGACAATAGACTCGAGCGCGAATCGAACACACGTCGCCGCCCCTGCGCAAAAAATCGCCCCAGGGTGGCCTTCGACGTCTCGCATCTTTGGGCTATCCGAACGCAAGCCGTGTAAAATGCAGTGAAGCATTGGCACACAGTGCAAGCCTAAACCGCGAACTAAGACGACCATCCAACGACCGGATTCAGGAATGAGTTTCGCCAATCTTTCCGCTACTGGAAATCTTTGGGGATAAAAGTCCGGCGTGATGAACGTGGCGTTTCCTAGAAGCTCCCAACGCACGATGTGTTCAATTAGACGTATAAACATCGGCGAGCGCGATTTCCAACGCCCATCCGGTGGTGGACCAATCGAGCGAAGTTTGCGAACGAGATTTGTGACTGTATGCGTCACGCTAGCAATATCAACCGGGTTCAGATTAGGTCTGAACACACCCGCGCGCGGAGTACCTAGTCGAGCTCTGTCCGAAGGTATGAAAGGGGAGTGTAAATCCATGACTCGACCAAATCTATCATCGCGCATCCGCATCCCTTGAGAGCGTTCATGTGTGGATCTTTCTCTTTCCTGCATCCATTCTCTAGTTGCTCCTCTTGACCGAAGGATGGTGGCAGCGTCAGAGAGCGTCATATTCTCCCTGCGACTGAATATACCCGGAACCCGATGCTCGGAGGTACGGTATCGGTTCGTATCGCGCAGAAGGGTGCGCTCTAAGCGCTCGTTTCGGTCTCGTCGTTCTCTGTCTCTTCTGTCTGTATCGCGCGTAGCAGTCATTCTCCAATCGAATTCCTCGCGTTCCTCGTGCTCACGCTGGGTATCTACGTAGCGCCGATCCCATCGCTCTAAATGTTGCAAGAGTTCTTGTGCGCGACTTCTCGCGCTCCCAACTCCGGTTGTGCTCAAAATGCGGAGTCGACGCATTCTCTCCTCGCGTCTTCGCTCACGTGAGTCGAATGCTGGGTCTGCTTCGTCGTTATCATCATCGTCGTCGACGTCGTGTTCTTCATCACCATCCTCATCATCCATAAGCATCGGAGGAAAACCCGCGTACGGATGAAGTCGAGCACTGTGTGCATCATTAGCTCGCGCCATAGCACCCCGATCAAATCTATTCAAAATGGTATCAAATCTATTCGCCGGGGGGGTATCAAATCTATTCGCACGATTTGTTCTCCTATCAAAGTCTTCTCTTAATCGCCTCGAATTCGCTATAACATCTCGGGCCGAGTTCAAAAAAGCACTATCGTCGTCGTCGATGTCGCCGTCGATGTCGTCGTCATCATCGTCGTCGTTGTTATTGGTAATTGTATTGTTAATATTCCCTGCGTTGTTGTGGTTGTGGTTGCCTCCGTCGCTATTCTCGCCGCCAATTTCACTACCACTCAACACTTTCAACGGTGGCGTCGAAGGTATCCACAGACATTCCCACGTCAGTTCGACCGGCACGCGATACTCTGAGCTCGGACGGGTTGGTCCATGAAACGATTCGTGGAGTTGCGTCAATGCGTGTGGCGGAAGCTGCATCACAATCCTTCTTCGTTCCTCATCATCCTCATCTTCTCTTTCCCCAGCCGCGTATAACTTTCTCAACTTTGAATCGTCCGACGCTAACTTCTGTAGGAACGACATTGTCAGCTTTGGCGTCACCGAATCTTTGCTCGAACATCTCCACTCATCTCGCAACGCGCACAATTCCACGAGAAATTTCGTCGCTTTCTCCGGATGCGTCAAATTCGTTTCGTTTAAACTCGTTCCTATGATGCCAAACACGTAGTCCATGCAGCTTTCTGCGCTCTGCACCAAATCTAAACCTAAGGTAGACCCAAGATTGCCGCCTGTTTTCTTCTTCGCATTCCGTCCTTTCTGACCTAAATCGTAGAACTTACCTCCGATTTCCGAGCCGTGTGATGCTGCTTTCAAAATCGGAAATAAGCCGAGCATCACGCGATTGCTAAGATTGACGTGCACGTACGGTAAATCCAGTATCGAGCACCCATACGCTGGATATTGCATGAGCTTAAACGGGTCCAAATGGTTTTTGATGTAGTCCAAATGTCCAGTCGCTTCGCGTTCGCACGCGCGCAGCTCTTTCAAAATTTCAGACGCCGTATCGATTGACGCAAGCTTCGGCATCGAGGAGGACAAAAGTTCGTTATCTTCTTCCCCTTCCACTTCGTCGAACGTATCGTTTGCGTTTTTCTTCCCGATCGCGTGCATCCACGCCTCGAACGCTGCGATAACTCTAACTAACTCGTTCCCGATTTTCAAAGCCGGTTCTGACACCTTCGCTAAATGTTGCTCGCACCTCTCCAACAACATCTTCTTCGTCCACGTTTCCGCTCGATCGTACGGCACGTCGTTCGCGTTCAAAAACTCCCTCAACTGATGTTCCGTCGCATACTCTCTCCACGTCGGCTCTACTTTTTGCGGCACCTTCACGGCCATTTTTTTCTTCTTGCTCGTCCTCGTCGTCGCGTCCTCGTCAACCGCCCCGCCGCCGCCTTCCGAAGAAGAAGGAATCTGACGATTCTTCTTCGCGCTCTTCGCGTACTCCGCCAACAACTCTTGTTGTTTTTTGACAGGTTTACCCCCAGACGCCGTATCTCGAGCTAACTGCGCGATGTAACTCGCGATCCCGGCTCGAGCGTCTTCGTTCACATTCTCAATCAAACTGTTGAATATTTGGTCCACCCTCGCTCTAACGTTTCGGTCCATGGTAGTATTATCCGCGGTAGTAGTATTCGAAGGCGTCGTCCCTCCTGTCGTCGTCGCAGTTCCCGCAGAAGTCGTAAACGTCGTCGTCGTCTGATTTTGCGCTCGTCGTCCCCGCGGCTGCCCCTGTGGTGCCTCCTCCGGTTCTTCTTCTCCCTCTTCGCCACCGCGAGGAGTCGTAGTAGGGGTAGATCCCAAATCCTCCTCTTCCTCTCTTTCTTGTTGTGATTGGTGTTGGCGTCGTCCTCGAGAGGACGAAGCCGCCGCGCTGCGCTTCTGTTGGCTTCCTCGTCGAGAAGACGACATATCGAGAGAAAGAAAGAGAGAGAGTGTGTGTGTTTCAAGTCTTCTTCTTCTTCTTCTTCTCCGTCCTTTCTCTCTAAATCTTCCGTTATCTTTTAACTAAATTCCCCCCACAGCACACGTGAACGACGAACCCGTTGGGAAAAATAGCAGACAACGCACTCTCCTTGACTCTCTGACTCGCACAAAACCACCAAAGAAAAAGAACTCCTCGACCACCCTCTCTTTTTGCCGTTTTCGTCGTCTCTCGTTTGTACCGCGTGTGTATGCGGGAGAGTATCACTGCGCGATAAAACCGTGTGTGTGTATATCGCGCGCGCGCGAAAGAATGAAGAATAGATAGTCGCGTTCGAGGAGAGCAGACTTTTTCTTTTTTGACTGCCAGACGGCCCTCTTTCGATGCATTTTTGCTTCATTTTTTTCCTCAGACTGTCCGACGAAAGACAACTCGAAAGGAAGCGTAAGCACTGTTACGACGACGACGACTCCTTTTATTCTCTCTCGTAAAGTACTCTCTCTCTCTCTCTCTCTCTCTCTCTCCGACGAGTGCTGTTATATAACAAAGAAGAATGTCGACTTTGAAAGCCTCTCGCGCGGACAACTTCTACTACCCGCCCACGTTCACGCCGACCGAAGGTGGAGGTGATGGAAGATTTAAAAACACGCACGGCGCGCTCGGGAAACGAAAACAAAGTGGTTTTTTAACGGTACGGTTTGAAGCGCCGTTTCCTATGCGATGTTTACACTGCTCGAACGCACCTTTAATCGCGAAAGGCGTGAGATTTAACGCGAGGAAAAGTAAAGTTGGGAACTATCTGTCCACGCCGATATACTCGTTCGTGATGTTAAGTCACCGGTGTTGTAATAAAGAGATTGAGATTCACACGGACCCGAAAGGGGGGGAATTCGTGTGCGTGCGAGGGGCGAGGCGAGCGCACGAGAGAGACGTGTACGTTCCGGACGACGTCGAGGTGAAAGGAGGGAGAACTATGGAATACGCTGGCATCGATGGAGTTATGGTGGAGAGAGGCAGTGATATCGATCAGATGAGTTCGCTAGAGAAGGAAGAGAGAATGAAGCGGGAAGGGAAAGAACGGTTGTCGAGATACGCCGAGGATCGATTACGGGCGGAGGAGAGATGGAGTTCAGACTACGAAGCAAATAAACGGTTGAGAAGGAGTAATCGGGAGAGGAGGAAAGAAGAGAGAGGGAGGGACGATGAAGGGAGGAAGATGGGGTTTGCGAGCGGGGAAGATGGTGGGGTGAAGTTATTGCCGAGGAGTCGCGAGGATGACTTGAGGGCGAAAATGGCGATGGCGAGGAAGCGAGGACGACGCGATACCACCGGCGTGACAGATGCGGCCGCGATGAGTCGGAAAAGAATCAAGAATGAGTCCATATTCAGCGCGAAAGCGAAAGCGAAACCGAAGAATAAACGTTAGTAATTATTAATATTAGGAAGTGTAAAATACTACACTAAAGCGGCGATAAATCGATGTCACGAATTAAAGAATACCATCTCGGTAAATCGCTCTTCCCAAACGGCGCCACGTTTCGAGGCAAACCGTTTGTACCGATGATATCTTCCATCAAATCCGTTCGCGTTTCAAAATCCGTGCGTAAAACCGCCCCTCGCGTTCGGCAAAAGAACTCCAAGTCTTGCTGAATTTTCTCGCTCATGCCGGCGTGCGCGTGTTTGTTGTTTTTCGCCGGAACGATGAACATGTCAACTACATCGCCGGCTGTGAGTCGACCAGAACCGCTAAACAAGATGCGCTTGCCTTTTTGGCGCACGGTAAAAGGCGTGTTTTCCACTTGTTGGGTCTTCTCGTTGTCGACTTCGATCCAGGTCAACTCCGACGGGTTCGACGGGTCCACCAAAGCCGCTTTCTTAGCACACTGCGGTTCAATAGCAACCGTCCAGCTGACCGCTTTCGCGACGTCGATTTCTAATCGAATGGTTTTTTTATCTGGCCCAGTACCAGTTCTACGCAATTCGGGCATTTCCGACGCCGTCATGTTATTCGCGCGCATATCCGACAAGATAGGTTTTGGGTTATTGACGGATTCGTAATAGCTCAAATCGTACCCACGAACGATACACGCACGGTCTGTTTTCATGGTCACAAAATCAACCGACTCCGTGCAGTCACCGCCAAAACGCGTGTTTAAGCGGAAGTTTGTGAACGCGGAATATATGCGATGGAACATGTGTTTGTGTCCTTCAGCTTGCTTGCGTTGAATCGCGCGCGAGTGGATGCTTTTCAAGCGCTGATCATTCTCTATTCGCAGCTGTTCTCTTCGAGCGGCCTTCGCTTTCGCGTCTTCGTTATCGTAACCACTCTCTTCGCCATCTGTTGTCGTGCTTTTGTCGTCGTGCTTTACATCCTTAACCGTTGCTACAAATGTTGACGTAGGCAGTGCTCGCGGCGGGTCCACCAACAAATGTAAGTTGTCGCGCAAAGCCATCGCTACTGGTGCTAAACTCGATCCAGCGCCCACTCTCGCGAGCGCGATGAAATCAGAAGTCACGTAACTGTGCGCATCAATGTGTGTCACGTGCGTCAAGATGATTGGTTGTGGTGCGACGGCAGTAAATCGGATGTTTTTAAACACGCCACACGTGAACGTCGCGAAAAGGAACATCCCGAATGCGACGACCATGAGTTTATACGTTTGCCTTTCCTTCAATGTTGCGCCTAAGGATATCACCGGGACAGAAAAAAACATCGCACATGCGACAAATCCTAAAGCACCGCCAAGAAGTCTATCTAAAGTGTAATACACGAGCGGATGTCCATCGCCGAGTGTTGGATCGGCGCGCGATTGCACCGCGGAAAATGTCGCCACCGCTCGAAACAAGAGCGGCGTGACGACCCATATGCACGGAATAGCGCACAACATGGCCAAATATTGGTTCGGTGATGTCGTCGCGAAAATATCTAATTCACCTTTAGAATTGTGACCGATCAATTGCGTCGTTGTTTTTCCCGCCTTTGCAGCGGCGGCGGTAGCGGCGCTGTTTGAGGAAACCGTATCGTCGTCGTCTTTCTTCTCTTTCACCTTGTTGTTTTCTTCTTCATTGTTTTCTTCATTTGGGACGATGGAAACGCTCGGCATGAAATGTAAGAAACCACTTTGCCGAGCAATCACTGGTGCAAACACGAAAACCAATTCATACATTGCTAAATTCGCGAGCCAAATGGTGGCGTGGGAATCCGTGCGTTTCCTTACCGCCCACGCTAAAACAGACGTGAAGAACGTCTTACCGCTGAACAAACACCACTTGATGGCGTTTTCAGTCGCATATCGATCCCTGAAGGCGACGTCGATTGGAATGAGGTGCCAATACAAGAAACCAGAGGCTATGTTATACCCAAATATACTCCCGATGCATCCGAATGCACCCGCGAAGAGCATAAAGAATGCGGAGTAACTACCTAGCGGCATCGCTTCGCCGACGAGAAAGGCGAGGGTGAACATGGTCATCGCGCCAAATGCTGTGCCCATGAATATAGCAAACAAAGGGATAACAAAACCAACCAAAGGAATGGCAATCATCGCTTTGAAGATGGTATCGATGGCGAGCTGCCATATCTTTTCGCTCTTGCTTTGAATCTTCTCAAAGTGCGCACCAAATGCGTACTTTACGACGAAGAACATCGAAAACGCGCTGAAGAACACTAACGAGCGCAACGAAGCTAACGTGAACGGTTCGGTAACGATTAACTTTGTTTTCGCCAGAATAAACCCCGGTCGAACGTACCACGCGTGTGATTCCACGCCTTGACGCAATGAAATATCTGGATTCAACTCGGAATCGACGTCGGCGAATTGGTCGCGTTTTTGTAAGAACGCGCCAACGAAAGCGACGATGTTTTCGCCACTAGCTTGCGCGCTCCCACGTCGCATGCCTTTTACTCTATCCCTCGACGTGTGATACACGAACGATCGTTCTACAAACGCTAAATCAATCACTGCCGCACCTTTTTCGTTGTATACTCTCCCGTCCGTTTCCGAGGGGATCACCCCGGATCTAAAAATTTGTCCGTACACGCTCGCCGAGTTTGGATACGGGACACTTTCCGCCCACGTTTCCAGCATGCGTCTCTCAAACGTTTCTCCGTGTATACCTTTTTCCGTCTTGAACAGCATTTGCGGTCCTCCACTTCCCATGGATTCTAAATTTACAATCACCGACGGTTTCGCGTTCTTCTGTCGAAACCAAGGGTGTGACTTCATCGTCGCCGTCGCGCCGATTAATCCAACTTCTTCCGCGGTTAAGAAATGAAACACTATCCCCGTCTTTGCCGGTAGAAAATTTCTCGTCTCTTTGTTCGTCGCCAAACTCGCCACGTTTTCTAACACTTCTAAAGCAATCCCGCAGCTTGCCGCGTTGTCTGACCCGCCCGACGACGTCGACACCGTATCCACGTGCACGGAAATCGCAATCACGTGCATTTTGTTATTTATATCGTTGTTATACGGATCGTTGACGTCGCCTTCGTATTCGTCTCTGTCGTGATACTCCTCCTCGTCCTTCCCACCTTTACCACTACTAAACGAAACGGTGTCTCTCCGCCGTCGCACTCGCACGGAAATAGACCTCAAGTTATCGTACCTGTACACGTCCGATATCCCCCACTTCTTCTTCTTCGCGTTGTCGTTCGTCTCCTCGTTCTCTTCGTCGTTCGCTCCCTCGCCGCCGTACCCACCTAAGTTCGTCGTCCTTGCACGACCACTCCTCCTTTTCGGGTTCCTCGTGATTTCGTCCGCGTCTCGTTTCTTCAACCCGCTGAACGCGTCGTCCCGAATTTCAATTTCAATCTCTTCGCCGCTCGCCTTCGTCGCTGAATATTTCTTCTGAATCGTCTCCACCCTCCTTCGAATAAACTCAAACGCGAGTTGTTCGCTCTCCGTTCCAACCGCGCGAGAGCCAAGCTGCTCTATCGTCGTCGCCGTCGCCATCGCTCGCGATTCGCTAAATATAAACGGATTTGAGGACGATGATGCGCTCAAAGCGCGCGGTAACTTGCGGTCGAACGTGACCGAGAGCACGCAGAGGATGAGAGAGAGGACGGTGGTGACGAGGAACGCGCGGTTTTTCTTGGGGGATGATGGTGATAATGTATACGAAAAGAGATGCGCAGTATTTTGCGGTGGTTGTTGTTGTTGTTGTTTCGGCATCGTCATCGTCGCAACGTGTCGTCCGCGTCTTCTTTATCTTCTTTATCTTTATCTCGCCGTCTAAAATGAAGAGAAATCCCTTGTTGCTCGTATTTCAAGAGAAGGAGAAAAAACAAGTAAAAAACCACCAGTCACGCGCGCGTATCTTCATCTCGCA
>Ga0209306_1000860_pt1 | contig 15347 bp, 10 predicted proteins | sample COGITO_mtgs_1103_3_FD_184793 | JGI IMG/M metagenome (GOLD analysis project Ga0209306, IMG submission 184793) | Pelagic marine microbial communities from North Sea - COGITO_mtgs_110328 (SPAdes) (version 2) | ecosystem: Environmental > Aquatic > Marine > Epipelagic ... | reverse complement strand
GACGACGGCGACGGCGACGGCGACGGCGACGACGACGACGAGGAGGAGAAGGACGACGACGACGGCGACGACGACGACGAAGACGACGAAGACGACGTCGCCGGTGAAGACGACGACGACGACGACAAGGGGAAGATACTGAAGAAGCCAAAAGGGAAGCCTGGGATAAAGATCGCCAAGCAACGTCGCAAGAACAATCGGTCTCCGATCAGAAAGTCGAAAGTCACCTGTTGCTTCGCCGGGCTTGCGGGCTATTCTTGCCACACGGGAAGGCTCGATATTCAAGCTCGATATCACGTTCCGGAAGCCGAGAAAAAGAAAAACAACTTTTCCGAGAACGCCAGGTGTTGCAATACGTGTTATCAACGTTTCATGTATTCGAACGTCACCTGTTGCTTCGCCGGGCTTGCGGGCTATTCTTGCCACACGGGAGGGCTCGATATTCAAGCTCAATATCACGTTCCGGAAGCCGAGAAAAAGAAAAACAACTTTTCCGAGAACGCCAGGTGTTGCAATACGTGTTATCAACGTTTCATGTATTCGAACTTCACCTGTTGCTTCGCCGGGCTTGCGGGCTATTCTTGCCACACGGGAGGGCTCGATATTAAAACTCGATATCACGTTCCGGAAGCCGAGAAAAAGAAAAACAACTTTTCCAAGAACGCCAGGTGTTGCAGAACGTGTTTTCGACATTTCAAGTATTCGAACGTCACCTGTTGCTTCGCCGGGCTTGCGGGCTATTCTTGCCACACGGGAAGGCTCGATATTCGAGCTACGAATAGCGTTCCGGAAGCCGAGAAAAAGAAAAACAACTTTTCCGAGAACGCCAGGTGTTGCGATACGTGTTATCGACATTTCAAGTATTCGAACGTCACCTGTTGCTTCGCCGGGCTTGCGGGCTATGCTTGCCACACGGGAAGGCTCGATATTCGAGCTACGATCGACGTTCCGGAAGCCGAGAAAAAGAAAAACAACTTTTCCGAGAACGCCAGGTGTTGCGCAACGTGTTATCGATACTTTCGTGATTTGCACGCTTTTCAGAGCGAAAGCGTCTGCGAGATTTGCGAGCTCTTGCCGGGTCCCACTTCGGGCGGTTGGAGGAAATTTCGGTTAACTGAAGAAGAGAGTAAGGCACTCGGCGCCGACATCTTGCTTCTTTGCTCGAAATGCCACCATCGAGAATCAAGAAAACGCCAAAGGCGCGACGAGGGAGTCATGGAACGACGAAAAGGGCGATGGAAAAATGGCGACTGGTAGACTCTCTTCCTTACATCTTCGATCATGTACAAAGCCTTACGTTCGCTAAATTTCAGCTGTGTCCATCTAAATGTTTATGCCCACTTTCCCGTCTTCGAACTTTTTCTATTTGCAGAGTCCTAAACCGGCCGGGTGTGAGTCCTAAAACTTCTACATGCTAGTTTACGTACGTTCCATTCTTCTCCCTCGCACTCCTTTCTTGATCTTCTTCGAACTATATAATGTACAAAAAGCCAGACAAAAGACGTTATAAATTTATCGGCCCGGAGTCAGCGCACAAAAGTAATGCGCGCTTTGAGACAATCCTAGGCGTCACGAGATATTCCTTTATCATCACCACTCCTCTCAATGTGAATGGATGAAAACGAACTCGTCTTTTGCTTATGCTTTTACTATTGATCTTTCCCGGATGTTTTCGTCGTTTCATTCAATTTATTTGAATAAAAGCGACAGAAACAATATCGGGAAAGACTACGAGGATCAAGACATGAATGCAATGCCCCCTTTTGAAAGTGACTCCTCGGGCGCGAGACCGTAGTATTTACTGTTCTCACCTTCGTCGTATGGGTTTTCACAACAAGCTTTGAAAACGTCGCGTAACACGGAGTAATCGCCAACTTCAGCCGCTTCGTACGCCTCCACGAGCATGTATTCTCTCGGAACATACTTTGGATTTGCAAGACGCATCCTCGAGACTATTTCTCCAGCCGTGGATTCGTTTTCACCCGACGTTCTCAACGCCGCTATCCACGCGTCCAACGCCTTGGTCCACATTTCAATCTCTTGCTCCGAAAATGTAGACTTGTAAAATGCCTTCTTCTCGAGAAAAGTTGAAAACGCCTCCTTCGCCGACATTTTTCGCGAGATTAGGTCCGGCGCAGCGTTCGAGAGTTCTCTCCAAAACATCGTCCAATCGGCTCTGTGCCTGTAGAGAAGATCCTGAATGGTTTCATCGTATAAATCGCGCGCGGCTGCTTTGCTCGAACTCGGCGCATCGTCGCGAAAACCAAGCTTTTTTGCCCAGACATTTGTCACTTCATTTTCAATCGTTTTCGCAAACGTTTCTATGAGCACGTTTCCTTCAGCTTCTTTTCCTTTCAATAGCGTAGAGAGTGCAGAGCATAAGGTAAAGTAATTTGCAACCGCAGCTTGCGGCTGCGCTGCGAATGCAAAGTGGTCACCGCTCCCCGTCCATTTCGCAAACGCGGGATCGTAAGCGTCGAGAAAACCAAAAGGACCGTAATCCATCGTTCGTCCGGCGACGAGACAATTGTCAGCATTAAAGTTCCCTTGACAAAATCCAACCCTTAACCATTCAGCGACGCAGAATGCAATTCCAGCCGCCGATTTTTCTAAAACAGCGCGCGCGACATCTTCTATGGGAGCAGTCGAAGACCAAGAATCGTTCTCTTCACTAAATTCCCGAAAATAACAATGTCTCACTAGCATTTCGAGCTCTTGTTTTTGTAACGGACTCGCGTCTGGTTTCGAGGCGCGACGCGAGAACAAATCCAAATGACCAACGCGCAAAAACGAAGGCGCAACGCGCGTCGTAATTGCGTTGGGTTCTTGAATCATCGTATCAGGGTCCCGCTTTTGCGCGCGCACTCTGCCGACGATGGCTTCTCTTTCTGAAGCGTCAAATCGAGCCAGCCTCGGATCATCTACGGTCACTTCGTTGAGTTGTTTCGATACTTGCTTTTCCACCGACGCGCTGTACCAAGGTCTATTTGAAACATCGCCACCTTCCGATCGAATGAGGGATAACGCACGCGTGGTTGGAATCCCTAAAGCATCCATGGCTTCGGAAGCGATGAATTCTCGAATGCTCGAACGAAGTACCGCTCTTCCATCGGCGCCGCGACAAAACGGCGTTTGGCCACCACCTTTCAACTGCAACTCGTACCGTTGATTTGTTTTTGGATTTAAGACTTCACCAACTGAAATAGCGCGTCCGTCTCCATACCCTTCACCAGTCCCAAACGGACAGTTCGAGGTGTGTTTCTGGCCCATAATACTCAAAGCGTATGGCGTCGCCCACGTTTTCATTCCCGGTATGGCGTCGGAATCTCCGGAGAAGAAACGCACGAACGTCTCGGACGATTCGTCACCTTCACATAACCCTATATCTTCGAGTACTTTTTTCGAATGGATGATTAACGCCGGACGTTTCAAAGGCGTCGGCTGTACTCTCACGAAGTGTCCAGATTTTACTCGACGAGACTTTCTGTTCGGCGCGTTGACGTCGGTTTCTGGGTCTGGATTCAATTTCTCCACCCAAGAGTGGTTCGATATGGATTCCAATCTGTCCTCGGCTTCTCGAGCGCCAGAATTTCCGGCTGCCGCACTCGTCATCGTCTTTTGATGTTGTTGTTGTTGTTGATGATGTTGGTGTTGTCGCCGTCGATGTTGAAGGAACCACCTGTTGTTGCACAAACACGTCGAGGTGCTGCGACTGCAACTGCTGCGCTTGAATAAACAAGCGGTTCCGTGTTTTAGAACTGCACTAGAGAGCATTCGACGAAAACGACGAGGACGAGAAAAGATAGCGCGCGCTCGTTTTCAGTTCACTGTGTTGGGTTTCCTCTCTTTACCAAAGTTTGTTAACTCGCGACTTCGAGCTTTTTTGTGATGTCACTGATGTTGTGTTTTCCCTCTCTTTGAAAACATGAAAAGTTGGATTCTTCACATCTTCTTCAAACGACCGTTGAAATGGGGATGAGTATTGTTGATGATTATGATGATGATGGATACGAAAGTCCAGGAGCTCGGGTGCGCGCGAGAGCGAGGATACAACTAGGAAAGCTTTCGCATTGTCCCTCAACATCGTCTACGATGGCGGCAACGATGCCATCAACCCCGTCGGGAGAGCTGGAACAACCGCGCTCAATGGGGGGGAGGATTTTCAAAAACAGCAACTCCTCCTCCTCAAAAGAAAAAGAAGAAGAAATAGAAGCGAACGAAAGAAGGAGACAACAGTCATCGACAGAAACGACATCCACGTCGTCCGTGTTGATGCATTCTCAGATATTAGAGTTGGAAACGACGATTCAAGTACTCCGAGAGAAGCTTGCGTTGGCGAAGAGTTTGGAGGAAGGGAATAGGAGAAATCTCCAGGAGAAACATCGAAAGTGCGAAGAGTTGATACAATCGAACGATGATTTGAGATGCATGCACAGAGAAGTATCGAAAGAGCTCGCCAAGTTAAAAAGATTCATATCTTTCCAAGGCATTGGCATTTCCAGCATGAGGTCGGCCGCGGCAGTAGCAGCAGATGAAGACGACGATAACGATGAAGACAGCCGTTCGTACCTCGCTTCGCTTCTTACGGAAGCTAAAAGTGAAGTTCTCGAAAAGCAACTCAAAATAGACTCGTTAAAGCGGAAACACCTCTATATGGAGAAGGAGGTCACGCGATTGCTAGAAGAACAGAGAATTACTTCGAAGAAAGAGATGAAAATGACGGAACAGTTTTCTTTGCAACTTGAATACGCGCGCTCTGCAGCTCGGGAAAAAGACGAAGAGATTGATGAACTGAAAATGAGTATTGAAGCGTTAGAGGCGGACAGAAAAGCGTTCGAAAACCAACTCGATCACATGTCAGACAAGTCAGTATCGTTGATTCAAGAGTTAGAATCCGAAAAGAAAGAACTGCGCGACGAATTGGTGCAAACGCGGGAAGCGCTGAAAAAGACTTTTGAGGAGGCTATGAGTTCGATGCAACGAGAATACGATAAAAGAGAGGAGAAAACAAGAATCGAAATGCGGGAGATGAAGAAAGCGGCATTCGAGACATCGAAGAAAGCGTACGTTTACGGGCGAAACTTTGCGTCTTTGCATTACGAACGTGATTTGGAAAACATTACGCACGACGTGGCGAAAATGTTTCACGTTCGAGAGACAGAAACGGAGAGAAAGTCGACGAACGAGCAACGTGTATTCAAAGCGAAACTGAAAGCTCAAAGAGGTTTTTTGCTTCAAACGCGGGAACAGCTAAAACTTGCAAAGGAGAATAATGCCAAGCTCAGTCGCGAGTTGACAAAGACGTACGTAGAGGCTGGCAAGGAAAAGGAGAGACTTGAACAAACGCGAATCGCAGAATTAACCAAACTGAAAGAGTGCATTTCAGAGCGAAGAAGAGATGTGGAAACCGTTCAAAAAGAGTTCAATGATCTCTTCGCGAAGAAAGCGAGAAATAAAGAAGATAATACTCTACAAAAAGAACTGGGACGGGTCAAAGACGAGCTCGCCGCGACAAGAGAAGAACACACTTTAAATGTTGCCGCGCTCAGTGATAAACTTCAAAAGGCGGAGATGGATGCAGAAAAATTTGAAATGAAGATGGTTGCGCACGCAGTGGAGAAATCGAAACATTTCGAGGAAACAATAAACGCAACGGCTCTCGAATCTGAACGAAGAACGGAAGAAATGCTTTCGCTCTCGGACAGAATACGTTCCTTCATCGAAGAAAAGAAAGAAGTATCTGCTTTGGACGTCGTTGTCCATAATGAGGAGAAAACGTCGAGGAAGTTGTATCGAATATTTAAGGACGACAGCGTCGATGAGGAGAAGGAAAACGTCACCGATTTCTCATGGACGCCCAACGAGAGCAGCAGGAAGAAGCCGAAATCGAGAATAGTTATTCCAAAGAGATCTCCTCTCTCGACGATGCGATAGATGATTGTATAGCATGTAGAAGCAACACCATTGTGTTTTGATTTGTGTCATAAGTACACATAACTTTCGCTTTTCAATATATTTCGTAAATGCAACCCTACAATAAATCCACTTTTTGCTTTATTCTGATACTCCCGTCTTCGTCCGCGGGGGTGCCGCGTTGGTTTTCTTTAATTCGTTTTTGTCTTCTTCCGACAAAGCTAAAATTCGGGCGTTGTATTTATCGAATTTTTTCCACTCTTTCGCCACTCCAAGCACGCAACATCCCTTGATCAGATCACATGTGAACGCGACGCGGGGATCCCCTAAATCCACTTTGTGAAAGTCTGCGCTGACTTGCTGCGCAATTGCGTCGATGGCCTCCATTCTCGGGACGCTGTTGTTATAGCGAGAGCCAAAGACGATGGAGAACGTTGACTTTTTCACTCGGTCTTCTTTCGTTTCACCGTCAACTTCTATATTTGGTAAAAATCTATCGATGATAGGTTTCGCATGTGCTTTAATCTCCTCACTGCTTGCGAAGCACACGTCCTGGACTGGTAATATGCGCTCTATAAATCTCGAACGCGTGCGAGACGTTTCTTTCACCTCGCTCAAGTACCGAACGACCATTTCCGATGGATCTGCCTTGCTCGCTGCGTCCTTTGACATCAAAACAAATATGCACGCTTTCATATCTAAGTCTACGATTTTGAATTTCTTATTTTCAATCTTATCGTCCTCTTTAATTGATTCGATTTCGGATTTCAACGCGTCCTCGACCGATAACACCGGCGGCGTAGGTTTCTGCTTCTCCTTTTCAACCGCATCAACATCATCTCCTTCTTCTTCTTCTTTTGGCTTATCAGCATCCTTCTCGTCGGGAGGTACGATATCGTCGTAAATGTCCAACATTACCCGCATCAAATCGCGTGCCGTTTGTTTCTCTTTTCCGACGTCGCTGGATATTAGAAATCCTTTAGCACCGTACGGAATATTCGCGGAGGATGAACTCTGTAGTTGGTAAAGAAAAAGTTTGTTGTTTTAGTTGTTGTTTGTGATGGTTTTTGGAAAAGCAGATATTATTAATCGAGTACATAACACAGATGGTCGGAAGAATATGAATGAGAATAAAACCTACCGCGCGTCCAAATCTTCGCTTTTTTATCATGGCTCCGTCCTTTCCACCTTGCCATCTTTTACCAGCCATGTGTTTGTGTGTTTGTTTGTGCGTCCCAAACGTCTTATTAATTAGGTTATTGATAGTAGTTTTGAAAGTTAGGGGATTTTTTTTTGGTCGATTGATTTGTCCACACAAAAAGAAAACCTGAAAAAGAAAGAAAGAATGTCCACAGCAACAACGAGAAAAGGGAAAGTATTCGTCGTCGGAACGAACGAAGTCATAACATCTGCAGCCGTGACGGCAATATTGTGCGGCGAAGGACGCGAAGACGACGACGAGCGCGTATCGAGAGACGAAATCGACTCGACTCCAAATCCAGTGAATTGGTCGTTACGCACTAGGTATTACGAGGCAGATTTAGAAATCCATCACCACAGCATAACGATTGAAACAACCGATGGTGATGATGTCCGCGACGACGAAGAAGATGATGAAAGCAGAGGCGCGACGATAAAAAACAAAAAGACGCAAAGGATTTTGACCTTAGCAGAAGCGAGCGAGTTTAGCGCAGTCGTCATGGCGTGTAAGTGCGATAACGCGGTCGACTTTTCTTTGTTAAAAGCGTACGTAGATTCAAACAGAGCGGTGTTTTCGAACTTGATAGCCGCGGTGGATGGAGAAGAAGTCGACGCGACGCGATTGCTTCTAGTTGATGGCACCGAAGATATCGACAGCGCAGAAGTAAATCCATTCATAACTCAATGGTGCTTACTGAATAATATTGAACCCGTTCGAGTCTCCTTGCTCTCTAGAAACGCCGACGATACGCTGCGAGAGGTTGGACAGCGATTAGGGGATCCGCAAGGCGTTCAACGAGTCGTCGACGCGCTTTCAGCGACGAAATGGCCCGGTTTAATTTTAAGCAACACCGCGGGAGGAGGTAATCAAGACGCGGCTACGAGGAGTGTTCGGAGCGAATCGACGGAAGCGGTTGAAATTGATTCAGACGATGATCTCGATTTCATACAGATGCGAGAACGCCGCGCCGAAAACGGGAAAACACCGTCCTCGAGTGGAAGAGGGGCGAGCGCATCACGGAACAGGAGCAACGACAACAATAAGAAGAAGAAGAACAACGGTATAGAGAATGATATTGATGAAGACGATCTTTCGTTTCTCGGAGCCGACAGCGAGCTCATATCGAAAATAAAAGCCATATCTGAACGCGCACAGAGAGGAGCAGGAGACATGTCAAATGAGGAGAGGAGGGAAGCGGCGTTTTCGGCCATCGAAGAGTTGATGTCAGCCTTTAAAGACTTGGATCCATTGCAGGAATTTAATCCACTTCCAACGTCAGAAGAAGGAATGCGGAGAGAGATAGAAGAGGTCGCAGGTAGTTTTAACATGCACAGTGCTGGTCGCGATTATGAGGACGACGACGACGACGATGCGAGCAGCAGTTAGCCTGTAGCAGCGAAATTTGTATTCAAAAAATAAATATTTTCTCTCGCTCCTGCATTCGTCTTTATCGCGACATCAATGACAACAAACGCGTTCGAAATGACCAGCGGGTCGCTCGCTCGAGTGTGCCATGAGAATAAGCAGTGCGTCATAAATACCCGTATTGCGTTCCTTCCACGTGCAGTTGCTTTTTATTATTATTTAGGTTTCTTTCTGCGAACGCGTATTTTTTATTGACCAAACTCGTTCTTCTTCTTCTTTCAAACACTTTCAACGAACAAACAGGTACGCGCACGCACCAGAATTGAATGACACTTTGCATTTGACGGGAAGAGGTATAAAAGAGCTGAAGTGTTTAGAGCCGTACGTTAATTTGCTCGCGATACACTTGACAGCAAACGTCATAAGCTCATTGGACGGTTTGCACAGTCTTCGAAAACTACGCTCCTTACACGTGGCCCATAACAATTTGACCAATCTCAAAGGCATTGAAAACCTCACCGAACTCCGCTTCCTAGATGTATCGAGCAATATTGGTATGAACTCTATCGATGCACTCGCAAATCACGGCTCTATCGAGGTTTTACTGTGCGGGAACAACAAGAGTTTGAGATGTATCGAGGCGCTCTCGACGTGTCCGTGTTTGACCGCGATTGACTGTCGAGATTGTGGTATATCCGGAACAGCAAAGAATGAGAGCGAAAGGATGTTGAGTGTAATATGCAGTTCGAGTTGTTTAGCTTCGTTGAATTTGAACGGGAATCCAATCATGGCACAGATTAGTGAGCCGTTTCGCATTTTCTGTATTTCAAAGGCGCGCGCGTTGCAAAATTTGAACGAGATACCCGTTCTCTTAAAAGAACGTCGGATATCCGAGGCTTATATGCTTCGAGGTGGCCGCGACGCTGCTCAAGAAGAAAAGCGAAAGATTCATGAAGAAGAAGAGCGAGAGCGAGAGGAACAATGGGCATGGTTTCATGAGCTGATTGAAACCAAGAAGGAGGCGGTATAAAAGGCGAGTTTTTTCTATCATATCTAAGTTTACATTTCAAGTGAACGGCACGAACGAGCTATAATCACAACTCCGCTTCCGAAGCCTCTGTGAACGCGTCCGATACGCTGTATTTGGCTAAATCTTCTAACGAACTACCCGTGTTCAAAACTCTGAATTTACCATCCGTTCCAGAAAACGCCATCGAAATACTCGTTTGACATTTCAAAGCCTCCGTACTTCCTGCAGCAATGGCACACGTGCCAGCGGATGCACTCGCCGTGGCTAAACACTCACAGTCGCTATCCTCTTGCAACATGCACGCGTAATTCGCATTTCTTGAATCCGTGGCGTTGACACCGACGTGTAAACATTGTAAATTATTGATACCACCGCACGCGCCGCAGCCGACGTTCTCCCACTGTAAATCTTCCAAGTTTCCTTCGTCAAACCGCGCTAAAAGCGTCAACGACGATACGCGCCCGTGTTTCCCCGCAAAATCCGTCAGAAGAAGTGGGTATGTGGATTTCACTCGAATGACCCGCGGTATCGATCGCACGCCTCGCGCGAAGGCCACCACGCTTAAAAAGGTTGCCTGTGAGGGTGTTGTCGTCTCCATTAAACCGTCTTCGTCCTGTCTTGATGTTCTCAGTAACGTCATCTCATCCACACTCACGCGAAACGATGAAATTGCGACACCCTTCTCCGTTAAAGTCGATCTATTCGAGCTATCGCACGGGTCTAAATCGCCCCAATCGTCGATAGAACCGTTCGGGAAATACGCCAGGCCGATTGTGAACGACTTTTTGAATCTGGCTTTGCCTTCGTTCACACACGGGTCGTATATTCCCGCCGCGTTCACATCCATCACTATTGTTCCAGAAAATGTGAACAAGAACAAGGGTAACCATCTCGCGGACGCGAGCAAAGAGAACATTTTCATAGTAATTTTCGTCGTCTCACGCGCGTGTGTTTTTGTAAAGTGTCACACAAGTGTGTATCTGACGTCTAAAAAACTTGAAAGACTCATTGAAAAAATTACTCATCGAACTTTGAAACTCACAAACTTTCATCAATTTTTATATCGCCACAACAACACAAAGTATATGCCCGATGCAAATATATCGTCAATAATTTGAAGAGATGTGTAAACAGACAGATACAGAGAGATAGGGGGTGAGAAATCATGCACTCGAGGCGCACGGGAGCGTCGTCATCGGCGGCGGCGACATCTTCTTCTCAACATCGTCATCAACACCATCATACGCGAAGTTTCGATGAAAAAGACGAAGAGTTATACAAGAAGAGAGGCGTGGTGAAAGCGAGACAAAGACGAAAAGTTGTCAAAATTACCGTAACCCCTTCACGATTAATGGAGTTGTTCTTAATCGTATTGCTCGGGTGGTTCGTTTACGACAACTATCGAAACGATAAAACTAAAAGGAGTACCTCCCTTCTTCGAGACGAAGGAGAAAAAACAACCATTCTCTCCCAAGTTCAAACACTCTTTGGTTTCTTTCGTAAAGAAGACGACGACGAAACAACAACAACAACAACAACAACAACAACAAGCGCGTCAGAGAAGCAACAAGCGCGTCGATCGAAGGGAGCGAAGGTCTTCGTCTCTTCCGAGAAGGAGGATGAGGAGGAAGATCCGTTAGCAAAGTTGGATATGTCTCTTATCGAGCGCCAAAAAGTTCATGATGCCGACGGCGTTGGCAAAAAAGAGGACGATTTCGATGCGGATACTTCAGAAGGAACGCTCGGCAGTGGTGCAGAAGTCGAAACACACAGAGAGGGAAACGTGGCGTCACCGAGAGCGTCTTCAAAGCGACCATGTAAAGGCATCTTTAGCGCATTAGAATTTGGCGAGTGTTCTGTGAAATGTGGTATCGAAGGAGGTATAAAACTCCCACTGTTTGAGAAGGATGACAACATGGACGAGGATTGCGTCTTACCGAAACCGCCGGTATCATCGAGTATGAAGTGCAATGTCGGTGTAGAGTGTCCGCAAAACTGTATCGGTAAGTTTGACGAGTGGACGGCGTGCGACGAAGAGTGCGGCGTAGGATTTCGACGACGACAATTTATAGTAACACAACCCCAGAAAGGTACCGGATCAAAGTGCGCGTACGTTAATGGGCACGTAGCCACGGAAAAGTGTTTTGGAGATAAAACAGGCACGACATTTTGCCAAAACAGGGATTGCGCCGGAGATTTTGGCGCGTGGTCGAAGTGCACAAAAGAATGCGGGGGAGGCACGAAGCATCGCGTGTACTCACAAACGCAAAAAGCGGGAACGTTTGGTAAGTCGTGTCCGTATCCTGACAAATATCGCGAACAAGAAAAGTGTAACGAAGAGGAATGCATACTGCCGGACTTTTGTGAAGGTCGATGGAAAATCACCGAACCTTGCAGTGCGAAATGTGGCGGTGGGAAGACGACCAGGGCGTTTTTCGTGACGAAAGAGGGAAAAGAGTGTCCGAATGAAGACGTTCGAGAAGTTCTGTCTTGCAACACGCAGAGCTGTCCGAAGGCGAAAGATTGCGGTAAATGGGAGCCATGGAGCGCGTGTTCGGTTCCATGTGACGACGGTATTCAAACGAGAAGGTATAAACGCACTGGACCTGCAGTTTTCGGAGGGAAATGTCCCGAAGAAGATGGCGCGAAGCAAAAGCGCAAATGTAATTTAGGATCGTGCGAAAATTTGTGCATGGGCGCATTTACAGATTGGGATGCTGAATGTCCGAAATGCATTTCAGAAGGATCTTACACAGCCGACAACAAATTCAGAACGAGAAAGTACGTCATTCCAGATAGCGACGCTGAAAACAGTAGCTCGTACGCTAAATGTCCGCACGAAAACGGATACGTTGAGCGTCAAAAATGTCCACCGTTGATGATCACGTGTCCAGTACGATGTATTGGCGAATGGAGCGCGTTCTCCAAATGCACACGCGACTGCGACGGTGGGACAACAAAAAAGACGTATTCAATCTTTCGACCCGCGAAAGGGAGTGGGGAGCAGTGCGAGGCAAAGCATGGCCAAGTCGTTGAAAATGAATGCAACACGCATAAATGCGAACGCGAATGTCTAGGCGTATGGAATAAACACACTGGGTGCATAGTTTCGGCGAAAAACTTTGCAGATCCTGATTTGAAATGTACGGGTGAAAAGATCGAACGCTTCGATTTGATTCCTCCACAAATTGAAAAGCACATAGGGTGCTCTTTACCAACAGTCGGCGGTGATATTTTCGATACGTACGAGGGTGAAAAAGGATGGTTTAAACGTGTACTTTGCGATACCGGCAAATGTATCAAGAAGGTTGAAATCGAAATCGTTTCTGACGACGGCGGGAATAGCTATGACGACGACGACAACGATGCCGACGACGAGGAGAACACGCGCGTATCGAAAGTGCGCAGAAGTAAAAGAAGAGGAGGTAGTAGTGGTAGCATGAAATAGAACTGAGTACTCCAGTGTGTAGCCTAACCTAATCAAGCACTATCAAGCACGTGTGAAGCGTGTTTAGAGTGAATTAGAGTTGTTTATTTAAATTACAGGATTTCGATCTCGTCTGCTGTCACGTGTACCAAGAACGTTTTGCCACTTCCATCCGGATTCGGCAAAGCAACTTTCACCGGAAGATTGGCTGAAATGTACGTGCCGTCGAGATCATCCGCTCTCTGTGCAACTTCTCCCTCCATACCGTTTAAATCAGTCGCCGCCCCTTTGGTTTTCGGCACGTGATACACTACGACCGATTTGTTCACTCTGACTTTCGCTCCCACAGGAACGTCGTCCTTCTCCGAAGCACCCACGTTGACGATGGTCATTTTTCCTCTTCCGTTCGATCTTTTCAGAGAGGAAGAAGAAGAAGAAGAGGTGGACGAAAGCGCAGTCGCCGCGGTCAAAGATGAAGTTAAACTGAACATGTTACGTTTTATGCGTTGTGTATATGTATTATGTGCACCGCTCGTGTGCGTAACAAAAAGTGACGTGATATCGAAGACGAGGAAGCAGAATGAGAAGTGGATTATCTGCTTTTTTTGGCAGAAGCATGTGACAAGGCATATCCAAAACATCAAACACAGGGGTCGTGGACGACAAAAAACGTCTGCACAACAGGCTAACACAAAAATATCTCTCGCCTCCTCAGTTTTTTAAAGCGAGACAAGGAGACAACAAATAATGTTTACGACGACGACGACCAATGTAACGAACGGCAACGTGTCCTCAGACACTCGCGTCACTTCTATCGCATCTCGCTCGTCCAGCGCCTCCTCTTCCTCCTCTGCTCACTCCTCCTCTTGGAGAAAGACGAACAACCGCCCCGCGATGAGTTTTTCTAACAAGAAGTTTTTGTCGTCGTCATCATCGCCAGGAAGAGATTCCTTTTTCACGCGCGCGTCGTCGGACCCGTCGTTGAACCCGTCGTCGTCGTCGCAGAATGAAGCGTCAGAGAGTTCGAAGGAAAAGACGTTCGGGAAAAATGTGGACGTGGAGAAGTACACCATAGATCAGCTCGCGTTTCTTTCCAGAAAAGAACAAGGCAAAAAGGAAGGTAAAGTCATCCTTCCCGATTTTCACAACTGTACGAGGTGCAACGGAACAGGCAAGGATTTTTGCAGCGCGTGCAAAGGCAGGGGAACGAATGATCACGACATTACAGACGACTTCGAATCAGACGTATACATAGTCGGTTCAACGGCGGAACAGTGGAACTTGATCAAATCGACTTTAGGAGAGTCCACGCCGTGTTGGTTGTGTCGCGGTAAAAAAATTGCCATATGCAAAGATTGCAGGGGAACGGGTTGTCGAGATAGGGACAAGCTGTGGGTCAGGGTTTAGATTGCTCGCGAATACGACTCAACCGTGATGTTTATAATTTATCATTGTGGATGTCTGCTTACGTATACGTATATTTATGTATACATTTTTCATCACGCCAAAAACACGCAGTTTGCGTACGATGTACGCGCGTACGAGTACTCGTACTCGTCTAAAAATTTTGCCCCAACTCTTTTACTACTGCAGCAGAAAAAACGCGAAAATAAAGCGCGCGTTGTTGTGTACAGTGCACACATACAGCAAGAACATCCTCATTTGTCACTCTCGGGACAAATTGAATGTCGGTGAGACGAATTCGTTCTATCACATCCTCTACTGTTGCGCGAAACATACTCTCACGCACGGCGCAAAAAAGCTTTACCTCGTTCTCCGCTCCTCCAATTCTTCGACTAAAAGTGACGGCGACGAAGCCAACAGCCCCGTCTGCTCTTACTCTTACTGCTCTTACTATTCATTCTAGCAGCAGGAGAATGTTTTGTCGGGTTGTACCATCTAATGTGTCGTCTTCCTCGTCAATGTCTATGCAAAGTCATTCGTCAGGTACGCGAGTAGGATCCTCGACGTTCGCGAACGGTGGCGTCTGTCTTCGTCGTGCGTTCTTTTATTATCCTCGAACGATGACGACGACGACGACACACTTTGGCCGCCAGCAAAGCTTCTTGCTCACGGAGCGACAACAGCGAAAAGCGGGAACTAATAGGGTACGAAGAAGCTTTCAGTTTGCTCCAGTTTCTAAACAATCGGCATCGGGTGGCTCGAGAAATACAAGAAGCAACGCGACGAATGGTGCCCGAGGAAATGCGAGCGCAGCATCCCCTGGTCCTGGTGCTGCAAGCAAACCGAAACCATCGTCTGCGAGCACTGCTTCCTCTTCAACCTCCTCTGCGAAAACTGCGACTTTACCAAAAGCTCCGCGAGCGCCGAAAAAGAAGAAAGGGCCAGCAAACGGCGCAAACGGCGGTGGCGCCGGCGCCGGCGACAAGAGTAGTCCGCCGTCAAACCGA
>Ga0209306_1000852_pt1 | contig 15435 bp, 23 predicted proteins | sample COGITO_mtgs_1103_3_FD_184793 | JGI IMG/M metagenome (GOLD analysis project Ga0209306, IMG submission 184793) | Pelagic marine microbial communities from North Sea - COGITO_mtgs_110328 (SPAdes) (version 2) | ecosystem: Environmental > Aquatic > Marine > Epipelagic ... | reverse complement strand
GTGTTCGATTTCTAGGTGGTCAATGTTCATAAATCAAAAAAACCTATTCTCTTTCTTAATATCGACTCGTAATCTCTCATTACTTCCAATTGTCTAACTAATAAATTTCTATCCACCCTAGATAATTGATCTGATTGCGAACCCCATAGAAAAGAATTTAGATTTTTTATCTTTTCTAGTAGCTCTGCACGCTCGTTAATTACTCTTTTTTCATGCTCCCTCATGAAACCACCCAACCAATAAGAGACTCTAAAAGGCAAAACGCCCCATAAGCCGCAATCAAAAAAGCGACCAAGACAAGAGCAGAAATAAACCGTTTCAATTCGGTCATAACATTTCTACCCCTGCTTGGATCATCTTTAGGTTACTTTCTTGCAGAGAAATATTGGCCTGATAAATATTATTGGCTATGGCTAAAAATTTTGGTGGCAAGTCTTCAAGACTGATAAACCCATAAACACATAAAAGCTTTTCACCCATTGCAAACACTTCCATTGTCGTGATCACAACCCACGTATTTTTGGCGGCGTCGGGGTGTTTGGCGTTTAATAATTCGTCATCTTCTGACTGTAAGACAATCACATCATCAATGGAAAATTTTGATGCTGAAAGCGCTATGTGGTGGCGCTCTTTTCGCTGGATTTCGCCATAAATGGCGCGCTTAAGTGTGAGCGTTTGTTTGTATTTTTCGCTGATAAAATGGCTCATTCTTCACACCCAAAATGCAGTCTATCAACGGCCGTCCTTGACACCTGATTATCATAATGCGCCTGACATTCATCAAAGGCGCGGCGCTCATTTTCTGACAAGTCATAATCTAGTCTCACTGGTTCGACTCCTGCACCTTGCATTTCTAGGCCCTTAGCGGCGATTAATACAAAGTTTCTAAAACGGCTAACGGCTTGCGCTTCTTGGATGGGATTTTCTGCGGCGACTATTTCGGCGGCGGCTTCTAGTATCTCGGTTTTGATAAACCCCTCGCCTAGTGCCTGAAAAACTGAATTATTAATGGTATTCATAGCCCGACCTCACTAGCTATCGCTCTAGCATTGTCAAACGCTTGCATGAATTCTGTAACCTTTGGTTTTGCTATAGTTGCCTTGTGATTTCCCTTAAAAGACAAATTAACAACGCCAGTTGTTTGAGTCGTTACAACGTCAAACTTGACGTACACCCCCCAGTTGGACAATAAAAAATCTGGTGATTCATAAGTAACTTTCATAATCTCTTTTCCTTGTGTTTGGCTTTTTGTGTTTGGAGTGCGCCCAGCGGTTAACTGTTAATGCTGCAAAATTTGCGACCAAGCAAAAGAGACTTGCAACAAAGGCGCGTTGGAGACCAAACACACTTTGGAAATACAAAGCTAACAGAGCTAGACCTGCCATGTCAATTGGCTAATCCTGTAGATTTATTAACCAATCTTGACCAATTCAACAACCTAATCTATTCTTTCGATAGACCAAGCAAAAATAAGAAAAGTTATGTTTTTAGATTCCATCTATCGTTACTGCAAACAAGAAAGCAAAGGGCTTTCGGGCGCGTCTGCTGCATCTCACTTAGGCATTTCTAGCACTACGTTTAATAATTATTGTAATTGGCGTAATACTGGCGCTTTTCCCTCTCTTGAAACCATGCACAAAATAGCGGCATTTATTCAATGGGAATTTGATGATGTTTTTTTAGCTGTAAGTGCCGCCCGCTTTGACTTTATGGCATTTGATAGCGACCTAGAAAAACACCTAAATCCCCCAAAAAATAAACCCGTTAGACAACACGCCGTAAATTTTTAATGGGTAAAATTCTGACCTTTTTCTGGTTTGGGGTTTTCTCAGATTGAGAATTGAGGGAATGGCTACAAGTCGCGGTTTATATGGCTTGTAGCGCTTTGATGCAATTTAACTTTTTATACATTATGCGAAGTTGGGTAAATTATGTTCAAATTCAAGCACTTAAACCTATTAAAACGGCTATTACTTACACGAATTTGCACAAAGAGCCCAAAAACTATAATCTCCGCGCCCGTCAATTTTAGCAGTCGTGTGCCACTTTGCGGAATCAAACACACTAAAAACCCCTTTAAATTATTTTTAAAAAAATGGAATTATTTTTATTTATGCTCACAAAATACGCAATTATTGACTCGATCAATAGTGGTTTGCTTATTATGAACGATAAACACACCCCACCTACACACCTGATATTTGAAGATTTATTCTTAAAAGGGTCAAAAATTGACTGGCCCGCGGCTTGTGATTACCTCGACACGCCCGAAAAAACCATACGGCGCTGGTATTTATTGAAAAAATTCCCCGCCATGGCCGCCAAGCTCCTACACATTAAGTATAGGGGCTTTTTACCCTATTCCCAAAAGTGGAAAAATTGTTACTTTGATGATGATGAAAACATTGTCACGCCCTACGGCGTATGCAAGCCGTCGGATTTGGCGTTTGTGCATCGGTATAAATGGATGGGCGAACAGTCACGGGCCGAACTTAGCGCGCTAAAGCAAAGTAAAGCGCTCATTCAGCAAGGGTTATTTGCGGATGAACTCAACGATAAAATACAGGCGTTGCAAGTGTTGGCGGATAAATTGACCCCCTACGCGCCCAAAAAAGCCGCGAACTAAGGGGCGTTAATCAATGCCCGCCTTGGCAAGTTTAATCCTCAGATCGGCTATTTCTTGAATATGTCTATCGTGCAGCTTGTCCGCTTTGATGATCCAGCGGGCGCGCTGTAATAGCTCGGTCTCATGGATAGTGCTTTGTCGGGATAATTTCATATACATTTCACTGGATATAAATGTACTGGGCGTACTGCCCAAAGCGGCTGCGACAATAAGCAACGCGCCGCTTTTTAGCTTTTCGGTGTTGTCCTCTTTAGCCACTTACCACCTGACCCGATTTAATATGCTGTATTCGGCCATCCCCGACCCACTTAAACCCTTTTTTAAGGGTGCGCGTGCCTTGTTTAAAAGGTTTAAATACTGGCTCGCTGGCGGTGGCTGCTGTCTGTCTACGTCTGTAAATATCCATGGTTTATCCTTTTTGATTGGTTGATTGTTCTTTGCGCCGACTGAGTACACCTTCTACCGCGCCGCCGCCAAAGTAAAACGTGATAATAATACCCACGATGATGGATATGTCACCCTGTAACATGGCCTTTTGGGTGGTTACATCGATAAAAAACGATGCAAAAAACGTGGTTAAAAAGGCGATGGCATACGGCACACAAAAGATGATCATCAAATAGCGCTGGGCTAATTTAAACGGCTCATACAATTTTAAGAGTATATGGAAGCCGTCTGCTTTTTCTTCTGCAGTATAAAAGCTTTTATCAATGCCCGCGCTGACATTTTCGACCAGCTTATCGGATGAAAAAATTCCTTTCGCGGCGCGCCACATATTGCTAATCATCGACTATACCACTGGTGTGTTTTTTAATTTGATAGACCACCACCGCCCCAATAACCGCGCCCGCTATGGCTTTTAAAACAAAATGATTATTCACACTAATACCTCATTAATGCCCCGATATTGGCCCGCAATGCGTGACCATGTGGCGATATTGTTGGCTTTTCTGACGTCTAAATGTGCCATGTTTGACGGGCTAGTATCCACATATAAGCCAATACCCGAAAAGCCTGCCTCAATGGCGGCGTCATAGACTTTCTGCCGACCCTCTGCGCTAAATACCCGCTGCCCCTCAATGGTTGGGAATACGTCCACGGCTAAGAGTTGCCCCCATTTATCCACATTATGCATGGAATCACTATTATCATGGCGGCCTAAACCGCCCTCGGCGGGTGATATGTAAACGGGTGAGTCTAATATCTCTCTGAACTTGTCCAGTTTTTTTAATAGCTGGTTATTCATTAGCGGATACCAGACGCCGAACTCTTGCGGCGTGAAATATTTAAGCTTTGGCTTTGACATCATATATCCCGCTATGGCTATCAGTAATGCGCCTGTGATGGCTAATTTTTTCAACTGCATTAGGTTTCACTTGCTAGCCCGTCGACGCGTATTTCGTCTGGCCTATTGGCCGCTAATATTGCGGGCGTGGTGGTGGTTAGATAATTCAAACTATCAATGGTTTGTTGCAAGTCTAAATCGACATTATTCACCGCCTTAAGCGTTTCATGTATATCAATGACCACATCGTCACCACTATTTCTAATAGCTATTCGCTCGGCCTGCGTAAAACGCTGCATAAAGGCATGGCGGGTTATTTTGCGGATCGGCGCGACCACCACGGGCAATTCATTAAATACGGGTAGCCCGTCCACCTGTCCGGCGTACTCTTTTCCAATTACACTAACATCCATGCTCACTAATTCTATTAAATTACTTGGCAAGGTATCGCCCTGTGAAAAACTTAATTGTGACACCCCTATGACCACATTCGATTCGTTTATTTGCGCTAAAAATTTAGACATACTCAATCACCTCCCAATATACAACGCCTTTCACCGAGCTATTATTGCTCGATGCATCCCCTTGCCCCGTTCTAACCTCTGTGGCACTAAATAAATAAGCATAGGTTACTGACCCGCCATAACCTCCCGCCTCAAACCCACTTGAATGGATCACGTTAATGGTGGCCTTATCTAAATTCACCTCATTGATAGTTATCGCCGCCCCGTTACCCGTGGCGCTGCCTCTTTGAATAGATGCAATCGGGCTTTTTGGTTGGGCTAAGATTTCATCTTTGGCCGTTTCAATGTCTGCCTGCATCGTTGCCAAGGCGGCGCTGACTTCTGCGGCCGTGGCGGTTTGGATTTCGGTTGATTCTGCATCCAATAGCGCTTGGGTTTCTGTGGCCCTTGCTTGGATGGCGGCCAATAAATCGGCGGCTTTTGTGTTGACGTTGGCCGTTATGGCGGCGGTTTTTGTGTCCACGTTGGCTGTGACTGCCGCGGTTTTGCTATTGACGTTTTCGCCAATGACCGCGGATTGTGCATCGAACGCGGGCGCTAAATTAACGGCGCTTTGAAACATAACATTCCCTATAGTTGTTGATTGTTGGCCCGCCTGCGCGGGTTGTTGCTGCTCTTGATTAGCAGAAGTTGCCGTCAGAGTCATTATGTCTGGCGCGCTACTTTCTGCCCCATCATTTACAATAAGTGAAAACTCGTATGCTCCAATCTCATCAGGGGTAAAAGTGGGCTGAGATACTGTAGTGCTTGATAATGTTGCAACTGATCCAACTGGTGCAGATTTTATCGACCAAGAATAAGTTAATTCGTCACTATCCGCGTCACTGCTTCCTGTGCCGTCTAACGTGACAGTTTCGCCAACTGATATGCTTGATTGATCGGGGCCTGCGCTGGCGGTTGGCGGGGTGTTGCTCGCTGGTTTAACAGGTGCGCTTTGCGTCCAGAATGTAGGGCTAGATTGACTTTGTATTAGTAGACTTTCGCTTTCTTCATCTACGAACTTATTAAATACTCTTACGTCACCTATGCGCCCCTCAAAGTTGTTATCTTCATCTAGCGCCTTTTGCGAACCGACTACTAATGAGCTTGCCGTACTAATTTTGCCATCAGTTAACGTATTGGACACAAGAGAATTAAAACCGTTTAACCTATCTTCTATTGTCGTTCCATCCCAGTTAACCGATATACTATCAACTATCCCTAGCGCTCTATCAGAGCCAAAGCCACCACCTCCAAATGTTGCCCCATCCTGCACCCCACCATAATAAGGTGTTACACCGCTTCTTACGGCCATAGTTAGAAAATTAGCTGATGCAGTAAATATCTGGTTTGAGACAATACCCTTACCTAGGCTGTTGCTATTAACCCTTACATTGGCAAAAGCTGAGTGAGCGCTACCATTAAGCAAGTCAATTGAGTCATTTATTTTTATCCACGATATTGTGTTAGGAGGAAAAACCGACCACTTATTAGCGTACGGGTGTAAAAAATCATCAATATAAAGTGCGCCCTCTACCCCTCGTGGTATGCCAAAGCGTTTGTTGCCGGATGAGTCGGCAAGCAATAAAGAGTCCATTCTTAATGTTGCTAATTCGTCAGCATGGACAGCGTGTTTACCAAAGGTGCTATTATGTTGTGGCTCCACTAATTCAGTATTTCCACAAAATAAGTGTAAGTCCCTATCAGCTATTAAATAACTAGGTACTCTTGTTTCAATTGCTAAAATTTGGTTAACAATATCAATTTTAATTAAATCAACGGGGTATCTAGTCGCTAAATTCTCGTCTTTAAATAAACGTATATCGCCACCATGCCAACTAACATTATTCCAAAATGTTGAATCAACATGGTCTTGGGTAATCATTAACAATTGGTTGGTTTTATTGGCTGTAGGAGCTAACCCTGTTAGCTTTTGCGAGTATGTAAAACTCCCCGTTGTTAGCGTTGGCTCGACCTGCCCAAATATTTCTCGGTAAGACTCTGCGATTCTTCGCCCAAATTCATGGCGCGAATGGTAGGTTTGCAGGTGAACACCATCATTAAACCCGTTGTCATCAGTGCCGCCAACGCTAATATCAATGCCTGTTACCGTTTCTTGTGCAATATAAATTGCTGCATTTTCTGCGGCTAGTTCTATCTGCGCTGCTCTTATTGCTGGCGCACCTGTTGTTGTGCCATTACCGTCTCGGCCAATAACACCATGCAAAGGCACTATAAACATATCGTGCGAATTGCTTAAATCTGTGTCCATATCAGAAAGGAATTGCAACACATTGGATTTATAAACAGATTTAAGTGTTTCTATAGATGAGTCACCTTCTGCGGTTTGCAGGAAGAACCCACGAACACCCCCAACAGCTTGCGCCCTGCGTAGTGCTGATTCATATAGATTTAAGCCACCAACTCGATCAGTGCTGGTTTTAAGCCAGTCACCAGTCCCGCTGCCATTTTTAGAGCAGGGTATAAACCCAATTGGTACGGGGTTATTATCAAAACTGTAATAGCTGGCAAAAAACGGCATCCAGCCCCAACCATCAGCATCAGAGCTTACCGCGTCAACTTGATTTACATTGGAGTTAAATCTAGGTTCAAACTCTTTAAAATTATCATCATTACCAAACAAGCTAACAGGCAGTTGATTTTGCCCTAATGCGTATATTGACGCGGTTTCGTCAGACTCACCCGACATATTAGATTGCGCTGGCCCTAATACCCACCAATCACCAACCTTAATATTGTTTACTGTATCGGTATCCGCTGGCGTATCCACCATTCGATACTCAATAGAATGATTACCAGTTGACAGGATAAACGCATCTGAAAAAGTGCCGCCTGTGGGTGATGCTATGGCAGTCTCAAATGCGCCACCGTCAACACTTCGTTCAATAGCTCCCGTTGCTGTGTACGTACCCTCAATAGTTACGTTTGCAACATCTGAATTATCTCTCTGCCACATTCTATGCTCTGGTATTGTTATTAAGATAGCCATTTGTTATTTTTTATATCCGCTTAATGATTTGGTGATTGTGATCGGCTTTAAATTGCGTTTTACCCGTTGCATAGTGCCAGTTTTATACCCCATATTTTTTGCAATATATGACCACATAACTTTATGAATTTTTTTGCGCTCTGAAAAACGTAAATTAGGACTATCTAACCCTTTTATGATCGCCTCACCTAATGATCCCGTTTGTACATAGAATTGTGCAAAATGTGTGCTTGCCCCTTTTTTGTAAATCTTGCAAAGACTGCTTAGCCTTTCCTCTAATATCTCAAAATCAGAATTGTGCAACTCGCAACGGGCAATCATGGGGCTAACTCCTGTAAATTTCCATCACCGCAACTTTTGCGGCTGTGGCTGAGTTATTAAAGGCCCATAATCCCGACTCGGTTTCAATCACCGCGCCGCCTGTGTAGTTATTACTGCCGCGCACCATTAGCCCTTTTGTGGCGTCTATGGTGTTATCCGCACCGACATATAACTCGGTTAGCTCGGCGCTAATGACTTGTAATTCAATTTTGCGGCCCACTCTGGCATTGCCTGCGATAAGTTGCGCGGCTTGCCCTGCGGGTATGGTGATATGTGCGGGCGTATTTAATACCGTGCTGACTAATTGCCCGACTGTGCCAGTGTCAAATGTTACCGTCGCCTCAAAATCAATCGGCTCTACAATGCGTTGAATGGTGGGCTGATTGGCGATATTGACCGCGCCCGACCCCGAACCAAATACCCTTGTATTCGCGCTTTCGTATTCAACATCAATATCAAAATCTGACGTATTGACAAATTCCACTTGGTTTGTTCCATCAAGCACAAATTGACGGCCTATGCGGCCCGCCAGTGGTGTGGGCTCTTTTTTAAATGACACCCCGAAGTTAGCCGTTGCATCAATAATAGACAAATACAGACTAGTGGTAACAATCGGTACACTTCGGCCCGCTGGGATCGTAACTTTTGGCATTATCTACCCCCTGAAAATGCAGCGAATGACACGCCAACTAGCCCAAGGGCCACGGCCACATATAAGACCATTTTTTGTGATGCGCTGGCGACCAAATCCTGACCCGCTAACGACGTGCTGCGGGCAATGCCTGCTATCGTTTCTTTGTCTTCGGTGCTGGCTTGGGCCACTTGCGCCAAAATTTTACTGTTTAAGTTGCTGCTATTGGTGGATATATCCGCAAGACCACTTGCAAACTTTTCGGCCTGCTGGGTTAAATTGCCTGAGACTAAATCAATCGCCTGACCGCCGAACTCGGATACCATGCCAACCGCGTCGCGGGCGTTGTCGCCGACTTCTTGTATGGCGCGGGTTGATGTGCTACCCACTACCCCAAGGGCTTCTTTGCCAAAGCTAATAGATTGATTAAGTGATTCGGCCACAATGCGCTCATTGACTTTTGCTTGCTCTCTGGCTGCATCAATCGCCGCTTTGCTTATTTCTTCGTTGGCTTTAATTGCGCCGCCGTCAAGCATGTTGATCGTGCCACTATTGCCCGAATTTGCGCCTGAATATTCATATTCTTGATCAACCGTCATCGAATTATCAATGTCTTGCTCTGTGCGCGTTGAATTATCAATTTGCTGATCAAGGTTATAATCTTGATTATTCGAGTCTCTAACCGATTGGTCTAGATTGTATTCAGAGTTATTCGAGTCTCTGACCGACCTATCAATGTTTTGCTCTAAATTGTACTCAGAGTTATTCGAGTCATTGACCGATCGGTCAGATTCATCAATTGAAATATTCGACGCGCCTGCAAATTCACCGTCATTGACCAGATTTGTGGTCTCTTGTGCGTTTGTGGTGGTTTGTCTGCTGTTACTTCTACCGCCCATTTTATACGCTCACTTTGTATATGTATTCGTCACGGCCAAATGTCCGTGGGCGCTGAGCAAATAATACCGCGCGCAATCCCCTTAAGCCTTTTTTAAGATGCTCTGGGTTGCGGGTGTGAAAGCGAATGATTTTTGCGCGACTGGCGCGGGCCAAATCAATGATTTCTTGACGATTATTAAGTAAATCTTTACCCACGACCGCCACCACCACAAACTCGCCCGCCTCCATTCTTGCGACCACCAACATGCTTTTGTTTTTGGTCAAAAACACGCTGGCATTGCCGCGGCGAATTTCGCTAAAAATTTGCTTTTGTGCGTTGCCCCATAACGCGGGCTTTAATTCTTTTTTAACTTTTTCGGTTAATGGTATTTTAAACATTTTTTACCACCAAAAACGCCAATAATAAGCCGCCTAAGATCATCAAAGGTGATACCCCGCCTTTGTAATTTAACCCGCCGAACTCGTTACCGCCTGCACTAAAGCCAACGTCGCCGTTGCCGCTTGTGGCGTCGCCGCCTGATGCACTATAACCGCCCATGCCGCCCATTATTTGCCGCCTTTTGTATTGATGTAAATCAAATACCCTGCACCGCCAACGGCGGCCAAGGTGGTTGCTTTACTGATTGCGCTAGATGCCCACAATCCGCCGCCAAAGCCAAGGCCCGCGGCTAATACTGGATAGATTAAAAAGAGGGGCATAATCCCCCCTTATCTAAGCAGTAGAACGGCCGCGAGTAATACCCCGCCGCCGATCATCATGGTTTTTGTGTCGATGCCCATAAACTGGCCCGCCATTGGCTGGCTGCCTGCTTGTGGGTTTTGGTTTGCACCTGTGGCGGTTTGGTTGACGGTGTTTGCGTCTTTGCCGCTGTTCACATTCGCCGCGGGTGAGACTTCCTCTTTACCCCAACCGCTGGCCCATTCGCCCAACGATTCTTGTGCGCCTGTGCTGACTGACTCCCACGCACCTTCGGCAAACTCGCCCACTGTGCCTAATATATCGTCATACCACATAAAACCCCCTTAGATGGCTACTTGTTCAAAGCCGTCTATCATGGTTTTGATTGCGCCGACGCCGTCCACTTGGAACTCAAAATTCAAGCCCTCGGTGGTGAGTGCATCATTAAAGCCAAAGCCAAACACGATAAAGTCAAGAATTAGCTTATTCGGTTGCAATGTATAGCCGCCGTAACGTTTCAAGCCATGATCAATGCTTGCGCGTGACATTTCGCGAATAACTTTTTTACCGCGTTTAACGATCACATTACTGATGCTGACTTCAGATTCATCAAACACCATGCGCTGAACGCTCTCGCGTACTGAGCCATTAGGGTATGCATAGGTCAATTTGCCCGCTGATGTAGCAAAAATAGACACCTCATACAAAGATGGTAAATATTTACGCCCGCCGCCGACGACATTGGCCGCTGGGTTTTCTGACACATACGCCGAACCCGACACCGATAAAAGGGCGGGATCGCTGGCATCTTTCGTGCCAAAGTCAAGCGTTAGCGTCACATCGTCATAAATCGACGTTGCTAGGCTGGTTTGATAAATACCGCGCGGTGAGCGACATTCGAATTTGGCTAAATCTAAATCGATTATGCCCGCCGTTTCGGTTTTAGATAATGCCTTGTTAAGCATTTCTAAATATTCGCCGCTGGCTTCTGCTACTGGCGTGCCGCCAATGTCGATGGTCGCTTTTGCAAGCGTGCCTTTAACATTTAAATTCGTTTCAACTTGTATGACGTGGTAAACCAAACCGCCATCTAGTTTAAAATTCCACTTTCCATAGCCTGAACCCGTTGGGGTGGCTAAAGCGATCATGGCTGGCACAATGGCCGCCGCTAATGCTGTTTGTTGCATGTTCTGCCCCTTATCCGATTACGTCTTCAACTGCGTCGATATTATTTGAGGCCCATACCACGGCCGCCGCTACTGCTAGCGCAATGCCTGCACCGATCAAATATTGTTTGTTTTTGTTGCTCATGTTTTTGCCTGTTTAGTTGGTTGTTTAAAAAATCCCCTATAGCTAACCAAACGCTTTGCAAAACGGTCAAGCGCATTTTGATAAACTAAATTGATTTATTTTTAATCAACTGCTTAGCCTGCGCCGCTCTAATGGCCGAATTTACTGGGCCTTTTGCAAAATTCATCTGGTTAATTTATACCCGCTATTTTTATCCATGTTTTTTTGTTCTTTGCTCCATTTTTGGCGCAAATTGGCGGCGGGCTTGACATAAGCGGCCACTTTTTCAAAGTTACCCGCCGAACTTGAATACAGATAATGGACTTTTGTTCTAACCATTTCGTCTAGCTGGCTGTAATGCATTTCTAAGGCTTTATTTTTGCTACCAAGATCAATCATGTCGGCGCGACTGCATCCCGTAGCCTCCATACACCGTTTAATGTCGTTTTCGTATCCCTGCGCGCCGATGATTTTAATCGGTGATAAACCCCAAATCGTTTTGGATACTGTGGCGCTGCGTTGAAATATCGCCACCCCGCGCAATCCAAATTTACGGCCGCCCGTCCATATTTTACCTATAGTGGTGTTATCGTCGCCTATTCCCTCGCAATATTCGCCATATTCCTCAAACACCGCGTACAAAATGCGGTTGCCATCACTGGCGACCCAAGCCAGCTTGGCGAACCATTCGGCCGCCGCTTGCAATTGGGCTTTGTTTTCTTTTTCGTTTTTGCCGCGTATGACGGGCGTGTAGGCCAAGGCAAACTGCTTACCACTGGTCCACGCACTGGCAAACGTTTTTGCAAAATTTAGGCGGGTTTTGTACTGGTACACCTTGCGCCCTGCAATTTTTGTGTATTCGTGATGGGGATCAAAAATAATAACAGGGTGATTTTTGGGTATAACGCCCAACTCATTAATAGCAATACCCTTGCCCGCGCCCGTCATCATGCATATTGACGTATGCATAGCATTACGGGCCGTGGTGGGGTTAATCGCCATTTTTAACCGCCTTTCTGTGACTCCACCATAGCGAACCTGCCAGCGTACCCGCCCCGCCTAGGGCCATGTATTCGGGTATATAACTATCGTCGTCAATGCCCTCGCCCATGGATTCGATGTACTGCATCACCGCGTTACCATGTTTCATAATGGCGGGCGTCATTAATGTACTGATGATCATTAACTGCATTTGATTAATTTTCAGCGGTTTGCCTGTTTGCTCACTGGCAAACTTGACCGCCTGAATCACCCCCTGCACCGCAAACCCTGCAGCCGCATCTTTATCGATTAAATCAGTTTTGGCGGGGTTTATGTCGTCGCTTGGCGCGTCGTCATCATCTGCACCACCAAGGCCCGCTAAAAGCATGTCCAATTCTTGATTGGTGGCTTGATAATCGGGCGCGGCGTTTTGCACTTTGGGCGCGTCTTCGTCGCTTGCCTGCTCGGTTTGCTCAGGCTCATTTTGCAAATCGGCGGGCAATTCTGGCCCTATGTTTTGCAAATCGTCATTTTGCTGTGTTTCGCTATTTTCCTGCACTTGGGTTAATTCGTCGCTCATTTTAGCCCCCGTTTTTTATTGGATAGATACGCCGCGCCGCCAAAGCCCGCCGCGGCCAATAAAACCAAGCCGACTTTTGCAAACGTGGGCAAACTTTCAGGCGCTTTTTTGTCATTTTGCGCGGGTTCTTCTGGCTCGGCGTTTTCGGGCAATTCTTGGCTTTGTGGCTCAAAATCTTGCAAATCGTTTTGCATTTCTGGCGCGGGTTCTTCTGGCGGCGTTTCGGCTTGGTTTGCTGGCATTTCACCAAATACCCCAATGTTTTTTTGTTCGATGGCCTCCCAGTGATCAGCCTTTGACCGACTGGTTAACCCGCCGTGACCGTTTTTACATACCATGTAGCGCATTCGCTTGCCTGTTTTTTGGCGTCTCACTTCGGCAATTGCCCCGCAATCGGGGCAAATACATTGTTTTATGTCTGCGCTGGCTTGTTTCATACTTCGCCCCCCTCAAGGCTATTAAATTCCAATTGCAAGTTATTGAATTGCATTTGTAAAATGCCAATTTGCTTGGCGATTTTAATGCCACCCGTTAGCGGGTTAACATTGCCCGCTTTAGTGCCTAACTCAATTAATTGCGCTTGTATTTTTTGCATATCTGCAACAATGCTTTGCTTTTTGTTCACTGGCTTACTAGCTCCGTTTGACTATCGGCGTCACTCATTAAGTTTTGCCAATATAGGTTTAAATTCTCGGTAATTTCTTCGATTTTTGCGCCAAATTTGGCGGCGTATTTTTTAACGTGCAAGGCTTTTGGGTTTGGCTGATATGCCATTAAACGCCCTGTTTTATGATCCCTTGCAATGGCGGGCTGTTGGTAATGTTCGGCCAAATTGGCGGCCCAACCGCGCTTTAATATGGCGAACTCCAAAAAGCTGTTAAAGCGCTCAGCATTTCTAAAGGTGATTTTAAACTTGTTGGAGTAATCCGCATTCCTGATCACCCCCGCCCACTTTTTAAGTCTGATAATACTTTGCTGCAGTTTTTGATTAGCTTGCGCCAAGCGTTGTTTGACTAGGTTAGGGCTTATTTTACTTGCGTAATTTTTACTATTTAGCTTTGCTATGGTGGCTTTTTGCTGTTTTTCTCTTGCCCGTTCGGCTTTGATTTCGGCTTTAATTTTTGATTCTTGAATGCATATATCTTCACCTACTTGGCGAACAATCGCGCCCATGTGGGCCGCTTCAAACTCACTGACGCATTCCCAAGCTGGGGCGCGGGCGCTGGCTGATATGTTGTAGCGATTGCCTTTTATGCGGCCCTGACTGCTAAAAATTTCGCCCGTGGTTTTATCCACCTTATGACTGCCTTTTGTCATGTAGCCCAAGGCTTTGAGTAAATAGCCTGTGGCGGCGCGGGTATCGCGGATAATTTCCAAATGTGAAAACCCCTGACCCCATAAGCTTTCGATTTGTTTAGCCCATGTTTTAAACTGGTATTTTTCGACTTTCCAGTCCATTAACATGTGTACGTGTGGATTTTCGCCCACTTTGACCTTGATTTTTTCGCCGTTTATTTCTTGTTCTTCTAGCACGTCGGGATTTTCAGCGACCCAAAGTACATTTAATTTTTTGAGTATTTTTAGCGGACCAACTTCTGAATGTTCGACGTCGTAAACGGGCGGGATCTTTTCATATTGGCCTTGAAGCGGCGCGGTTTTGTTTTCTTCTTGCTCTGGCGCCCAAACCCAACCGCGTTGATATTTTTTCTGCATACCGTCTAAAAAGCGGCTAACCTCGCGGCCTATGGTGCTTTGTGTTTCCCACTGAACAAGGCAAAACGGCCCGCTTGACCTTTCGCCGTTGCAAAAGTCGCCCGCGCTTTTCACGTCTGCCAGTTTGCAATATGCGCCTGCAGCATATTCGCCACCAAGCCTGTCGCCTTTGTAGCCCAATGATAAGTGGGTAAATTTGCCGCTTGCCACTATGCGCCCGCATTTTTCGCGGGTATAGCCGCGCATACTTGGCAAGCAAACGACTTTTTGTATTCTTTCGCGGCCCTCAGAATCGAATGTTAGGGTATTAAACGATTTAAAACCCTTACCTATAGCGCTGGTATACGCGCCTGAGTCGATTATCTTGCGTACCGCGCCCGCTGTTAATGCTTCTGTGTATCTATCGCCCACATTTGCGGCTGGCGGCTCTTGTAACCGATCAAAAGATTCTACACTAGCCCTTAATTCATCCGACCAACTACGCTTGTAAATTCTAAAGACTGATTGCCTAGAATTTACACTATTTATGCTTGTCGGACTTTTGCGGTTAAAGACAAGTCTATTGGTTTTCTCGCTTTGCTCGCGAACTTCGTTCGATGGTGCGCCCCATACAGACTCATAAAACTGGCGGTTTTTTTCGTGTCTTTCGGTTTTGGCAAATTCAACATAAAGCTTTCTGTTTTCGCTTTTTCTTTCTTCGGCTTTTTTAAAATCGGCTAGCGTTTCGGGAAAATGATAAAAGGCGTTTTTTGGGTAATGGCAAAAAGCCCCTTTATTTAGGGGCTTTGCGTGTTCGATTTCTAGGTGGTCAATGTTCATAAATCAAAAAAACCTATTCTCTTTCTTAATATCGACTCGTAATCTCTCATTACTTCCAATTGTCTAACTAATAAATTTCTATCCACCCTAGATAATT
>Ga0209306_1000832_pt1 | contig 15558 bp, 8 predicted proteins | sample COGITO_mtgs_1103_3_FD_184793 | JGI IMG/M metagenome (GOLD analysis project Ga0209306, IMG submission 184793) | Pelagic marine microbial communities from North Sea - COGITO_mtgs_110328 (SPAdes) (version 2) | ecosystem: Environmental > Aquatic > Marine > Epipelagic ... | reverse complement strand
GTGTTATTGCATATCTTCTCTCTTCTTCATCGAAGAAGAAGTCAACGACGACACATGGAGGAAAGAGCATTTTTTGGGAAAGAATTCCAACCTTTCATTTGAAACGGATTTTAGTACCGGTGGGGGAGTTTGTATCGATTAAAATCGAGAGTTCTCTCCTTTTTTTTTGGATTGCAGAAACAACACAACGTCTCTCGAGCATCCATTTGCGATGCTCAGCCTATCATGACACTCGGCTCTCATGAGATCGATCGAAGAAACTTTGATAGGTGAAGTACGTTGATTTTTGATTGAAATATATCATTGAAAATACCATATGTTTAAGTCCATATGCGTATTTTAGTCGGCGGCACTACTAAAACCCGTTTCAAAGTCTCAGTCCTGCTGAGGCGAAGTCTTATGTTTCCATGAGACGGCGTGGTGGACCGTCGCGACTCCGTTCCGCGGGGCTCGAAACCGCTTTTTGAAACCAACATATCACCCGCCACATTCTGTGTGGCAGTTTTAGAAAGTTGTAATTCCTAGTTATTTGGAGACTTTTGTGCCAGACAGTCCAGGGAAATGGACTTATAAGTCCCCATATTTAGGGTATCGAAAAAAACACAAAACACTGCAAATCGCTCTTCACGCTTCATTCATTCCCCGCTCAATTAGCGCTTATCAACTGTAAACACATCATGTGAAAGCTCTGACATTGTAGTTTCTAGATATGTATGTAACTCTTCGAATATCATCCGTTAACATATATTTTGAGACCGTAATGTGTGACATTTAGGTGTCTGCATTTCGAGAAAGGTTTGGAGACTTTTGTGCCAGAGTGGTTGTTGGAGGAAAAGCATGTTTGTGAGCGAAAAAAATGTATTTTGAGTCCATGAGAATGGAATTAAATGAACGTAAAGGGACAGTTTCAAGTGCGACTTCTTTCTCATGTTTCTCATGTTTCTCGTGGGATTTGGTTGTTAATATAAACTAGGAATAAAGTTGGTATTAAAAAAATCCTCTTTTGCGCCAATAACACGATGCCTTTAATTCAGTTCTTCTTCTTTAATCAATCTCTTTTTTAAGCGCTTCCGTACTTACTCGGCGGCGATTCACCCTTTGGCGCGTCTAACAAAGGCGCGTGGCGATCGTCGTCGTAGTTCCCCGTGTGGTCGTCGTCGTCCGAATCGTCGCCCCCGCTTGGGCAACAGCACGCTTCGCAGATGCAACAGTACGCTCTTCGGCGTCGACTGGAGCATAAGGCGACGTTGGCGATGTCTTGGGACCCCGGGTAGCCGTTTCGGTTCAAGTCTCTTTCTAACTGGTCGCCTTCTTTGACTAAATGGACCCAGGAGGAGAGGATGATAAACGTGCCGGCGGCCATGACGATGAACCAGGAGACGTACGGGTTCGTGACTTCGGGTTGCATGGCGATGCGGAGTTGGTCGGCGGACATGAGGAAGAAGTCGAATGCGCCGTGGTAGAGCCAGGAGCGGGAGATGCACTTGATTGGATCGATGAAAAATCCGTTTGAGGCTTGGATGATCCAGTGCGCTCGGACGTACCGCATGCCAGAAAGACCGGCCCAAATGGCGTGCATGGGCATGAAGCCTCTGGTAACGGTTATCATCGTCGCCGTGGCACCACGTTCTTCGTCATACAATGGACGCCCGTCCATGGTTTGTACCGTGCAGTTGATTGCAGTTTGGTTCCAGCTCGTGATGGCGACTTCGGTCTGGTTGCCGTTCGGATCGGCGAAACCGTACCGGGTCAACGCGCGAACGATGACGCTTTCGCGTTGTTTCGGATCATCCGTGACAACACCCAAACGACCGCTACTTTTCTGTTGTTGTTCCCCCTCGTTGTTGTTGTTGTTGTTGTTGTTGTTGTTGTTGTTGTTGTTGTTTTTGTTGTTGTTGTTCGGGTAGCTAATGCCACCGCCACTATTGCTATTTTCTCCTCCCTCGTCGCTCTCTTGTTCGCCCATTTTCCCAACCGTCAATCTACCATCCTCGGCGGCGCTCACGCTGGATAATCGCAAGTACTCCTTCGCGTTCGATGGTCTCAATATCCCCTTCGTGATGTACGAATGCATGCCATCTGTCGCCTTCTCGAGAGACAATTTTGTTTGCGCAAAACTTTCGTAGATGCCTTGCAAAATTTGGTTCTTAAACTCCCAAATGATCTCGCGATCGTCGTACACCGGGTGCAATTGGCCTTTACCGCCGCTGCTTTTTCTTGAAATACCAGTCATCTTCCCGAGAAACGGGATCCATCCAGAATCCGTGGACATGAAATAACTCATTTTGTGTGATTGTTGCTTTTGTTGTTGAATTATGTGTTGTTGCTCTTGAGCGTACGCTCTTTGCGCGTCGTCGTTTACTTCTTCTACCGCTTTTGCTTTTTCTGCCGCCGCCGCTTTAGATTTCGACTTCGTGCTCGTGATCAAGGCTGGGATGCTTTGCGTTTCTTGCGTCACTTCTTGCGCCGCCGCTGCTGTCGCCGCCGCCGCTTCGTTCGGTATCACCGCCTCCGCGATTGGAGTATCCAAAGACCCGCTCAACACCACAATCCTCGGGTGTAGCGGATCGGTACACACCACCGTAATATCCGCTTTCGTCACGTCCATCAACACTTGCGTATTTTGCATTTGCTCGTACGTTCGTACCCCGTACTGAACGTTCTCGATCCACGCGAATCCTAAGCCGACTACCATGGCTAACAAAACAACCTTCCTTGGCGACCGAGTTCGTTTGGACCAGCCGATGGCGTACGAACATCCCCCCATATCCTCCTCCAACTCTGCTTTGCTCCCTAAACTGTCGTCTTTCGCTCTCACCCACCTGCTGGCGACGAAATACTTCGCCGTCTCTTCGCTAAATCCGGCTAAAATGAACGCCAACCATGCCGTCGCCATGATCGTTTCCACGCTGACGCCTCCTTGACCTTCCTCGTTCGTCGGCGGTTCCGCGCTAAACGCCATCGCCGAGTACCCGAGCAACGCCGTCACGATCCCGGCGGCGAACGCTCTCACCGTATACACCGCGATCGGCGCCACAATCGCCCCACACCAAAACGTCTGCGCTAAAACCCCGAACGATAAGTGCTCGTGAAACTGGTCGTTGTGCCCTCGCTTGGACATGTACACGAAAAACACCGCCCACATGCAGCACGGAATCAACGCGGCGAATAAGACAATCACCGCGGACAACCAATCGCCCTCGCACTCGAGCGTCGTGATGATGCCTTTCGCGAGGAACAATAAGAGCGTCACGAACAGCCACGAGAACGAGCTCGAATCGTCCGACCAGACCGAGAGGCACGTGACGTACCAGCTTTGTCGTTGCGCGAAATCTTCGACGCGCGTTGCCGTCCTCGGCGACTGAGGAATGCTGCTGCGCTTTGGGGGTAACGCCATTTGTATCGCGCTCGTCGTCGTCTGATGATGGTGATGGAAATGATTTTGTTTATCTCTCTTCTTTCACTACACTACTCTCTCTGTTGCTGCGTCTGCGTGTGATGCTTAAGAAGGAGAGGCACTCGAGCGCGCAGCACTCACCCACCGCAGAACGTGCGAAATTGATACAAAACAGCGTCCGTCGGGTTTCTTTTCTTTCCGCGTTTGTTGTTGTTGTTCTTGCGACGAGATTTTGATGATTTTGAGGCGCGTCTTCGTTTGGGTGTTCGACAGTTTAGGGTTTTATTCGAAACCCTAAATTTTCAGTTTTGTGTGTCGAGCAAAAAAAAAACGAAACGTCTTTGGGAAAAAAGAGAAGAAAAAGAAGCGCACAAAATAACAGAACGAGTTGACTTTAAGAAGAAGAAGAAGAACAATGGGGAAAAAGATTTCCGGCGCGCAGAAGAGGAAGAAGAGGAAGGAGAAAGAAGAGCTCGCGAAGGAACTTGCGGCGGAAATGGAGCGGTTGAAGCTTGGACCGACCAAGATATGGACGGGTTTGGTGGTGCATCACAAGGATGTGTTTGTCTCGCATGTCTTGTCGAAATTGAATACGACAGATCAGATGTTCTTTTCAAAGGTGAATAGAGAGAGTCAAGATGTGCTTGAGTACGCCGGGGTAGACGTATCGAAATTACGATGGGGTGTTTACGAATGTTCATCCATTTCGACGTTGGAACTGTTGTGGAATAACATAGCTTGGGGAGAGAAAAGTAAAATTCTTGGAAGAGTGATGGACCAAGCCTGGTTTTGCAAGGAAGTTGCTGCAACGAACAAACTCGAGTTCCTCAAGTGGGCGAGAGAAGTGAAACATTGCGAGTGGAATGAATGGACGATTAATAAGGCCGCATATAAAGGTAATCTCGAGATGCTGAAATACTGCTTCTCTAATGGTTGCCCGTGTGATGTAGAAGAGTCGTGCGTTCAAGCTGCTATAGAAGGACACCTCGACTGTGTTCGATTTCTTTTCGACAAAGTGAAACCTTCGCGAGATACGGAAAAAGAAGCGGCACAACAGGCAGCATGCGGTGGTCACGTGGAGATCTTGAAATATTTCGTCGATACAAGAAAGATATCTGATGAGGTGAAGAGTGACTGCGTGGGAAACACTACAATGTATGGCCAACTCGATTGCCTCAAATACTTAGTCGAAGAGGCGAAAGTGCCTCTTCACGACTGGCGATACATCGCTTCGGCTCGGTACTACGAGCACCCCGAGTGCGTAAACTACTTACTCGAAAAAGGGTGCCCGGAACCAACGGAGGAAGAATACGCGCACGTTGTCGCGTTTTTTAAGGGACATAGGAGGCAAAGCACATAGGAGGCAAAGCTCACAGCGCACCGCGTAGGAGCTCCTCCGCGTTGTAAGTGAGTGCGCGTTAATACATACACACATATTTTTCGTCTCTCGTTTAAAACTCACCACAACAAGAATATCTCTCATAATAAATGCGCGTTTTTACGCGCGAGAAGCACACACAACACAGGAAATAAAATATAAAGATGGCAGATTTTGTGGGGACCGGTGGTGGTGACGATGGTCGCGACTCGTTTTCTGTATTCGAGGCAGAAGAGAGGGAGGAGAACGCACCGCTCTTCGTCGTCGAAGATGACGACGGTGATGATGACTCAGATTTTACATCTTCCCGAGAAGGAGGAGGAAGTGAAGAGGAGGAGCGGATGAACGGACACGAAAACCGAAAGACGGGCGGCAAAACGACGACGTCGTCGTCCTCGTCGTCGTACTACGCGGAGCGACGGAAAGTTTTCGCGCAGCAACTGAAGGAGACGGAGCCGAAAAAACTTGTCCTCGGGACGCTTTCGGTGTTGTGTTTTATCAAATTGCTGCAAAAGGTGTCGCAGAACGCGTTCGGGGTGAATCAACCAGGGAGAGGCTTGAAGCATCGATGCAATCGGTGCGCGAAGAAAGACGCAAGAGTGAAGTGTAATCGGTGTAAAAAAGCATGGTATTGCTCGAAGGAGTGTTGGAAAGCTGCGATTAAGTTGGAGATTTGTGAGTGTTGTTGACGAGTCAAAACTTCCCTCTCCGAGCGCTCTCGCGGAGCACTTTGTAGATGATTTTCAATCAAATAATACGAAACACTTTCAAACTATATCCTCATCGACACCTTATCACACGGTGCACAGATTAATGGTATCGGACAAGTGCAACAAACGCAGCATGGCCGTGTCTACTCCCCAGGCGTGCGATGCGCTCACCCTCGGGGACGTCGTGTCTTTCCTCGACTCTAACATTTTCATGTCGTAGGAAAACCCAAACAAGTTGACGACGTCGCACATCATCGTCGCTAACATAATTGCGTGTAATCCAGTCGGTAAGTTCGTCGGACACGCGTAATTCTTCCCTAAACCTAATTCGACGACGTCTTTACGTATGGCAAAGTACGAATCAATCTCGTGATTGATCGCCGGGACGGATAAAAAATAGACGTTTTGCGGATTGGCGGCGTTGGCGGCTTTGTAATACATGGCGCTACCGTAGTGCCAAAATAACCACGTCTCACCCTCTGGCGCTGGTTTTAACCCCCAAATTTCCGGGATTATCGATCGTTTTTTGTTAAACATGCGAAACGTTTGTTTTGTCCCGGCGAAATGCGTGTTATTGTCTTGCATTTTACCTTCCCTCTGTCCTAAGTTGTACGCGTTGAAACGAAAGACGGCTTCGTGTCGATCGATGGCGTCAGCGACGCCGTCCGCACGTAAACCCGGTCCATTCCCGACCAAAGCGCACGTTTTGTAATCTCTTCTCACGTCTTCGTTCATGGTTTCAATTTTCCCGGTTATGTGCATCCCGGTCTCTTTGTTATCTCCCAGCTTCATCGCTCTCGGGTTGCACTTTTTCGAGACGGTTAAACACGCGATTTTGTTCTTTACGTTTTGCGTCAACAGTTTCACCCCTGGCATTAATTTCGCCGTTTTTCTCGCATCCTCCGCGTTCGCACAATCTTCTAATCGGTTCATGCAATCCTTCAAATGTTTATGCGCCGTCGATCGACCGTATTTCGACGCCCGATACCGGCGCTCTCCTCGACATTTTTGCTCCAACGGATGCGACTTCGCGTACGCCAACAAATTTCGGCTTCTCCTCCTCCCAGTCTTCGCAATCTCTTTCCCGGGCGACCCTTCCGCTCTCCATCGCTTCTTATTCTCCGAAACCATATCTTTCACGTTCCCGTGTCTCATCTCGAACTCTTTCATGTTCGTTTGCGCGCGTTTCAAAGTCTCGCCGTTGTCGCCTAAAACTTGCGGATACGGCGCTCGGAGACATTTTTCCGAGGCTGAGGCCAGTCGCGTTTGGAACATCATCTCTTCGCTTTCGCTCATTCTCGTCGTCGTCGTTCTACTTTCTGCATCGTATTCTCTTCTTCTATCTCGCGCGTTCGTCTCGATGGCGTCGTCGTCTTCGTCGTCCTCTCCTTCTTCGTCTTCTCCTTTCCAACCCCTATTTTTCTCAGCACTCCTTTTGTACACCATCTGTTGTTGTGCGCTCGATTCACCCAAACTCGCAGAAGAAGACATCGTCGTCATCCCGCGAACAATCTCGAACGCGCCAAACAGAAAGAAAATTCCACCGAATAGGATACAAAAGAAGACCAACAGGACAACTTTCTTCCTCTTTGAATACGACGACGGCGTTGAAGGTGATGAAAACGATGGAAAAGAAGAATTCATCTCATCCGCACCGACACCTTTGGGAAAAGCCGTCGAAGTATTCCCCGTGGTGTTGATGCCACCACCACCACCACCACCACCACCACCGTCTTTAGTGCTTCTCCCACCATCACCACCGAAGAGCGCTTGAAGAAGGAACGACCTGAACATCATCATCGTCCCCTATCTGTTTGTTGTGTCGTCTCTCTTTTTTCTCTCTCTTTTTCTCTCAAGAAATTATTTAGGGTCTTAAACCCTATTCCGAGAGCTCTTTCCGATTTTGCGCGAAACACAAACCGCACATCGAAAGGTTTGAGAGAAGAAGAAGAAGAAGAAGAAGAAGAAGATACTACACACCATGTCAAAGTTTGAAAACGTGCTCAAAGCGCAAAAGGTACGCAATAATAATAACGAATAGTCTTCTCTTTCGCCGCTTTTGTTCGTGCCAGAGCTTTGTAAAGAGCTGCTTCTTTTCTCTCTCTTTATGCGTGCGCTTATTCCTTTTTCTTTTATCATCCGACGAACGATCCGATGTCTCTCTCGCATCTCTCGCTCGTTCGTGTGTCCTCCGTGCAAATACGCGTCACGCGAAACAAAACAGTTTTACCAACAGCAACACAAACACGTGCACTTGAAAGGCACGACGGATATGATCTCGTCGGTTGGGATTCCATTGGCCATGGCTGCGGGCGCGATCGGGTTGTTGGCGATGGGGTTGAAAGACTTAGCGACGGGCTCGAATAAAAAAGATGGCTTTTAACAGAGCGAGAGGGGAAAACTTGTATTATACATAGAGTACGTATTCTACGCGTATTATCGTCACGGTTTACGAATATCTTATTTACGCGGCGCGCTCTGCTAAACTTTTAAATATTCTACTCGTCGAGTTTCTTCCGCCGCTGACTCTTGGCCCACGCCGGAACTTGCGCGGAGACCAACCATTGCGCTTCTTCGACCGTCGTTTCTCTTCCTAAGATTTCGTTCCGGTGAGGATATCTCCCGAACATTTCTAAAACCTCCTTGTGCCCTAATACATATTTCAACGTCCACTCCAGCGGCGTGTTCGCGCCGTTCTTTTCGATCATTCTCCTACAAAATTTCTCCGCCAACACGTGGTCCTCGACGAGCTCGGAGTGTAAAAACGGACTGACGATAAATCCTAGCGCGGCGGGTGGTAAATCGTCCCCTAACCGTTCGCGAACGATGAATTTCGAGTACCGCAACGCGCACTCGTCCCCTACGAACGCCTTTTCCGTCCCTCGAAACACGTTCCTGCTAATTTGGTCCAACAAAATAACTCTCGCCAATATCGCGTCCAACCGGTTGTCGCTCCTCGAAAACGCGTTCTTCGCCAGTTGCGCTTCGCTCAACTTTTCCTTCTGCGCGACGATAACTTCCGCGCGTAAAGCTGACGTGCACTTCTCGTCGGCCTCTTTCGATCCGGAATACCACAACTCTGCGCTCATCTTCGAGGAATACTCCCTCGTGCGCATCGTCTCCCGTTTCGGCCGTTCGGAGAAATACGCAACCTCCGTGAACCAAAACGAGAGCACTTTTTTCGAATCGATCGAATCTTTCCATCCGAAAACCTTCTTCGGTTTCAAAGTCGCAGGTTTTCGTGGTGATTCTTCTTTGCTCGAAAACGTTCTCGTTGGTTTCAGTATGCCTTTTACCGCCCCTGGAACGACCGATGACGACTGTTCTTCTTCCTCTTTCTTCTTCGAGCAGCAACATCCCATTTTTTTTCTCCCTCTCAACGAACCAACAACGAGAGAAGAAGAAGAAGAAGAAGAAGAAGAAAAGAAGAAGTTTCGTCGTCCGGGGATTCCTCCTCTTCTTCGGGAAAGGAGGAGGAAAAAAGAAGCCGTAATCGTCGTCGTCGTTTTAGCGTGTTGTTGTTATTATCTCTCGTCGTCGAAAGTCGCAAAAGGCCCGCGATTGATGTTCGTTACAAAGTGCACTAACGAATGGTGTTTCCAACTCCAACGTGTTTTTTTTGCCGGCTTTTAATTTAGGGTATTAAAACCTAATGCAATCCGTCTCGGGTCGTTTTTCAGGTTTTTGCGTGACTGTTTCTACCCGCATTGCGAGACACGCGCGGAAACGCAGAGACGATTTAGACGAGGACGACGAGCGAAGAAAATGGCGATGTTTGCGACGATTCAGACGACCAACACGACCACCACCAACGGGGCTTTGACAACTTCGGTGGTGGGGACGAATAATAGTACGAAGAACAGCAGCGGTAAATCTTTTTTATCATCATCCGTGCGTCGTCACCATCATCATCGGCGTCGTCACGACCAAGAAGCGCGACTCCAAACGACGAGGACGAGAGCGCATCGTCACCACCAAACGAGCGCGAGGAGCGAAACGGGCGGAGAGACGGACGTCGCGGTGGGGAGCTGCTGTTTGGAAATCGAGCGAATGAAAATAACCTCCTCCTCCTCCTCCTCTTCGAGGCTGATGGAGGTTGGAAAAGAAGGAGAAGAAATAAACGACGAGTCCATCCCTAGAAGAGAAATGAGAACAGAGGATACTACTCGAGGAGGAAGAAGAGGTCAGTTACAAGTCGTTCACGCCATGGGCCGAGGTGGGCGCGGGCGAGGCGGACGCGGGCGAGGCGGCGGTCGCGGGAGGCGTTCGGGCGGCGGGCGCGGGCGCAAGGGTCCGTGGCGAAACCCGAATCAAGGCCCGCTGAGGAACGAGCAACTTTTGGATTTCGAGGAGCTGCGCGTTTTAGGCCCGGAGAAAGAAATGCTCGGGGTTATGAGCACGGAAGAGGCGTTGGAGAAAGGCGAGGAGTTAGGTTTGGATTTGGTCATCGTCAGTCCGGAAGCCGACCCTCCCGTGGCGAAGTTTATGGACTATTCCAAGTACAAATACGAAAAAGAGAAGAAAGACCGCGAGAAGAAACGACAGGCGAAATTGACGCAAGTGGAGTTGAAAGAAGTGAAAATGCGATATAACATCGACACGCACGATTACGACGTTCGATTGCGATCCTCGCAGAAGTTTTTAAGCAACGGGGACAAAGTGAAAGTGATTTGCCAGTTTCGCGGGCGGGAGAATGATTTTCGACACATCGGGAGAGAGATGTTCGACCGATTTATGGAAGATATCGAAGAGTATGGAACTTTAGAGAAGCAACCCGGTATGGAAGGGAACGCGATGACAATGTATATTGTGCCGAGAGTGACTAAAGAGCAGGTGAATAAGAAGTACGAACAGGAGAAGAAGATGAAGAATAAACGCGGCGACAGAGCGGAGGAAGAAGAAGAAGAAGAAGAAGAAGAAGAAGAAGAAGAGTACGAAGAAGAGTACGAAGAAGAAGAAGTCGAAGTGTAGAAAGTGCTAAAACTTTGTTTTTCAGTCGTGTGCGTGCGTGCGTGTGTGTGTGTGTGTGTGTGTGTGTGTGTGTATGTCGTGACTGTCTTTTTCTATTTTATACTCTATTTTATACATCGTTTATCTGTTTTAGTGTATCTCATCAGGTTCTTCTTGTTCTTCTTCTTGTTCTACTACTTTTTAGGCGCTCCCAAGAGCCGCTTTTGCACCATCAGCCGCACTTTTCATATCATCTTTCTTCTCTGGCACGACCGCTTCGGCGTGTACTTCGACTAAAAACTTTGGATCTTTCAACACCGCCTGCGTCGTTAATCGGACGGGTAAGTCTTCTTCCTTCATGCCGTTTCTTTTTATGAAAAACTCTTTCCACGCGCTCGCCGTCTTCTCCATGACTCGAATGTCGCTCACGTGTAACGTGACTCTTAACAAATGTTTCAAGTCAGTCCCGGCTTGCGTGAGCATAAATTTCATATTCTGCAAAGCAGAGAGCGTTTGTTCTCCCGCGTCGTTGGACAGTTCTCGAGAGACGATACCAGTGAGCCACAACAAACGTCCGAATTGAATGATCGGGTTGTATCCCGGGTTCGCGCCAGGAGCTTTAATCCGCTTTATTTCCGCCGTAGGGTCAAATGGAGGTAGCCATCCAGTTTTGATATTCTGCGACATTAACAAGCACTGGTCGGCGAGCTTCTTAATCGCAATATCTTGCTGCTGAATGCGCGCGTTTTGCGTATTCACAACTTCAAGAAGTTTCGCAATTTCCGCCGAATCTGCCACCGCAGTAACAATACCTCCGCTAGACTTGTTGTTGGGTACAGTCAACGCTAAAGAGGAGCTGCGTTCGTTTCGTTTCGTGCTAACGACCGCGACGTCTTTTCTTGGAACCGACGGTGAGGCGACTCCAAAGTCCGAGGAAGGCGGTTCGTTGCGCCGCTGTCGCCTCGTTCCGACGGTGCCCACTGCTTCTTGTAATTTTGCCGCTGGGGCTATTGCAGGCGTATTCGCATTGAACGCAGCGTTAGCTCCTTTGCAAACTCTCACGTGACCCACAAACCCAGCCTTATTCCTCAAAACTTTACCACATTTTTGGCACGTCAAGTCCGTCTCCGCGGGCGCCGCAGCCATGGCAGGTGCCTGCTGAAACAAAACTGGAGCGGATTTCGCAGCCGCGATACGAGCCGGAGGACGAGAATCCGGCAGAGTCAAAGGAGACGGAGACGGAGAAAGTATCCCTGGAGCGGCGTCGGGGTCGTATCTGGGCATTGTTGTCACCCCATCGACCGGAGAATTCGATACCACGACTTCCGTAATCCCGTGTCTCGTCTTCAAATGCGCCACCATATCTTCTCTGTTTTGGAACTTCTCGTGAGTGCAATACCCGCAGAACCTGGTTGTAGAACCAATTCGAACAGTCGTTTTCGCTTTCTTTGCTGCTGGTGGTTCTGTTCCCGGTACAACCTCGGCGGGTCTCTTCGCGACTCCTTTCTTTTTCGTATGCTTCTCACAAAACATATGTGTATCACCGGGAAGTTTAGCTCTGTTGCAGCACCAATTTCCTCCCCTGGCGCGGCACATCCAATCCGGCTTTCCGTCATTAGACTTGTATTGAATCGTCGGTGCTTCTGGCGGTGGCGGGGTCGGTTTTGGGAGTTTTTCTGGTACCATCGCAGTCACAGGCACATTTGAGGGAGGTCGACCGAGTGCGCCGACGACGAGGTCGTATTTGGGCATTGTTGTCACCCCATCGACCGGCAATTTCGATACCACGACTTCGGTAATCCCGTGACTCGTCTTCAAATGCGCCACCAAGTCTTCTCTGTCTTGGAACTTCTCGTGATTGCAATACCCGCAGAGCTTGGTTTGAAAAGCAATTCGAACAGTCGTTTTCGCTTTCTTTGCTGCTGGTAGTTCTGTTCCCGGTACAACCTCGGCGGGTCTCTTCGCGACTCCTTTCTTTTTTGTATGCTTCCCACAAAACACAGTATCACCGGGAAGTTTAGCTTCGTTGCAGCTCCAAGTTCCTCCGTTGGCGCGGCACATCCAATCCGGCTTTCCGTCATTAGACTTGTATTTTTTAATCGTCGGTGCTTTTGGCGGTGGCGGGGTCGGTTCTGGGAGTTTTTCTGGTACCATCGCAGTCACAGGCACATTTGAGGGAGGTCGACCGCGTTTCTTCATTGCAGGGGCGACTGGCGGCGCGGCGATACTCGAGCCGTTGCCTTTACACGATCGCACGTGCATCGTCAGAGGACCTTGACTTTTGCAAACCTTGCCGCATTTCTCGCACGTAAGCGCACTCGAAGCGGCAGCTTTTGCGGGCGGTGGTGGTGGGGCGACAGGAGCTGGAGCAGGCGCCGCCGCGACCTTTTTGACCACTGAGACCGATTTTACAGGCGAAGGTGTAAGTGAAACTGAATTTCGAATTTTCCCTCCCGCGTTTCGAGTTTTGGTTACGCACGCGCGAATGTGCGAAGATCTTCCCGGACTATTCTTCTCGAAACGTTTCCCACAATGCGGACAATCGAGCGTTTTCCCAGTGAGCGAGACCGGCTTCTTCACCGCATCACCAGACACGAGAAGGTGCGGCTTCCGACCTCGAAAGCTCGTATCTTTCTTATTCGGTACCGCTGTCTCATCCTCTTCCTCCTCTTCGTCATCGGTCAACAAATCTTCCTTCTCGGGTTCGATATCATCAACCGTCTGTTTCCCGCGCCCGGACTTTCCTTTTGCGACTATCGATTTCACATTCGCGGACTTTGGCAAATGTTTTTCGCAAAATATCGCGCCGGCAACCTTTTCTTTTGAACAGCGCCACACGCCGTTTGTTCGTGTGCACCTCAAAGCTTCTGGCACTTTATCATTCGATTTGTTCGCGAATTTTTGCGTTTGAAAAGCAGGTCGTTGCTCATCGTCGCTTTCGAAATCGTCCAATTTGTTGGTATTTTTCGCACCACCACCTCGACTTCTCGTTGAATTCGTCGCCGCTGGCGGGAAATTGACGTCGTCGCGAAGTAATCTCTCCGCGAGCGCGTCGTCGGGAGTAACTCGAACACTTGCACCGGCGCGTTGTTTTGAAGGCGTCTTTTTCTTTCGCGAGGCGACATCCGCCGCATGCGTTGCAAAATCTCGGTCGTCTGAATCGCTGTCTCCGTCACCGAGTAACGTTTCCTCGATGCCTTGCAAAGTGCTCTTCTCTTTACCCAACGTCGCGTTGTTCTTTTCATCACCGCTGTCTTTGCCTTTTTCATTCAATTGCTTTTTAGAAGGGTGAAAGATTTTCGGTTCTTCCGAATCGCTGTCGTCGTCCGTAGCTTCAGTCATCGCTTTCGATGGAGTCATTTCTGCAGACGCCGCGTCTTTTTTCCTTTGTTGCGCCGCGTCTTTCCCAAGCTGTAGAGCTTCGCGATGCTTAGCCGCCACGTAGGCGTTGATTCTGTCGTCAGTAAGTAAAGCCATCTTGCTACCACCGGCGTGCGCGCCACGACATTTTATAACGTGCACGCGCAACTTGGACGAGCCTTCGAAATCTTTCGCACACGCGGGACAAGATATTTTACCTCGATACTCTTTCGCGGGCCCGGCTAGCGGCACCACCGCTGGTACCGCCACCGGCGGTGCTGCCGCGCTTTCTTTGACAGAGACCGCCGCCGCCGCTTTCGTCGTCGCGGTAATACTGCTCTTTTTCGCGTTGTTATTATTATTTTGCACTTCCGGTGGCCCCGGGGAGTCCGTAAGGAGCGACTCGTTCTCGGTGTAGATCGCGTCCGCCGGCGGCGAGGCTCGTCTTCTAGACAGCGGTTGCGTTGGAATCACTTTAGTGGTGTTCGTATTCGTCGTCGCAGTAGTAGTTGTTGTGGCATTCGTAGCGTTAGATCGACTACCGCCGGCAGCAGCACCACTAGATAATTTCGTAGGTACCGATTTGTTCGTCACAGAAGTCGTCGTCGTCGTTGTGTTCACCGGACCGGCGCTTGTGGGAGCATCCTTTGTCGTCGCCGTGCCCATAGGTTGAGGATCTTTCGGAAATTTTGCGACTTCAACGAGTGGCGATTTCGCTTTCTCTTTTTGTTGTTGTTGAGGTTGCTGAATTTGCTGTTTCGCCACGGGCGACGGTGTTCCCTTGCTCACATTACTTACTACCGTTCGTTGTTGTTGTTGTTGTTGTTTCTTCGTAATCATCGACGCGTTCGTTTGCGTCGCCACGGTCGATTTAATATTCGCAGTAGCTCCGGTGCTCTTGTTACTATTGTTGTTGTTGTTGTTCTTGTTGCTAGTAGTATTACCATTGCTCGCCGGCGGTGATGGCACCACTGCCGCCGTCGCTGGAGCCGCCGGAGCCGCCGGAGCCGCCGGAGCCGGCGAAGGCACTCCGTTCGGAGACGCGCCGCGAGCTCCTCCAGCCGGCGCCCATGGACTCGCCACCGGACGCGTCCACACGTTCGCCTTCTTCTGTCCAGTGCTCGCGGGAGGAGGATTACTCGCAACAGCAGCAGCAGGAGGAGGAGGAGGCGTGGGTGACTTCCCAAACGCCGGCTTATGCGTCGCTTGCGAACCAAACACGCCTTTCGCCTGTTGTTGTTGTTGTTGTTGTTGTTGTCGCTGTTGTTGCTCTTTTTGCTTCTGCTTCGCTAATAACACAAAATCCTCCGCGTTCATCGCACCTCCGGCGGGCAAAACGCTGTGTTCCCTCGACTTCGTGCCCGTCGACGTGGTGGGTATCATCGTCGTCGTCGCTGCTATTTTACCTTTATCGGAAGAAAAAGCCTCATCGGTGGTGGTGGTGGTGGTCAAAGGCGGCGACGGCGTGACGTAATTCGGAGGCGGAATAATCGAAGAAGGTTTCGACGACGACGACGGTTTCGTGATGTGCGCGAGCGAAATCTTCGTGTTATTATTATTAGTAGTAGTAGTCGCAGGAGTGTTGCTCTTCTCGTCGTTGATGTTGCTGTTGGTGTTGTTCGCCGCGGTGGTGGTGCTCGTGCCGTCGTTTTTCGGCGACGACGCGCCGTTCGCCGAAGACATTCTTCTTCTTAAAGAGAGATCTCTGCGTTTGAATTCTCTCTCGTCGTCGTCGTCGTCGGAAAAAAAAACGTCTGCTCTTC
>Ga0209306_1000786_pt1 | contig 16035 bp, 9 predicted proteins | sample COGITO_mtgs_1103_3_FD_184793 | JGI IMG/M metagenome (GOLD analysis project Ga0209306, IMG submission 184793) | Pelagic marine microbial communities from North Sea - COGITO_mtgs_110328 (SPAdes) (version 2) | ecosystem: Environmental > Aquatic > Marine > Epipelagic ... | reverse complement strand
AAGGTCGGCACCTTGCAGTTGGGCATATATCAGGTCGGCATTATTCAGGTTGGCACCCAACAGGTAGGCATTACTCAGGTCGGCATATTGCAGTTTGGCATTATTCAGTTTCGCACCACCCAGTTTAGCATATCTCAGGTCGGCACTAGTCAGGTTGGAATGTCTCAGGTCGGCATTTTCCAGACTGACATATTCCAGATTGGCACCACTCAGGTCGACAAAACCCAGGTTGGCATTGGTCAGGTCGGCACCTCGCAGGTTGGCACCCGTCAAGTCATAACCAGATAAGTCAGCACCTTTCAGACTAGTATTACGCTTAGATCCTTTCGTAGATTGCTTCATGTTTATATGTCCCCCTTTCTACTATTTAATAGCGTCTTTCCGATGGCAAAAATTCCTGCAGTAGCCAACATACTAGTGATCGGATAATTCATCCAAAAACTGGGATCTGCTAAAGCAATATTTTCTTCTGCATCTAGGACTTCCGCTGCTTCGGCACCATAGGCTTCTTCGGGAGTCACAAATGTTCCATCTTTTTTATAATGGTCTAAGCCATCCATAGGGTAATCATATTTCAAGACGGAAAGGGCATCTAAATACTCCATATCTCCCATCTCATGGGTTTCTTCCCATCCTTCAATGTAGTCTGCTACTGCTTTTGTTTGTGCTTCTTCGGATAATTCTTTGAAAGAGTATATTTTTATCTCGGCTTCCGCACGAACCTCAAGGTTTTGGTGTCCGGAATAATTAATTGAGGCGTGATCAAAGTCTCCATGAATCGCAGAACTTTCTGTAAGTTCTTTAGAAGTAAAACTGCTTAAGTCTTCTGCATTTCTAATGTAATTACAATCGGGGCATAACCCCTCAACCAATTCAACGCGAACATCATTTGGACTAATAGCAAATCCACATGAAATGCAATCCGTTTCATCGTGTGTATAATTTTGCATATCTCTCTCCATCTGTTCCTCATAACATTTTTCACACCATTCCAATTCCTCGTAATGAATCGCTTCATCATAGCCAATCTTTACTTCGCAAACTCCACAATTTGTGGGGCCATCATCTTCGGATTCTGCAGAATTTACTCCAGTAGTAAAGGGAGATCCCCAGTAGTAATAAATTGTAAACTCATCTTCATCTTCTTGAGTGAGATTTAAATCTCCAGACGAAAGATTGCTTTCACCGGATGAATTGTCATTATCATTATCAATTACATAACGAACTTCATCACGGATGTGTGCATCAATAATATAAAAGTTTTCATCGGTTAATTCCAAATCTTCTGGATCCGTAACCCAATTATAATCTACTCTTCCAAAAGTCATCCAATGGTCTGAATTTTCAGCCGACTTAATCTCGGGGGTTGTATATTGAGCAATATCTTCTATGATATCGAATTGAGGAACTCTGTCAGAAAAAATAACTTTTCCATCTGGTCTACGAACTGCTTTTCCTCGGCGGATCATTTCATTAATAGTTTCATTCCAAATATCATTGGCTTCTATCTCATCTATAAGATTCATCATAAGTGAAATATCATCGTTTGCACTATTGGATTCTGCCGCGAAAATACCATTAAAACATTCTTCACAGACTTGAATCTCTTTACCATAATCTTCCGAATCAACCGTATCATAGATAGGCTTTTCACCACAAACATCACACTTTATGTTCCATGTTTGAGCATCAAAGGATTCAGCCCCGTAAGTCACACAAGGGTCTTGACCGCAACCACAATTCTTTTTATGTTCCATATAATCTACCTTCTTTACATTAATATTTTAGTAGGGAGTAATTTTTCTTCTGAATAATATTCCTCGGATTCCTCAACATCAGTATCTTCTTCATCTTCATCCTCTTCTGATTCGTCTGATTCTTCTAATGATCCACAAACAGTTTCAAAATCTAATTCGTGTTTTCCATCAGAATTATTCCAAGTTAATACTGCAGATAAAATCGAAGATAATAAAGCACCACCAAAAATAAAAGAATATTCTAGAATTCCAAACTTTTCATTTAGAACTTTAGAGATACCCCAGATAGAACCACTAATGATAGTTCCTAGAAAAATTCCTGTTCCGGCAGAACTGGTTAAATCTTTCTTATGTATTTCTGCTAAGTAAGCGGCTAGTCCCGCATCACATTGAGCACGAACTATCGCTTCAGATTTTAAACGAGGCATAGACAACGATTAAGATTGCTTGTTCCGACTATTTAATGATGTCTACTCTACTAAGTTTAGCGGAATAGATGTGCGTCAGCACCGAAAGCACGACCAGGATGAACTCCTATATTTCCAGATACTGAAGACATAGAACTAAACTTTCCACCAAGATCTGCACCACGAATTGGAGGTGCAATGTAATTTGCTTCTAATTTTACTCCATGAGACTTAGGTATTAAATGTGTAACTCTAGGGGCACTAGGTAAGTTAGCCGCTGGACGAACTGGTAAATTTTGAAGTGGAATTCTTTTTGGTGTAGATTCTGCCATCATTCTCTTTGCTATTCCAGTTCTATCGAATCCAGAAATAGTTGCGGCAGGACCACTATTGGCTCTCATGAATTCAGTCATTCGAAGATCCTTTTGAGAACGTAGAGCGTGGTTTGGACTTAATTGTGCAGCAGTAGGTCTAACAGCAGCGTGTTGTGCTTCAAATCTTGGATCTCCACCGAAATTGTGTGATGGACCGTGAATATTGACATTACTCATAAAAGATTCTGCTTTCATGCGGTTCATACCAGAAATATCTACTGATCGACCGACACCATAAATCTCCATTGTGTGAGATGGTCTAGAATACTGAGCGGATGGAGTCCAGTTAGAAGATTTCAAATTATATCTTGAAAGATCTTGATCACGGCGAGCATAATCAGCGTCTAACTTTAATCTCATTGCTTTTGGAGCATTAGGAGTGGCTGGCAAAGGCGTATTAGGAACAACACCTTGTCCGGCTCCTCTACCAGCAGCAAAGTCTGCCAATGAATAACTATTAGGAGATGGAATATTTAGAGAGGGCATATTAGGTAGCACAGGAGGTGCAGGTCTTGGACCGGCGGCAACTAATCCTTGGGCTTCAGCATTGTGGGCAGGAAGTGAATCTCTAACTATGTTCACTGAAGGCAGTGCTGCAATCTTTGGAGTATTAGGTAGATTCCTTATCATGGAATTTCTATCAATGATACGCATGGTAGAACATTTACTGCACGACTATTTAATAGGTTGTATTTCACAGGGGATTCCATTTCCTAAGACTGATAAAGATTCATCAAAGGTAACTGGACAGTGGAAACTAATAGAAATTTGTGTCAAAGGGACATAAAAATAATCAAAGCCGTTTTCTTGATACGTATCTATATGTAAATAATTTTCATTTTGAAAATGAGTTCTACCGGATCCAATTTCTTTACGCCATTTATCATTTTTTATTTTTACTAACCAACCAGGACCCTTAGAATTTTTTAATTTTTTATTATCATCACTATCCATTTGGACTGCAAAAGGAAGAAAGATAATATCATCTAAGTATTCTAAATTTGGAATGTAATAACCATTTTTAAAATGAGATGTATTGTATACCTCCCACCAAACAAAAGTATTCTTATCCCAATTATTCATAGGCCGATGCAATTCTACATAGGGGACTAATCTTGGAATCCTAGTAAAGAAAATCTCATTAATTGGATACCATCTTTCAAATGCTTGATCCGGCCACACTATTGGTTTGGCGACAACTTTGATCCACTTTTTTGTAGGGCTTAATTTTTTAGTTGGATACTTATTTAAACTATAACTAACTCCTTCTGATAAAGTTTGATGTTCTATGGGTAAAGACCTTACTACCCAATCTCCGGCTTCAAATATTACTTGACCCTTATCCTTTTCTACGGGACTAATTAATTGAACTAACTCCACACCTCTGGATAATATTCTACTATTATTAATCGACCGATCATAATTTTTGGGAAGATTATATTTCCTTCGAAAAAAGATATTTGACATATTAAGATAGTCTTTGATTTTAACTGTGTGCGTTGAAGTTAGATTATCTTCATGCGTGACGCAGATGTCAATATATTCACCCTCTGGAATAATAACTAAGTCTCCGGCTTGAAATGCAACCGGTAAACTCATGACTGATTATAAGGAAATCACCTATATAATCATTTCTTTACTACGAAATATGCACCCGAAGCAATCATTACTGCGACACCAAAGCCCCAAATAGGACCTTTAATATATGATGTTTTGGTTTCCTCTGATAAAAATGTATCAGAGTTCATGTCTTCAAGACCCTCATAGGTTACTGGAGGATCCCAAGTCAAAATTTCTTCTCGAGAAGAATCTAAATCCATGTCGGTAAGATATCTATCGCCACCCATTTCAGAGGCCGCATAGGGATCTAAAGGTTTGAATCCCATATTACTAGTTAACAAAGAGGAGGCTGCACCCGCCCCACCTAAACTGCTAATAGGTTCTAAAGTAACTAGACCTGTAGGAGAACTAGTTTCGGCAAAAGAAATATTATTGGATGAATTACTATAGTCTCCAATCATTTCTCCAGAAGGAGAACTAGTTCCAGCAGTAACCACCTCGCCAGAATTATTACTGGTTAATGGCGAAGCCGAAATGTTTCCACCCGTATGTTTAACTCGGCGATCGCCACGGATTTTACCAATACGAATGTATCCTGTTTCTCGGAAATATTCGGGAGCATAGGCTACGACTTCTCCTTTTTGAGCCGCATTGACTCCTTGCAGAATTCTTTTTACTCTTTCTCGATCAGTTCCAAACGACAACTGTTCTTCCAAAGCCTTGAGATCCCGGCTATTTATCACATTATGAGTTAGATATACTGCCGCTTGTGATAAGGCTTCTTTGTTACAGGCTGCGGGTCGCTGAGTAATCAAAGTGCAACCATAACCTAGTCCACGACCCAACTTACAAAGTCTAACAATTGGTGAAAATGAAACTGGCCGTCCTTGTTGGGGCACGAAATCCTGACATTCTTCAATAATAGTCATTAAAGTTTTATTATGGTTATGGCCAATTTTGGCATCAATTAGAGCCTCACAATAATCAGCAATTAAAAGTTGTTGCTTAGGTAATGTGCATCCTCCAATATCTATAATTAAAGATTTATTTCCGGTAGCGATCTTAGAGACTAATAAATTCATATCAATAGTTTCATCTTCTCGAGGACGGATAGATTCTACATTAGGTAATGCATCCATACCGGCATGGGCAGACAAAACATCGAAACAAACGAATTGTAACTGAGCCTTATCAAATTCTTCCATCATCACACCAGCGGTATAAGATTTTCCGGAACCTCTCTTACCAGTAACGAAAACAACTTGCGAAGATACAGATTTTTCTCCGTAAGCCGGAAATTTAATGTGGTCGCCCAGAGTAATGTCAGACATATAATCACTTTTAGTTATGACCTACAGATATTTAAGGGTTCACATCTAAACAAGCACATAGAAAGAATTCAGTATTTTATTTGTCACTAAATGCTCCTTCACAGGCTACATTAGACCTTCCTTGACAAACTTCTATAAAAGTTCCCCCTCCAATTGTCTTCTTAGTAATAGGATCATAAAATAATCCAAAACTTGTCGAACAATCGCTTACTTTATATCTACCGGCATAATGATTGTCTAATTGCTGTTTTAAGGAGTTAATTGCTCTAACCATTTGTCCAGAAACTTTTTCATTTACGGATCCATCGGGAAGAACTTGAGTAGTAAAGGCATAGAAAACTGGACCATAAGCCCGTAACTTTTCATCCCAATAACCAACTGTGCGGTTAGACTTATTGCTAGCATCACCAAATGACAGATCCTCATCTGAAATAACGAAGGTATAACAATTTTTAACCTTCCATTTACCTCCTACTACAAACTTTTCCATGTTTTCCAATGCTCTAGCCATTCCTGTTCCTGCAGAAGTGCCACCTCTTGGAAGGAATGGAGCCTCGGGTCCATATTCTCTGGATTCATCAGCATTAAATCTTAAAATATAATCTAGAGCCGCATCGTAATCATTAGAAGGACCTTCCCAAATATCCCATGCAGAATTATCATATCCTATTACTTGGAAATAGTGTTCTTCTATTTTAGCAACTTCTAAAATGCTAGAACAAATAATCCTAGCCATTTCCCAACGGGCACATTGATCTCCATTAGGCAGTAAACCCATATCTGGTCGGCTCATCGAACCTGAACAATCACAAATAAAATTAATGAAGGTGGCTTCACCTTCTGTCGGATCTCCTGAAGGAGTATATTGCATAACTCTTTGTAGAGGATTGCCTTCTAAAATTCCAGGAACAATAGTCTCAGGAATTACTCTAGATTCTGGATCAATACCTGGCATCCAAGATTTTCGACCAGTCGGTTCTTCAGGAAATTTAATTTTCTTAGGTGAAGGAAATATCATCTGATTTAATGCACGAACTACGACTTCTAACGGATTTTCAAATTCAGGATAATCGGCGGGATCTGCCTCTATCGGAGATTCAGACAACCACGCATAGGGATCTTTAGTAACAATTGCGGTTTGCTCAAATGTTCCTGCCATATTCAAAGACCTTCCTTACTTCCTCAATTTTATTGTAATTTACTAGTTTTACTTTATTCTATCTGCTATATTAACTTATGCTATTTACTTTTTTGCTTTCCTCGCACTAATAGTAAGTGATTTAGAAGCATCCTGTCCAGTTACCCTACCTAGTAACATTTCTTTACCATATTTATTGGCTGCCGGTTCATCGATTCCCCACGCTGGACAAATATTCGCACCAGACTGACTAACATATGGTTTGTATTTACCGCCCCCATTAGTTTCGTGAGCCTGTTCGATATCAAAGTATTCTTGAGTCAAGTTCCTATTAACTCCGGTGACTTTTCCAGCCGCATCTACTTCTCCTCGGCCAATGCGATAAGGTAGGACTCCTCCAGAGTCCACAATTTCATTACAAGTTTCACAACGCATAACGGTATAACTAGTCATCATTTCATCATCTACATAACTTAGACCGGTGGCAACAAAGTGTAGCATATTAAGATCTTTAATTTCAGTATCTATTGCTTTGGAGACAGTTCCACCTATTCCGGCCACTGGTAAACTAGTGTAAGCCAATAAAGTGAGAGGTAAGAATGAACTAGGAGAACTAGTTATATATGGTTTCATGGCTGTAGTAGATCCAGCAACTTTAGTGCCTTTTAATTTTCTCTTAAACTCAGCACTCCAAGGAGATTGAGAAGTAGTAATACTGCTATTAGTTCCTACGATTAACGGAATAATACTAGGTTCGATATGTCGAGTAGAAGTCAGCCATGTATAATTAGGTTTGTGTAATACTCGGTCATCAGTTCGGCTTCGTCTATTCCGTGCTGAAGCAACCCATCCAAAATTACCAAAAATTATTTTCCCAGATGGAGCGATATCATTATCAAATAAAGTATTTCGGCAATAATCTTTTAACCAAGTCTTGGCTTTGTCTACTTTATTATTTAAGAATAATTTACGAGGAACTGTAAATCCACCGGCGTTTTCGATTGGATCTGATAAATCAACCCAGCCACGATATTTTTTGTTCAAAAGAATGCCTCGGTTACTAGTATTTTCTAGTAGTAAAGGAGAAATTTCATCATTAATAAATCCTCTAGCATATTGATTTAAAATATCTACTATATCTTGACGGCCTTCATCAATTAGTTTTTCTACGGTTAAAGTTTTATCAATTCTAGTTTCTGGTGGCAATTCTTCTTGGGCTGTCAAGTCGGCTTTGAAAGATCCCACAATTTCTTCTATTGCTGGATCGTTGGGGCAAGGTTCTCGCCCGCCAGGATTCATATCTACGTCAGTTACATTCTGTGGGATTTCCATTAAACTAAAAACCATAGGCAAATAAAGAGACTTTTGCACCGTGCTAGAAAATGTTGTAGACCAATTACTATCATCAGTAAGGTTTGTTGAGTCGCTACCACGATAATTAACATTGCTTTCATACTGTAGAGTTATACGATAAATTGGCTTTCCACCAAAAGTTCTCCCTTGGATTGCATCCCCTGGTAATGGATTAGGACTAGTAATTCGGCAATTTAACAAATCTGAACGACCAAAACTTAAATCATTTTGAGTATATCTATTTCCATGTTGTCTTCCAGTTTCTGGATCTACGGTATCACACCAATAAGATTCACCTAGACTACGAGAAGTAATCGCATATGCAGAACTACTATACCAACCTCCATCTTTTCCGAAACTCCAATGATCTCTATGATTACATTTATATCTCGCTGGAGGGTTTGAAATCAACATACGCATAGGTGAAATAGGATATCTTTCAACTAACGGCTTCCCCATAGTCCCATTATCATTGGTTTTAATTAATGAACTGGAAGAATATCCAACTACTAAACTAGGAATTCCTACTCTTTTTTGTTCAAAATTAGAATACTTAGTGGAATAAATATTTGAACTAGTAGAATCGTTTGTGAACTCCCTAGGGGCTACTGACTCTTTTTGATACTCAAAAGCAGTTCTAATTCCTGATTGATATTTGATTTGTTGTGAGGTTTCTGAAATATTTTTCTCTACATATTTATGGGTAGAATTGTTAGTTGCAGTTATTTGAGTAGCCCCATAAGTGGAGGCAGTTATTGGAGGGGTATAGTGAATTGCATATGAATCTTTACCACAACCTACTTTCTTAGTATTTCCACTGCAATTAGGGCAAACAGTTGAGTCTAAACTAGTAATGCTACACTCTGGACAATAATTTACAGTATTGCAGGTTACGTGAGCGATAGAAGGGAATGTGTTTGATCTATAATCTTTTTTACTAAATCCAGAAGTTAAATTAAAATTTAGATTTCCAGTAGAAATTGAATCTTGATCCCAGTATCCTAAATCTTTATACTCCCAAAGCCACATCCAATCTCGGCGTTGACAATGAGGGCAAACATAAATACCACTTTCATAAGCATCCGAAGGTTTAATAGGAGTATAACCTTTAGCAAATCTTTTAATATTATTTATGATCTGTTTGGTATTTGATACGAAATGTTTAGTAATTGTTTGTAAATCTTTGCTTTCTATCTGAGTTGGATCCTTTCTTGAAGGAGCAAAAACTAATCTAAAATTTTGTTTCAAAATATCTATTCCTGCTTTGGAATTGAAAGCATTATCTTCATAACCCATATTATTTCCTCCAACTCACTCATATCTAAAAACTTGGTGCATTACGGGTGCAAAAGCATCTATCCAAGCATCACCGGCTTTGTATCCTGTTTTTCCAGCAAATCCCTCATTTGCATAGTGGCCTCCCCACTCATTACATAATAAATGAACAATTTGTGCTCGATTATCATCTCCTCCTACCTTTTGATCCCAAGTTTCTTTTGTTTCTGATTGTAACCAATAATTCCAGGTAGATCCACCCCACATTACTTTCCCAGATAATGGACAAATGTCATCAAAATATCGTGCATCATACCAGTCAGAACCAATTTTAATTTTAGCAATGGGTTGATAATAAGGTAATAAATTATAAGGTGCTGATGATGCTTTCTTATTAGACTCTGCAATTAATTCATCCTTATGTTTTCCATCATAAGTTTCAACATCGACTACTGTATAAGATTTAGAATCACTTAACCTAGTTTCTCCGGGGTTTCCAGTCTTTCGAGGTCGAACTTGTAAATATTCTTTAGGATGATTTTCACAAACAGATTGTGCCAAAGAAGGGAAATATTGATTTCCTCTTCCTAATCCACTATAATAATGCCAAAGAGGATCTTCATCTGGAACAATGTCGTCTTTTACTTGTCGATTATCTGAAATAGGAACTCCTGTATAAGTTCTTTTGGCATCTAAAACTTCTTGCATATGGGCAGGATTGTGTTGAGTTCTTAAAAACATGGATACATGATTTCCTAAAGTAGTGTTTAGAATATAATTTTCTCTGTCTGTCTCAGAGACACCTCCAGAAAGAGCAGTAGCATTATTAACATTATAGTTTACCATTATGTCTGAAATAAAATTCATCCACATAACTTTATCAGATTCATCTACTTCAATATCTTTAATTGCTGTTGCCCAATCTCCGGCAGACTGGCCAGGATGTATATTGTTGTGTCCTATTTCGTGAGCCAAGACGAAACCGGCAACATATTTAATCATAATATCTACGAATCTAGGATCAAACATATGATAATTTTCTGGTATACACATGGGTATATACTGTAGAGGCATAAAGATTTTTCCCATATTAGTGGCAGGGCCGTGATATCCAGAACCGATATCGAAATCAGTAATGGAACCACCACTATTCAATTTTGTTCCTGCTTGTAAAGGAAGTATTTCAGTCCAGGCATCAATTAATGCAGCCGGTGCATTTAATTCAGCGTTATAGGCGGCTTGTGCCTGAGCCTCGGAAAATGATTTAATACTCATGTATTCAAGACCCCTGGTTGGCACGGAATAAAGCACCTAAAAATAGTTGGTGGTATGCTCCCGCATCAGCCTCGGTCAAATTTCCTGCATCCATAAATGGAACTGTATCATCTCCGGCCGGGGACCAATTGCTAGCCTTTCCACAAGCGTCATAAAATGCTTGACTATCAATGGCTACAAATGTTCCGGGAACTGTCATTTCATATTGACCGGTTCCTTTTCTAATTATTTTTGTATCGGCTAAGAAACCACTAGTAATTCCATAAGTAGTGATGTATCTCCAAGTTGCTGTGGCAGCATCGTCATCTATATATTTTTTAGCGGCGATCCAAACCCATAGTTTTAATTTATCGTTTGGAATATCAGTAGCGTCTTCATCAATCAATCCTTGTTCTTTCATCATAACTAGTAAAGTGTTTGCTTTACGAGAAGAACTATGGTGTGCTAGATCGAAGCAAAAGAATAAACCAGAATCCTCAAAAGCAAATTCCCAAGTAGGATCTATGCCCGCATCTGATAAAGTTTGAGCAATATCTTGATTAGGGTTGGCTAAGACGGCTTCTACTGCGAGTTCCCAATCTTCCATAGTCAATTCGAAATCTGCATTAGAACTTATAATACTGCCATTGCTAGCCATTATTACTCCAGAATCGCACCAAGCACGGAAATTATCAGTAATGGCATCCATACTAGCCAAATACGTTCCAGGAGATCGAGCCGTAGTTCTATCTATTTCCAAGTAAGATCCATCACTTTCTTTACGATGAAGATAGGATCCCGAAATTTGCATCTTTTGGTTGGACATTTCATAAGAAAGCCCTACAGTAGCATCATTAGTTAAATTAAATATCGCATCGTCCTCGGAACTGATTTCTCCGATTATGGCAGCGACATCAATTTTCTTACTGTTTTGCATTAGTTGGCCGTAAGCACCCAAAGCATCATTATATGTGGAAATATTGTAAGTTCCAGGATTTGGATGAACTATGTAATCTTGAATTAGTGGACTGGAATCATTCCACAAATAGTAAGTAGAGTATCCAATTGGAACTTGTATAGCATCCTCAGCGGCCACATTGAAAGCCGGTCCAGCAAACGTAGAGATACGTGCTTCTACTAAGTCAAGTAAATAAGTTCTATCATCAGTAAAGAGCAATGGATCAGAGGCAATTTTAGATCTCAAAATATAATAATCTAATAAACTGTAATCAATTTGAATACCTTCAGCAGTGCTAGGGGCTTGCATATCTAATGATTCATTAACATCGGTTGGAATATTGATGGCTCGGAAGTATTTGTTATATCTTTGGCGATAAGTTAGGCCATCATCAGTTCGAAGACATCGAGAAAGTTCTTTTTCTTTTCTTTCTTGCTCTACTACCATAGTAGCAATATGCCAATGAATAGGAGTAGTATTTTCTGCATTATCCGCATCTTCTCCATTTAACATTTGTTTTAATGGACGAAGGATCTTGACTTCATATTGAGCAAAGTTATCACAGGAGGCCAAAGTAGCCATACATCTTTGATAAACGGTATCCCAAACATCAAGTAATGTATTTTTTCGAGAATTTGTGTTTGGATTCGCTTGTGCTTCATATAGAGGTTCGAACTTCAAGGAACCATCATCTGAACTCTCTCCAGAAACTGGCTTTACATATCCAGAAACTAAAAGTTCTCTAATTAATTCTTGTTCAGAAGGTAGCACACCTAATCCACCAGTTACAGTTCCGAGATCTCTACCTTTAGGGTCATTACCGGCACGAGCCGGACCCATACGATGTCCGATAACATATGGAAGGGCATCTAAAATTTCAGTTCTAGTAACGAAATCTTTTCCTCTTAAGAAGGCTAATGTTCGAGAAAGTTTTACTAAAGATTTAGTAAACCTGAATCCTAAAACTCTCTTGAATAAAGCGGGTGCTTGTAGAGAACCATCAGTTCCGATAGATCCAAAAGACGAAGCGTTATCTGTTTCGAACATGGTAGTCGGAGAGTTTCCTTCTAATAGATCTTGATTAGTAGTCTTTGAAATATCTATTAACGGACTGCTGTGAATGTTTTGTGAATCGGGTAACTGAGCCGTTCTACTTTGATCAGATCCCATTGTAGTTTCGGTAGGGCGTGTCATGTATCTTTGCGTAAACATAACTGATATCAAAGAAATGTCTCTTAATCCATCATAGCCCATCATTGATCGACCGCCATTAGTGAAAGGTATTCCATCGATATATTTCCAGAGTTTCATCAAATCTGTAATTCGCATAGAACGGGCACGGTTAGGTGAATCAGAAGCCATACCAATTTCGGAATCAAAAATAACTAAATCTTGAGGTTGGCTGAGAGCATCTGTATCTTGATTGACAGTTCTATCTTTATATTGAGACTTCAACTGCATATATCTATCTCCTAAAGTTAATGTGCTGAATAAAAGTTCCATATCAATTCGATCTACGAAAGCCAAATCGTTTCCTTTTTGGTGAGGGTTAGTATCCATCCAAGCCACGAAAGAAGGAGAACGGAATGAACGTCCACGATATTCTACAGTCTTTTCAGCAATCAATCCTAGAATTGCATCTTCTACTCCAGATTGAGAACGGTTTGCTTCGTTAAAGAACTTGATAGGTTGCGTAACAACTGGTCTTGGAATTGGTTCGAAATCATAAGCGGAAATTGTTTTTCCAGGATCATTTGGATCTTTTCTAGAAACTTGTCTAATATCCATACCATAGAGGACTTCATCGGCTCGCTTATCATAATCGATTTTAGCAATACCAATCTCTCTTAGCATTTCTCCCTTTATGGAACTTCGACCTGCATCTCCCCTGTCTCTTCTCTCATCATAGTAATGAGACATTAACCACTCACGAAGGGCAAATCCTTCATTACGGCCAGCATCAGTTCTAAAGTCTAAAGACTGTAATAAATCAGCCATTGTCATGTTACCAGTTAATTTTTCTTTTAAACCGGGAGTCAAAAGTTTTGCATAATCTACTGTGAATTGAGCCTTATAATTAGGATCATTAGGGTGTGATTCTCCCGCCGTAATTTTTCCATCCATACCAGCACCAAAGGCTTCAAGACCCAGGTTGATCGGCATGATTTTGTAAATGGTATATTCGGAACCGTCTAAGGGATTAATATCCGGCTTTTTGTATAGCCAACAATTTAAGAGGGCTTTACGATAGAGATCCGGAGAGATACTTCCAAGTTTTGGGCGATAAGTAGCAACTTGTCCCTCCATCACGGAATACTTTTTAGCCAAGAAACCAAAATCATATAGATAAGAACCAGAGGAGCCTAAATTAGCAATTTTTTCAGTGGGTTGTTCTGGATTCATAGAATACCATTCAGTAAATCTCCAGTTATTCCAGAGATCTCGAATACCATCCTTATTCTGATTTAGGTAGGCTTCATATTGTTGACCGTTTTCAAAGATAAGGAATTCTGATTCTGGATCAGAAGCATCTTTAGGATAAAATCTTATTTGATCATCGAATCCATAGGAGTTAGCCATAAGTAATGCAGCCGACTCGACTACAGTAGTTTTACCAGTTCCTGGAATTCCAGATAATCGGCAAGTGGAATCTTTCATTAACCAAGCGGCGATAAATGCTTCCGCTTGTCTAGGGTCATCAAACCCAAAGACGGAAGTAAGGGAATTAATTGAACGGCGGATATTGGATAGCCGTTGGGCTTGTTCAGCCCTCTTATCCTCACTCTTAGGTCCAGCGTTTAAACGAAGAACTTTATTTTCTAAAGTTTTTCTAATTCTTTCATCGGAGAATGCATTGCTAGGAGAAAGAGAACCGACTTCAATACCAGAAAGTATTTCGACTCCACCTTCAGGACTTGAACCTTGGCGGAGTTGAGCAAATTTAATTTCATTTCGAGTGCGTCCTCCAAATATTAATACGTTATCGGCAGAGTCTATTTCTTCGGGATTAACTATGTCAGCATATTCTAGAAGAGTTTCTGACAGTTGATCACCCAAATAAGTTTTTAGAATATTATTTATGCTGGTTTCCAAAGACACTGAATCTTTGACAGCAGAACTCATAGTTCCGGGAGACTCATCGGTATCTTCATCTACCATATCGGCAATAGAGTCTTCTATCATAGAATTCATCATGGATTCGGTAGGAATAAGTTCATCTTCTAGATTAGGCTCATCAATAATAGGGGTTTCAATAATTTCTTCATCACTCATTTCCATCATCTCCTTATTTTTCTTTCCAAACCAACTTAAACTTTACTAAGCCTTTGCTAGGATCCGGACTAGGTAATATAACTACCATATTTCCACTTTCATCTTCATAGATTAGTCCACCAGAACCGACTAACTCTACTTCTTCTTTACCATCAGTAGCAATAATTTGATCTGCCATACGGCCATAAAATGAAACTGGAATGTTTTTAATAGAACGACTTATTTTTAGAGAACCGACTAGTTCATTATTATTAGTAATCGGTTTCTTATACTTTTCAATAGTCATCTTAATTCCTACTCCAGACAATGTTTGTCCATTGATATATTCTTCGGCAGAAAAGAATCTGTTTAGTGCATCTGGGAAAGTTATTTCTTCTCCAGATCGGAATTCAATTTTAGCCAAATCCATATCAGAGGAAACTTTTATAGATGATATTGATCGACCGGATCCAACTTTAGAAGGTTCAATAGTTTTCTTAGTCATCTCTCCAGAACTACCAAAAGTAATTTCATCTAATTGAAGATGTCTTTCATCTCCAGGGAAATAAAGCATTTCTGTTTTGAAATCTTTGGAAGCATAATCGAATCCAGTATAGGTGTCCGTATTAGTTTCTACTAATAATTCTAGTTTCAAATATTCTTTATCTAGATCTAACTCTCTAGCCTTATTATTGTTCCAAGCAATAGGAGCAAACAAAATCGGATCTTTTTTGGCCAATTTATCGGCGTTGAAAAATTCTACTTCTATGGACTCTTTATCTAAGAATATTGTGTAGGCATCGGGATAGTCTAATTCTAAGTCTGCATCTTCATAAGTCACAGCAGATCGCTGATAAAAGTCTACGGCTACTCCTTTAGTATCTATTAAAGCGTGAGGTTTAAAATCAGGATTACCACTATTAATTTGCCAAGGAATAATCAATAAATCCTCAGATAAAGAACGCATAGATATACCTCCCTCAGTAAACCAATTTTGTATAACGGCTAGTTTTGAGCCAGGAGTGTTTAGAATCTTTATTATTCCCAGAGGAGTTTTAATGTTATAATATATTCCTGATTGCGGATCTTCAGCATCTACAAACTCAAAGTATGAACTGGGAGAAACAACTGTGGAAGAATGATCTCGGGACCATTTCCATTCTAGCCAATCGGTATCTGCAGGAACGGCATCCGTTCCAGTTTTAGAATTAGCCATCCTAGGACCTCGGCGTATTAAAATTGGACTGCCAGGGTTGAAAGCCATTTCGATATATTCTGGATATTGAGCAATAAGAGTTTTTACATTAGACTTGGCTGCAGTAGACAATTGACCCATATTAGTTTTATTCCAGGATTTCATAATTTTATTATAGGAA
>Ga0209306_1000745_pt1 | contig 16637 bp, 16 predicted proteins | sample COGITO_mtgs_1103_3_FD_184793 | JGI IMG/M metagenome (GOLD analysis project Ga0209306, IMG submission 184793) | Pelagic marine microbial communities from North Sea - COGITO_mtgs_110328 (SPAdes) (version 2) | ecosystem: Environmental > Aquatic > Marine > Epipelagic ... | reverse complement strand
ATACTGGAGGCGGAAACTCTGAACACAGATTAAATGATGCAATCGCACTTAGAAGAGCAACATTAAAAAACAAAGTCCCTTATTGTACAAACATGTCTACTGCTCAAGCATGTTTGCAAGCAATTAAATCACTCAAAACTAAAAAATTAGAAGTAACTGCTCTTCAAGACATTAAATAAATATCTGTAAAAAATTACTAGAGTACATAAGCAAAATAAAAGAAATACCTAAAGCTGAACCATAAGGAATTTCAAAATTTTCATCTTTACTGTTTTTTAGTAAATAATAAAAAATTCCTAATATTGATGAAATAGATAGAATATACAGAAATTTTTCAAAACCTAACCATGCACCAAGTCCTGCAATTAAATAAACATCTCCCATTCCTAATGCTTCGATATTTCTTTTTTTTTTGAATAATTCTCTTAAGAAATAAAACAGACTAAAGCCAATAATACTTGTTATGATTGAATTTAATGCAGTTATATTTTCAGGATTTAAATTTGGATTGATTATTGAAACAAAAATGCCAGAGATAATCAAAAAGTAATTCATAAAATCAAAAATTACTCTTTCATAAAAATCAATAACAATTATTAATAATAATACAAAAAAAATTATGCTTATTGTAATAGCTTGAAAGAAATCAAAAAAAATAGAATTTATTAAAAACAATATACCTGTAGTTAATTCTATGATTGGGTATTGCTTACTAATTTTTTTTCCACAACAATTAGAATACCCAGCAAGGTATAAATAAGAAAATATTGGAATATTTAAATACCAAAGTAATTTTTTTTTACAATTGAAACACACTGATCTTTTAAAAAAGATATCCTCATTTTTAGGAAGTCTTAAAATACATACATTTGCAAAACTACCTGCTAATAAACCCGAAATTAAAAATAAAAAAGAAACCATGAGTTTTTATTCATTAAAAAAAACTTTTAAGTACTTCGCTAATATATAAATCTACAATACCTAAACTGTCTAAAACTACAGCACCAGAGAACAACAAAATTAGGGCTAATAATAAAGTAATTAAAGTTTTATTCTTTGGGTTTTGATTTTTTGTATTAACTTCACTTACGTCTATCTTTTCATCTTCTTCAATGACTTCAACTTCTAATTCTTTTTCTATCTCTTTAAACCTATCTAAAGTTTCTTCGATATTTTTAAATCTTTCTTGATATATGCCATTAGTTGTTTCAAACTTTTGAATTTTTTCTTCAAGATTTTCAATTTGAATTAACAAATCAGAATTGTCAGGTAAGTTATCACCTGTAGTTGGGATATTTTCCTCATCATTAAATTCATTTTTATTGCTAGAGGCGTTTATTTTTTTTAATTCATCCTTAATTTCCTCTAATTGGTCAAGCTTAGAAAGTTGCTCAGTTTCTTTATCAATTTTCTTTTCGATCTTATTTAATGTTGAATTTACATCTTTTATCAAATTAAATGGATCTGAGTTCATTGAAGACAAGGACTCATTTGCTTCAGCAATTTCATCTACTTCTGGTGTATTATTTTTTATTTCATCATCATTCAATAATGTGTCTTGTGAATTTTCATTTTCTGATAATAATGAAACTTCATCTGTTTCATCGTTAACTAAAAGATTTTCATCTTCGTTTAAAAGTAAATTATTTTCTTCTAGATCATTTGTGCTCATTCATAGTTTTTACACTGAAAAATATTTAATATTTTGTGTCCCTACCCATTATGGGTAGGCTCTATCAAATATTGCGAATGATAAGTGTTATAAACATTCATGCCATTTGATGAAAATATTATTGAGAATAAAGCAATTATTAAGCTTGAGGGCGATATAGACTTAGAAAAAACAGAAGAGCTTAGAGATCAAGCCATGCAGACTCTTCATAACAATGAAGCGCTTGAATTTGATATGTCCAAAGTTGATTACATTGATAGTTCAGGTATTTCAGTAATGATTGAATTGCATCAAGAAGCTGGGGAGCAATCAAAATCATTTTCAATCAATAATCCTAGCGAGCAAGTATCTTCTGTATTAAAAATGGCAAAATTATTTGATTTTTTCAAAATCACATAAACAACCAATGAGCTTTAGTTTTAACATAAAAACTAAATACACACTAATATTTTCAGGTATTGCTTGTATGTTACTCTCTTTGTTTCTGACTTATAAAGGAATACTTGCTTATCTAATCCAGAAAAAACTAGAGGATGATTTTGGTGGAATGGGAGGAACAGATACAATAGTTATAATCAGACTAGTACTTTCTTTAGTAATTTTAATTTTAGCGTTATTTTTTTTTCAGTTTTTAAAAATTAAAGATTTGAATAGTCAAAAAATATTACTTCAATGTACTTTAGTAATGTGGAGTGTTGTAAGTATTTGTCTTGTTGTGATAATGAAAGAGTTATCTTTTTTTTTAATTTTATCTTTAGTTTCAAGTATTATTTCATTTTTATCAATTAAAAATTTAAAAAAAGAAATTAAAAATAATAAATTAAAATTATCTGATAAAGAAATTTATTTACTTAATAAGCTAGCAAATAAAAAATAATTAAATTATTGAATTACTTGACCCATATTAAATATTGGCTGATACAAAGTTAATAACAAACCTGCGATTATTCCTCCAATAAATACTATCATAACAGGTTCTATAAACTGTTTTAAAGCACCTACTGCATTATCTACTTCTGCTTCGTAATAAATAGAAATAGAATTGAACATTTCATCAACACTACCAGTTTTTTCTCCAACTTTCATAAATTCTGAAAACTCGAGAGGGAAAATTTTTTCAGATGCAAATAGCTCTGATAAATTTTTTCCTGTAAGAATTTCTTTTTGTATTCTCCCTATTGCTTCTCTAACTAAAATATTGCCTGTAACCTTGCTGCTTATATCTAGAGCTTCTATTATTGACACGCCGGCACCAAGCAGATTTGCTAGCACTAATGCAACTTTCGCATAAATTGATTTCTTAACTAATGGACCAAAGGCTGGGAGGTTTAAGATTAGAGTGTGAAAAAATTTTTTAACACCATAGACTCTTTTATTTAGATAAATCGAAGAAGAAATAATTATAGCTACACTTAAAAATAATATTCCTCCCCTACTTGGATCTTGTAAAAATTCACTTATACCAATTACTTTTTGAGTTGCAGCTGGTAACTCTACGCCAATGCTTTCATATATCTCTTGAAATACAGGAACCACTTTTATCAACATAATTACTGTAACTAACAACGCAACACTTAGCAGGATTATAGGATAAGTTAAGGCACCCTTAATATCTTTTACAATTTTTATATTTTTTTCAACTAAATCAACAATCTTTCTTAAAAATGTTGCCAGTGTTCCACTGCTTTCCCCTGCTTTCACCATATTTACATAAGAGTCGTCAAAATACTGAGGGTATTTACTGAGCGAAGAACTAAACGGCTTACCCTGGTTTAAGTCTTCAATAATAGTTTTGGTAACTTTTATTAATCCAGGTTTAGTTGCCTGTCTTCTGGCCAATTTCAATGCCTCCATTATCGGTAGATCTGCTTTGATCATTGTTTCTAGTTTTTTTGTAAAAAGCATAATATCGACACTGCTTAATTTATCTGAAGATAATTGCATTCCCAAAAACGTTTTTATCTCTGGATCTGCTTCATTATCGTTATCTTTTATTTGGTTTAAATTAGTTGGAATAATTTTTTGATTTTTAAGTTTTTTACCAGCATCAATTCTATCGTTAGCTACAATAGCACCCACTACTTTTTTTCCAGCTTGAAGTCCTGTGTAAGAAAACTGAGGCATAAATTTATCCTTGAATGCTTATTGTTCTTAAAAATTCTTCGTAAGTAATAACACCATTCTTAATATGATCTCGTGCCACTTGGTCCATAGTTTTAAATCCATTTTGTTTCGCTATAGCAAGGATTTCTGGAGCTCTTTTTTCTTCTATTATTGCAGATTGTATTTGTCCGCTTATCTCCAAAATCTCATAAATTCCTTGTCTACCTTTATAACCCGTATCATTACATTTATTGCAACCCTTACCTTTAAAAATTTTTAAAGTTTCAACTTCTGTTAGTGAAAAACCTATATCCTTTAACTGGTCCTTGGTAATTTTATCATCTTCTTCTTTACAGTCAGGGCAAATTTTTCTAGCTAGTCTCTGTGCAACAATTGTATTAAGGGCACCTGCTATCATGAAATTTGGAACACCCATATTCGTCAATCTAATGATTGTTTGTACTGCATCGTTCGTATGAAGAGTAGACAACAATAAGTGTCCTGTAATTGCTGCTTTGATTGCAATATCAACTGTTTCTTTATCTCTAATCTCACCAACTAAAATTACTTCTGGATCTTGACGCAAAAAAGCTCTTAATATATTTGCAAAAGATAAACCAATTCCCTCATTAGCTTGTATTTGACCAATTCCTTCCATGGTATATTCAACGGGATCTTCAGCTGTTAAAATATTAAGTTCAGGTTTATTTAAATGTGCTAACGCAGCATAAAGAGTTGTTGTTTTTCCACTTCCAGTAGGACCTGTCACTAATACCATTCCTTGAGGAGACTCTATTGCTTTAATAAATTTTGATAATTCACTCATAGGAATTCCAATTTTATCTAAACCAATTACATTAGTACTTCTAAGTAAACGCATGACAACTCTTTCACCAAATTTACTTGGCAAAACATTAAATCTTACATCACAATCAATTCCGCCATTACTTTGGTCTTTAACTGTAATTGCTCCATCTTGGGGTAACCTATTTTCAGAAATATCACAGCCTGCCATAATTTTAAGCCTTGTTATTACTGGAACATAATTTGATGAAATAATTTGACTTAATTCATCTTGAATTTCCATAATACCATCATTTCGAAATCTAATTTGACCAACATTATCTTTAAAAATTTCTATGTGAATATCGCTTGTTCCATCTTTTAAAGCTTCTTGAAAAATTCTTTCAACTAGCTCTACTATATTAATGTTCCCACTTTGAATTGGAGCAGTATTTGTTTTGGGTTTTGTAACTATTTTTGAGTTTGCGATATCCCAAATTTTTGATGATGCAATTTTATCAAGATTAGAAAAAGTAGTTACAGTAAAAATTACATTTTTTTTCGTAAAGTTTTTTATTTTTGATGCAAAATTGATTTTACTTGGGTCTGCTATAACTAATTTTAAAGTTCCTCCTTCTAAAGCACAAGGAACGATTTTCTCTTTTTTTATAAACTCTAATGGTAGTATTTTAAGAACATCAGGTTTAATATGTTCTGGCTTTATATCATTTATTTTGATTGCAAAATTTCTTGAAATAACTTTAACAATATCTTCTTCTTTGACATAGTTTTTCTTAAGAAGTTCTGGAACAATTTTTTCTTTGTTTTGTGCACATTGAACAGAAATTTTAGTCAACCTATCTTGAGATAATATTCCATTAGTAGCTAATAAAGAGGCGATTTTTTCAGAGGCTACAGCACTTAATTCCATACTAAATAACTCTAGGTGCTAAAAAGATTAACAATTCTGTTTTATTATCTTTATTAACCTTAGATCTAAACAATGTTCCAAGCCCAGGTATTTTTCTTAAGCCAGGAACACCAGAGTTTGCCTCAGATAATGTTTCTGTAAGAATTCCCCCAACAACAGCTATATCTCCACTAGATAAAACTAAATTAGTGGTTACTTCTTTTTTGTCGATTGAAGGAGGGGTTGTTGAAAAGCTGACAGTATCATTTGTAATTAATACTTTCATCAAAACATTTCCATCTCCAGTAATTACAGGAGTTACATCCAACTTTAAGTTTGCATCATAATATTTAGTAGCAGAAGTAGTTACCCCTTCAGCTGTAGTTGTTTCTGTTACACCAAATTTTGTACCTTGGGTTATTTTTGCATTTTTCCCACTTATGGTAAATAATTTTGGATTAGATAATGTTCTAGAATCTCCTTCGGTTTCTAAAGCATCTATTTCTACTTTTAACTTCCGTGAGCCAATATTTCTTATTATTCCTAATCCAGATGTTCCATCAACAAGAAAACTAGAAACACTATTGGCAGCTGTACCTAATGCGGCTCCATCTGTTCCACCAATTATACCTGATGCCCCTTGAGTATTTGCGCCCCTTGAAAATCCAATTCTAGATCCAAGTTTTGTTTCAAAGGTTGGCTTTACCTCTACTAAAAATGCTTCAATTAAAATTTGTGGTTTTTTTACATCAATTTTATTTAAAATAACTTCAATCTCATCTAATTGTTTATCTGAGCCTTGAGCTATAATTGTTTTATTTTCATCATTAACATTAAGAATTAAACTTGCTTCATTTTCTACAGATCCAGTAAATAGATTTTTTATTTGTTCTTTAATAGTTGATGGTTTTTCGTAATAAATATTAAAAATTTCATTTTTTAGAACTACTTCCCCATTTTGACTTTCTTGGAATACTTCAATTATACCTTTTTCAGTATCGCCAGAATATGCAAGGTTTTTAGAGGAAAGTATTGAATTAAATACAACATTCCAGGGTTCATTATTAATATCAATATTTAATAATCCATTTATATTTTCATCAACAATAATATTTCTTCCTCCAAGATTGCCCAAAGCAATTAATGCATCGGATACCTTGGTATTTTTAAAACTTATTGAAATATTAAATTCAGGTTTTTTGATTAATTTATTTGTTTTTAAATTAATAGAATCATTAAGCTCTCGTCTTGGTTTTAAAACATTATTGTTATAATTACTATCTGGTCCTACACCAACTGTCTTTGAAACTGTGGTTAAACCATCTCTTATAATCTCCTTAAGAACAATTTCACTTGGAACACTTGAATTTTTTGTATTTTTTCCTGCACAAGCAGAGATAAATAAAAAACAAATTAATGTTAAAGTTTTTAAATAAATATTAATTTTCATTGAATTATCTCCATTATTATTTGTTTATTATTTTCAATTAAAATGATTTTATCTTTTGCAATCTTTTTGATTACTGCATTTCTTGGCCCTATTTTTTGTCCTTCATAAACAACTACATGATCCTCGCTTCCAGGAAGCTCTAATAAAGCAAGACTTTTAAAATAATTTTTAGGAATTTTTTTTTGTTTCCTTAAAGTCTCTAAATTGTCGAACTTTGGAGCAAGAAGAGTTGCCACCAACTTTAATGATTGAACAGAGTAAGGTGAAGCACTTGAAAGGCTATGTCGCTTTAAAACTTCATTTTTTAAATCTTTATAAAAAGGATCTTTAATATCGTTTGAATAAACATTTGTTGAAAAAAGTATAAAAATTAAAATTAAAATCTTTTTCATGAGTTTTTAAAGTTAATTAAAATTTTTGACCTAATTTTAATTATACCATCTCCATCTTTGTTAATTTGGACGTTATCTGTCATCATGCTCTTATTGATATTTTTCAAGTCTTTCACAAATCTCATATAATCCATAAAATTACCTATTATTTCTACATCATAAGAAACCTGGGTGTATTGATTGTAAATATCAAACTCAGCTGGATTATCTTTTTTGGGTTCTTTATAAAAATCTTCATTTGCTTTTGTTAAAGTTAAAATCTTAAGCTTATTATCCATAGCAAGCTCAGAAAATAATTTATAAAACTTTTCTTGTTCTTTTTTTTTGAAGAAAGATTTTTGAATTTCAGTAAATTCTTTTTCTACTTTTTTATTTTTATTTACTATAGATGTTCTTAATTCGTTACTGGTATTTATAAAATTTTTTTTTTGATTGTAATCACTTTCAATCAGATTTGCTTTTTGAATTGTGGGATTAATTATAAAAAAGTTACCTGCTAAAAAACTTGCAACTAAAATAATTATATATACAAATTTCATATAATTACTTTTAGAATTTAAAGTTTTTTGCTCATCTTCAAATTTAAATTTGTTTACCTTTGGAACTCTCTTAACTCTTTTTAGTTTTTTGCTTCTTATTAATTTTATCATAGCTCAACCTTAATTTTAAAATTTCTTAACTTTAAAACGTCTGCTGATGAAGGGATAATCTGTTGAACATCTTCTGAACCTTCATTGATTATATCAACAGTTTCTGTGAATTCAGCTAAGCTAAGGTTTGTGATATCAGGATTTCCAATCTTATTTTTAATATTTTTTAGGAATAAATTTAAATCATAGTCAGTTAATGCATAACCTTCATAAAAAACCACTGAGTCATTTTTGATATAATCAACCTTCTGCAACTCAACACCGGTTGGTACTATTTGGGGAGTTTCTATAATTATCTTTGAAAAATTATCAGTTTTTACAATTAATTTTTCAGCAAGTTCTTTTTCTTTTTCAATTTTTTTTACTTTAGAGCTTGAAGTTTTGATCTCTTCCATCAAAGAGTTATACTCTTTGACTAAAGCAGGATGTGAAGCAAGTAGTTGGTTTTTCTCTAGGTATTTTGGAATATTTAAGCCTATGATTGTTGAAAAAATTAATAAAAGTAACATTAAAACCATAGACAGAGATCCACTTGTCGCTTGAATCTTTCTATTGTTAATCAATTGATCTTTGTAAGGATATAAATTTTGTTTGAACTTTAAAAATAAATTTTCTTTTATATTAAAAGGATTGAGCAATCTTAAAGATGCTCCAATAACAGGGTGCAGTTTGTCCTCTAAAAAATTATCTTCGTTAATTTTTTTAACTAATTGTTTTGAAAATTTAATTTTTTTATTTGTGAAAATATTTTCAAATTTACTTTCATCACTTTTTGAATTATCTAATGTCAAAGATTTTATTGTAAAATCTGGTAACTTTGATTGTAATCCATTCAAATACTTTTCACTTTCCTCTAAATCAGTATGAGCATAAAGATTTCTAAAAACCGTAGTTTTTTCTTCATTGCCCTTCCATTCATCATCCATCAAATTTCCTCTCACATCTTGTATAGATCTTTCAAAAACTTCTGACCAAAATGGACCTGATGGATCAGGCATTTTTTCTAATTGTTTAATGAGAATTATATCTGCCCTAGAAATATTGTTAATTGCAAAAACAAATTTATTCTGTGTTACTGTAATCAAATAATTTTCTTTTTCTCCATATTCCAAAAAAGCAAATTCGTTTGACTTGTTATTTTTTTGATTTGCAAAAATTGTATTGATTAAAGAAAAGCACTTTGGCTCATAAATTGTAGGTTTAACACCAGATTGTCTTAAAATTTGATTTAATTTTTCAACTTTTTCTCTATCTATCAAGCAGATAACTATCTCTTGTTCCTGGGTTTCCTCATTAATTGCTAAAGGTTGAAAGCTAAATACTTTGTTTTCAATTACATCAGATAATTCTTCAAATGTTTTCCAAAACTCAATATCGCTAGTTTGTAGATCGAAAGTTTCTTGATCCATAAGTGGAATATTAATTGTTTTAATAATTGTCTCAGATGTTGGCAAAATCACTGTTGCTTCTTTCTCAAGTAATTTTTGCTCTTTCAAAATCTGAACTATTTTCTGACTATAATAAACTTGGTCTTCTTCGCTAAATAATGATGTATTGCCTGCTAAATTAAACTTTTCATGATGAAGATTTGTAATTATTTTTGAATTTTGATTGTATTTGCAAATTCTTATTCCCTCATCATCTAATTCTATAGCAAAGCGATTTTCTTTTGATATTGCTTGTTTTCCTAAGATTGGAGAGAAAATTTTAAAAAGAAAACTTAATATTTTGTTTTTAAAATTTTCAAATTTTTCATTCATAATTTTGTAGTTAAGATCTATTATTTACTTCTAATTGACTCGTTAAACTCTGTAACCCTCCCCAAATTGGGGGTCTTACATCTAATTAGTATGAAATTTATTATATTACCTAACTGTGAATAATTTAAATTCATCTAGGGGAATAACTTTAATTGAATTGTTAGTTGTTATTGGAATTTTAGGAATTTTTTCTGGTATTGGCTACGTTTCTTTTAATTCCATAGATAGTGGTTCAAATTTGAGAAGCAACAAGGAGATTGTTAAAAGTTATCTTGAACAAATTAGGTCTAAAGCATTTAGTGATGGTAAACACTATAAAGTTACAATGGAAAATTCAGGAAATGATGTAAATTTAAAACTATATGAGCCTGATTTTTCAAATACAAAATGGCGTGATCTAAACCTTAATAGAAGATGTGCTTGTTATAGTGGCATAGGAAACGCTGATACTTCATGTAACCAATCTTTTTCAAATGTTTCTATATCATCTTTAACTTCAATACAAAACTTTGACAAAAAGGTAAAAAATTTAGAAATTAAGAATTGCAATAATTTAAGTTGTGCTATTGAAACTCCAGCACCTGTAGAATTTTGTTTTTTATATGATGGAACATCTCCTCAAGATAAATTTTTTAAAATTGGAAACAGTAATTTAGATTTAATATTAAAAGTAAACAAAACAGGTTATGTTGAATATTAAAAAAGGTTTTTCATTACTTGAGTCTTTGGTTGCTTTGTTTGTGCTAAGCATGATCACGCTAGCTTATATAAATAGCAGCACTATATTTTTTAAATCACAGACTGATTTAATTAAATCTGACCGAAAAGATCAGCTAGCAGATTTAATACTTCAAGATATAATGGAGTACGTTAGTCAAAAAAATTCTTCTTTAGGTATAATAACTACAAATGGTAATCACAATTTTAATGGTGCTACAGCTATAATCAGTTTAACTGGCTTTACTAGTGATCCTAAAACAGGTGATATGCTTTTAGTCGATGGTGTTAGAGGGCGTTATGTTGTCCAAAACGTATCAGGAACTGGTAGTAATTTACAAATTACAGCAACATCTAACTTTCCATCAACAAATGTTGCAAGTGGTACCCAGGTTTCTTTTATTGCATTTAAAAAACAAGAATTAGATTGTTTTGATGGATTAGATCTAACGGCAATAGCACCAGTAGGTGTTGGTACATGTACAAATTTGCCTACAGAGGTTGTCAACCTTCACAATCATTGGAAAACTCAAATTGATAATGAACTTGGTTCTAATATTACAGTTAGAAATATCGAAGTCACAGATGATAATCTTGTTAAAGTTACAATTGGTGATGGGGTAAGAAATTCTGTACTAGCAAAAAAAGTTAATGATTGTATTTTTGATGATACACCAAACACGGTTGCATTCAATTTTCCTGGTTTAACCGAACCTATTGCAACTGGAATTATGGATCACAATGAAAATCCTACTGAACACTATTTTTTTAAGGGTATTGCAAGAAAGTATCAGGATTTTAATAATGATAATACTGAAATTGGCGAAGATACTATTACTTGTTCCACAACTTGGGCTTCTACCTGTAGACAAACTTATGCATGGTCTAACACAATAACTGTTTTTTTATATAGATACACGGGTGGTCCGGTTAGATTAAAACCATCTGGCTGTATTGCTGACAGTGCAACTCCACCTCCACCTTGGCTTGGTCAATGTGTTGGGGTTCAGGTCAATCAAAATGATTTATCTCTATGGTTTATTTTTGATGAGTATAATCACAAAGATGGAGCCTCAGATACTTCTCAAATAGGATTTTCAAAACCAGGTTGGAATGAACAGGGATATTTATTATATGATGTAAATAACTTACCAACAAATGCTAGAATATTAATTTTCGATGATGCCAGTGAAAGCTGTATAGGTGCGATAACAGCAGGAACATGTACGGGAAGATATAAGTGGTCTCAAGCTCACGATGGGCTTGTAATACATTTGGGAACATCAAACTTAGCTTCTCTTGATGACATAGGGCTTGAAATAACCGGTGTTCCTTATGGTGTTAATAAATGGAGAATTTTAAGATCAGATGTTCCAAATTGTCTAATTGCGAGTGGGGCAACTAATTCAGCACATGGGGATGCTTGGAATCAAGAAAATGAAAATGATTGTTGGAATTATGTTGAAGCTTATAACACAACTACAACAGCTGACATTAGTAGCACAGCAAACTCAGTTGTTGTAAATGATAGTTCTTATTTTCCAAACTCAGGTTCAGTTCAAATAGGAAGTGAATATGTAAATTATAGTGGAAATACGGGCAATACCCTAACAGGACTAACTAGAGGAGTACGACAAACAGGTACAATTCCAAATGATATTAGTTCTACCTTTACTGGTGAGATTGCACTAAATGGTTCTAATACTCAAATAGGCTTTTGGGGTGGCTACTTACAAATAGATGGCGGCGAAGTAGTTAAAGTTAATTATAATAAATCATATGAAGATTTTGATAACAATACAATTAATATTATAGCTAGAGGTCAAAGAGGAACTACAGCTGAAAGTCACAGTGCAGGAGACTCGGTACGCAACTATGACATGAGAGGTAGAGATTGGCCAGCTGGTACAAAAGTTTGGGAAGGACCAACTCACTCAATACCTGTTGTCCAAGGAGAAGATACTACCACCAATACTTTTGAAAGAGTGAGAATAAAAAGGAGAGTAACACTAAACTTATCAACGGCAGCTGTATGTTCATAAAAAGATCAAAAGGATTTTCTTTAGTTGAATTGTTAGTTGGAATACTGATTGCTTCAATTGTTTCATTTTCTGTTTATTCATTATTTGATAGAAGTTCAAAAGATTTTAGTCAAACTGTCAACACCAGTGATTTAAAAACAGAATCTACGGTCATTTTTAATTTGATTGAACGAGATTTAGCTAGAGGTGGTTTTGTTCATCCTATTAGAGGAGATATTACAACTGCCAGTAATTGTAAATCAGGAATTAGTGCTACTAACGCTGTCAACATAAACTCAGGCACTGAAGTAAGTGCTTGTTATGATAAGCCTAGTTATGATGGGGCAGAAGCTTATAGATACAAAGTTACCTACAAACTTGGAGATGGAACTGTAGGTCTTCTAGATACCAATACCATATATAAAAAAATTGAAAGAACTGATGACTGTACTGGTGGTGATACGGTTGCTGACGCTGACCCTAATCTTTCATCAACAATACATTCTTGGCAACCAGTTACCTCAAATATTAGTTCAATTACTTTTTCATATCCAACTATTGGAGCAACTACTAATAATAGTATTTTAGATATAGATATAAATTTTGTATCTAAAAAACAAAATTCACTGAATCTAGATTTTAGAAAAAGAGTATTTTTAAGAAATAAATCACTTACAGGAAGTAGTGTGTCTTGCGACAATAAATGTCCCAATTCAAAAGATATATTTGCAAATTATACTATATCAAGCAATGAAACTAATTGGGATCCAGATACAAGAAATGTTCCTAGTGCAACTGTTGTGGTTTCAGAAAACTATCAAATTGGAGAAGATAAATTACAATGGGACTCAACATTAGCTACCAACTATGGCTTAACACCAACTTTTGATACTGACACAGGTATTTTATCTATAATTGGAAATACAACAGCCAGAAACTATCAAGATTTTATAAGGTCAGTTAATTATGTAAATTTAGAAAATGATATATCTGCTCGAACTAGTTTTGCTGGTAATGATAGAGAGTTTATTTTGGCTTTGGGTTTTGGATCTCTCTGTAATGATTTAATTGGAAGAGAAGTCGGTGCGGTAAGACATTTTTATTGCTACGTTCAAGATACAACAAGTGGAAGAGGAGCATTAAATGGTGGTGGTTCGGATGCAAGTATGGTGGGAAATACATTGTGGTGGGGTCAAGCAAGATTAAGAGCTGAGAATTCTACATATCACAATTTATCAGGGTACTTGGCAACCATCACTAGTGCAGAGGAAAATAATTATGTTTTAGATAAAATTAGAGATACTAATGGAAATCCTGTGGCCGCTTGGTTTGGAGGAACTGACAATTCAGGTGGAGAGACTGTTCTCAATAATGCTTCTGAACTATCATGGGTATGGTCTGGCGGACCTGAGCGAAATCAAATATTTTATACTCATGATGATGTAGCTAATGACGGATATACAAATTGGCGAACCGGAGAGCCCAACGATTGTTGTGATGGTTCTTGGGGTACTGCATATAATGGAAATACTTTAGAAACAAATGAACATTATCCAAACAGAGGTGGTGAGCATTATACGCAATTTAGTAATCAAATTAGTGGCACAGGTTATTGGAATGATCTTTTTGTTACTGGCGTAACTTATGATCCTTTTTCAACACTTGGTTATGTTTTAGAGTTTAGTACAAATTTTCCATCACCAACTATAGTATGTGGAAATGGTTCAGAGTCTGAGAGACTGGCGTGCGTAAATTATTTTAGTTCTTACGATCTAATTCTTGATGATACAACTTATACGGCAACAGATATGTTGGATTTATGCGATCCCAATCCAACAGATGCAAATTTACCACCAGAATGATTTTAAGATCAAATCAAAAAGGATTTGTTTTAGCCCTAACACTGCTTGTTTTATTGGCTATTTCATCTTTTAGTATAGCAATGATGGGTGTGATACAAAAGAACTCTAAAGAATCAATCCGATCACATCAGGTTAATACTGTTAATCAAGCTGCAGAATTTGGATTGGATTCAGGAAGGTTATGGTTGGTAGATCAAATGTCAAAATCTGGTACTGCAGCCATAACCATTACTAACGCTAACAATATATCAATCAGTGGTGATTGTTTAGCACTTCATGGTTACACAAACACTTCAAACAATATTCATTATGCGTTTAGAAAAATTAATCAAAATTTTGCAGAGATAGGGACTGAAACAGACTTTGGAAGATACACTTATGAATATTATGTACAAAGAATTGGAAACCATACCACACTGAATGGTTACAATTTTATACCCCAATCAACAGAAGGTGCTGATACTTTAACACCCACTACTTATAATAATCGAAGAATATTTTATAGAGTGATTAGTTGTGGTTATGGACCAAATGGAAATAAAATTATCCCCTTACAACTTTTTCTTTCTGCAGGTGGTGATGGTGCCGCAGGAAATGTTGCAAGAGCAATAAATATTGAAGGCTATTATAGGCCTTGAACTTGTACCGCATTAATTAACGAGTCAATACTTGGGCCAATACTATTTTTAATAGCTTTATTTGAAATTAGAGAAACTTCTCTAGCTAATCTTGGTCCTTTTAAATCTCTATAAATTAACCCATAATTTAGTGCTAAACTTTCAGGAAGAACAGCTATACCTAACCCAGCTTTAACACAAAGTGCAGCTGTAGACTCATGATAGGTATTTACTACATCTTGACTTTTTTCATTATCTTTAATGCACTTAAAAACTTTTTTATAATCTACATCTCCATCTTTATGCTTAAATTCATAACTATACCATTCACAACCTACTCGATTTATATACTTTTTATTATCAACCTCTACATAAGTTTCTTGAACATCAACTTCTTTTTCTTTTTCAAATCTATGTCCTTTATATATTGCAACAACAAACTTTTCTGAGTACAAAGTTTCATTTCTAATTGAATCATTAAAGGTAGGTGCACTAACAATGGCATAATCTATCTTTTTTTTTTCAACAAGTTCAACTAATTCAAAACTAGTTTTTTCGATTATTCTAATTTGTTTGTTTTTTTCAGATTTTTTTATTACCCAAAGTAAAGATTCTTTACAATTTTCTGAAAGTGTACAGGCTAAACCGATAACAATTTTTTGATTTTCTCTATTATCATTAAAAGTACTTTGTTGGAATTTAAGTACTATGTTTTCTTCATTTTCCTTAATTGATTTAGCATTTAAATAAAACAATTCTCCTTGTTCTGTAAGTTCAATTCCTTTTTTAGATCTTGTGAATAATTTTACTTGTAAATTTTCCTCAATAACTTGTATTGCTCTAGTTAAAGATGGTTGACTTACATTTAAATCTTTAGAAGCAGCTGATAAACTTCCAGTATCAGCAACTCTTAAAAAATATCTTATAAATTTAGGATTTAAAAAGTCAGTATTCATTGAGTTATTTAACGTATCTATATAATAATTATATAATGATGTCTATTATATATAGAAATTATATTATATTTTTGTCTCATAATGGGTATCCTCAAAATAGGTATGATTAATGCTATAAATTATAAAATAATTGAAGATTTTGTTGCTACTATCTATTCAACAGATATCTATGATTTTGGTAACAAGTCTCACTACCCTCAAATTTTAAAAATAATTAGCAGTGTTAATCTTAGAGGCTTTAAAGAAGACGAAATAGTCTGCGATAATGATATTTTTTGTAAAAGCGCCTTAGGAACTAATATAAATGCAGTTGCTAGAGGCTTAAATTTACCAAGAGAAACCACAAGAAGAAAAGTTGAGGAATTAATTAAACTTAAATGGGTTTATAAATATAATTCTGAACTATACGTTACTCAAAAATGGCGTGAAATAAACTTTTCAAATATTAATTCACTTTTAGAAAAAGTGAAAAAAATTTCAAAAGCAATTGAAAAAGAAGCTCTAACACGAGCCGAAGTAGCTTAGAAACCCCCCATTTTAGGTAGTCTTATTAATTATATTATAATTTTGGTTGTAAAATCAAATCATGACTCAATTAACAGATTTAAATGCTGATCTACAAAATCAGTTTGTAGATATATTGGAATTATATGCAAATTATTTTATTAAAATATCTGCAAAAAATCATAATCCTAAAAATATTACAATTGCAGTATTTAAAGCAAATGTAAAAGATTTAAAAAA
>Ga0209306_1000726_pt1 | contig 16850 bp, 16 predicted proteins | sample COGITO_mtgs_1103_3_FD_184793 | JGI IMG/M metagenome (GOLD analysis project Ga0209306, IMG submission 184793) | Pelagic marine microbial communities from North Sea - COGITO_mtgs_110328 (SPAdes) (version 2) | ecosystem: Environmental > Aquatic > Marine > Epipelagic ... | reverse complement strand
GTTCGTGCTCTTGCGCTGCTGCTCTGTGTTGCCGTGGCTGCATCAGCCTGCTCAGCAACCGAAACGGTCACTATCAATGACGCCACTATCGCGAGCGCAACCGCGACTGCTCAACGCAACGCTGCAGGTCCAACAGAGCCCCCTTCGACTGCGGAAGCACCCGCACCAGTTGCCACCACCGACGCAGCCGCCAGCGATGGGAACAGCACGACCACAACGACTCCTACACCGGTCACACCTGACGCCAGCGACGGAAACGACACCTCAAACATCGTCGGCGGTCGGGCCTGCTCCTACGCAGGTGTCGACTCCTTTGGCGATATGCAGATCGAAATCGCGTTCATTAGCCCTCTCCCGGAACAGAGCGATACAACCGTGGAGTACGAGGTCATCGCCCGAGCTGGGGCGGTACTCGCATCCTCGACACATTTCATCGAGGAACTCCAGCCGGGCGAAGCAGTGCGCGTCGTGGTGGACACGGTCACCGATGCGCCAACCGGTAGCGACGGTGCCAGCGGCATCACGTGCCGCATTCTCGAGATCGAGCCGTTGTCGTTTGGGTTCAACGCTTTTGAGCCACAACCTGGCGACAGTTGCACCTTCGCTGAAGTCGACTCGTTCGGCGATATCCAAGTCCAGATCGACGTGGTATCACCGCTCGACGACACCGCCGAACTTGCCATCGACTACGCATTGCGAGGCCCGGACGGCGTCCGGTTTGCAGACGACGTGACGTTCACCGACAGCGTCGGGGCAGGCCAACTTTGGTCAGGTGCTGCTGACACGCTGACCGAATTTCCGGATTGGGTGAACGAGTCAACCTTCAGCTGCGAGATCTTGAGCATTCAAGAGTTCTGAACCGCACAAACCCGCAGCTGCTTCAGGACTTGTTGGGAGTCGTTGCAGCCTTCTAACGGTCGTATTCTGTTGTGGCGCCCCCGACAGGATTCGAACCTGTGACCTACGGATTAGACGATCAAAAATGACCGCTGCGCAGATCGTTACAATGACGCCGTCTTCGTTGCTATTGCAACGATTGTTGCTTGTCAGACTTGTCGCTGTTGACCTCTGTTTACCGGTGGTTGCCGGTGTCTTGTGGGATTTTTGGAGGATTGCACCTCGACCGAAGAGACCCACCGGAAGGCTCCTCAGTCGCACCCACCACGTGGTGCTTCGTTCGGCCAACGGCCAGCTCGTCCGAATGGCTTCGGGCAGGCCTTTGAGGCCGTCACAACACACCACCAGAGCGTCGGTAATGCCCCGGTTGGCCAGTTCGGTCAACACGCTGTGCCAGAACTTGGCGCCTTTACCGCCTGATGACCCAATCCACATCCCGAGGATGTCGCGTTCACCTTCCAGGTCGATGCCCATTGCCACATAGACGGGCCGGTTGGCCCCGCAGCCGGTGATCTATTGGTCGCCGAATAGTTGACGGGCTCGTTCGATGGCTGTGAGGCCGACCTCGGCGCCGACCTTGCGTCCGGCTTGGTCGTCGGCTCGAACGTGGATGCCCCCGTAGAGTCGTGATATTCCGGCTTGGTCTGCTGCATCGCGGTAGGTGGCCCATTGCAGTTCGACGGTTTCGTTGGGGCCGCTTTCGTGGATGAGGCCTCCTGGTTCGACAGTATGTGTGTGCAGACCGCCGGGGAAGAATTCGGAGCCGGTGAACTCCGTAAGGACTTCTGCGGCAGCTCGGCTAAATGCGCTATGGCCGCTCACGTAGGCAGCGAATGCTGGAGACACGAAACTGGCCCGCTGATAGGGCACCCAGGTTGCGGCTCGTTTCCAAACAACGCCAGCGACCTGGGTTGTCGGTTGGGACGGCTGTCCCCACCACGTATACACAGCCTGTTCACCGACAAATTCTGCGAGGCTGGTGTGGCGTTCTCCGGGCGCGCTGCTCTCGGGCGTGATCGTTTCAATGACTCCAGGGATCTCGTTGAGTAGGGCGCGCTCGCCTAGGTAACGGATCATTGAAATAGGTCGGGCGTAGTCGTAGTACGCCTTGGCACCCCATGCTGCTATTGCTGCGTCGTGGAGTGCGCCGTTCATTGTTAGGCCGATCTTGACGTCCCATTCAAGCCGGTCGACTGGGTCTCCGTCGATACGTAGCTCGCTGGCTGCTTCGAGTTGGTCACCAACTTCGTTTGCCAGTGTGTTCCAGTGCCCGGGTGGTGTCTCTGACTCGGGTCCGTCGGCCCAGTATTCGGCAATAACGCGAGCGAAGTCGACCTCGAGCACCTCGTTCGGCTCGTAGGCGAATCCGGTATCGGGGTTCGTGTCCCAACCTTGTGGGTCGTAGGTACCGAGCGGTGTGTTGCCGAGCGCTGCGGGGCTGATATCGACTTTGGTCTCATCGGTGAAGTTGAGCAGGCTCGAATACACCACGACCTGGGACGCTGCTGCAATGAACTCCTCATCATCAACACCGAACATCGGTGGCTGTCCTGGGTCGATCGGTAGCCCGTGGACTGGGTCGGGTTCGATTGCGAAGGGCGTGACAAAACCCCAGTTTGGGCCGATGTAGTCCTGCACCTGGTCGGGGATGACCTGGCCGTTCTGGGTGACCTGTTCTGCCAGCCTTAGCGGCTGCCATCGATTCGGATCGCTCATCGGAGCACCTGGCTGATTGACCACCAGAGGTTCATTCGTCGGCGTATAGGTCGGATCGATATACGCATCGGCCTCGAGGGAACCGTCGTCACGGGTGTCGGCCAGGATCTGATCAGCCACCAAAAGACCAAAGGATGCTGCTCGGGCATCGTTGGGTTCCACTGCCGGATCGAAGCACAGGTCGGTCATGACCCGGTCGAACTCTGCGAGTGATTCGGCGGCGCCAACGGAGTTGGCGTACCTGCTACTCAGTAAACGGTGCGCTGCGAAGCTCATGGCCTCGGCACGTTCATCTTCGACGTTTTCCGCCTCGCGCTTTTCGTCGAAGAAAAGGCCGGTGGCGCCCGGTTCGTAGCTAGCCCAGACATCCCACAATGCCGCTGAAAGGTGGTACAGATTGCGTGAATGCACCGTCGGTGCCGGGAAGTCACGACGAATCGCATTCAGTGCAGTTTCGTTCCAGACTCGAGCGACCGACTCCTGCCCCACGCACCCTGAGTCGACAGCATCGTCTTCTCCTCCACTCGCTCCGCACGCCACGACGCCACCAAGCAGCGCCGCAAGCAATGGCAGGAGCCACCAGAACCGTCGCCCCCTTGGTCCACTCTTGGATGTTGGCTCAATTCGCACGGAGCCCATCAACGAGCAGCCTTGACATCTTTTGCACTCTGGACGTCTTCAACAACCTGCACGCGCATACGACAAATTGTAGGAGTGAGTTCCGCCATAGAGCGTCGCTGTTGCAATGGGCGACCAGCTCACCGTGGCGAAGCCGCACGGATTGAATGCGACAACGAACCCGAGGGTGAATGGAAATGCCAGGCCGTCGCCAAACATCGCGCTACTTACGGGCTTCCGGGGAGGATGTGAGTGTCAATCAAGATCCGAAGTTCATCACCGCTGATCGCACCTATCGCCACGTAGGCGACTTCGCCGTCGCTGTTTATTAGCACTGTCGTTGGCATCACGAATCCGCCGAAGCTGCGAAAAACCGCGGACTCCGGATCATCACCGAGTCGGTAGGTGACGCCGGTCTGAGCAGCCAATTCTCGGGCTGCCTCGCCCGGGTCAGCGACGGCGATCCCCACGAAGGCGACAGACTCGGCGAGCGCCTGATGTACTTCTTCGAAGGCAGGCATCTCGGCAAGACATGGGGGGCAGTTGCTGGCCCAGAAGTTGAGGACGGTCGGCTCTCCCACGAGATCAGCTGTTGATCCGACGGTGCCGTCGAACCAGACAAAGTCGACAATCGGGACTGGTTCGAGATCTCTTGCCTCGGTCGAGGGCGGTGCTGTCTGTCGGGTTACTGGCGCACCAGATTCTGGGGCAGCCGTTTCCGCCGGTTTGACGACCACGCCGGTCTGGGCGTCAGCGGCCTCAGAACCACTGGTCGCTTCGCTCGAACAAGCGACCGCTAGCAACGTGACTGCTACCAGCACCGCAGCCAGATTCACGTACGTGGGTGATTTCATCCGAGGGTTCCTTATCTCACTTCGTACAGGGTGAACATGCCGTATTCGGCATGTAGTTGGATGTGGCAATGCAGTGCCCAGACGCCGACGTCAGTTGGCACCACGACAATGTCGACGGTGTCGGTGGAGTTGAGCAGGACCGTGTCGCGGAAGTGCCCTTCACACACAGGGACACCATTGCGGGCTACAACCTGGAAGAACTGGCCGTGGAGATGCATGGGGTGGAACGCACCCGAATCATTCACGAATCGCAGCTTCTCTGCCTGCCCAAGGGATGCCACATGGGTCCGGTGATCCGGCCACGCACGACCGTTGATTGCCCAACCGAACACGCCGCCGAAATCTCCGGCAAGCCCGGTTGGCTGATCCTCGGCGATGTCTTCATCGCCAATGAGCGACAGTTCAAAGGTGCCATTTGGCTCCCACTCGATGGCATCGCTCCAGTCCGGCACCGGCGCCGTGGGGGGTGCAAAACTTGGTGGGTCTACTGGGTCGCCAGAGACTTCAAGCGTCATCAGTGGTACGGGGCTGAAGCTGAGCAGGCTGTCGGCGATTACGAACGACCCTTTTGCATCGACGGGGATTGTCACGTCAATGTCGACCCGGTTTCCGGGCGCGATTTCAAGTCCGTCAACAGGCAGAGGCCGATCGACATAGAAGCCGTCCATCGCTATCGCGACCGCGTCAAGTTCACCGAACCGCAGCTGATAAATCCGTCCATTTGACGCGTTGACCAACCTGAGACGCAGCCGTTCGCCGGGCGCAGCGGTGATTGTTGGAAGGATCTCGGCGTTTACCGAAAGAGCGTTGCCCCATCGACCGTTGTGATGCAGATCCTCGGAGCTGTCGAAGTCGGTATCAAGCTGCCCGACTTGATCGAGCAGCCAGTCATCAACCAGCAAGGTGACATCTTGTGAATATGCAGCCGGCTCTGCGTCCTCAACTACGAACGCACCATACAGGCCTCGCTCGAGCTGCTCATTTCCGCGTTTGTGGCTGTGATACCAATACGTCCCGACATCTGGTGGCGTGAATTCATACACGAACGACGAACCGGGGGCGATTGGATCCTGCGTAATTCCTGGCACACCATCCATGCCATTGGGGACTCGAATGCCATGCCAATGCACCGCTGTCGCGACGTCAAGATCGTTCTGTACCGTGATCTTCACGGTGTCACCGAGCTGAATCCGGATCTCAGGACCCGGCACCGACCCATTGAAAGACCAGACGTTGTCGACGTCTACCCCGTCGAGCCGCATCGTTCCCGCTGCAGCAACAAGCGAGACCTCATGAATCGCTCCCGATGGCAATTCATCTTGACCATACGGTGCGACCACCGTGCTCGGATCGAGGGCGAGAGCTTCGGGGACAGCTGGTGACAGCAGCATCAAGGCAGCGACAAGCCCGCCGGCAATGAGGACTAACCCCAGAGCGGCGATCAGGACTGTGTTGCGGTCTGGCCGAGCGAACGGGCTCGAACTCGTCATGCTCCGGGCCGATCTGGAGCGGCGTCGTTGTGCAAGACTCCTGCGCCATCAGTGACTATCCAGAACTCGCTATCACGAGATGTGAATGCAACAGCCTCCTCGTCAACCTGACCGAGAACAGACCACGACCCACTCAAATCCGAAGTCTCATAGAGCGTTCCATCGATAGCGATGTCAACAATCTTGTCGCTTCGCCATTGCACCCGCCGAACGACCGGGGCGTTGACTACCGCACCTGACGCAGCACCCGCCATACCTACCAGGGCGAGAATCCGTCGACGGGTCACGATGCGGCCGCGACCAGCGCTGCGGTTACCAGCACTGCAGCGACCAGGGCTGTTACCTCGATCCGGATGGTGCGCACAAAGGACTCTCGGGCATCGTGATGGGCCGACTCGGATCGCAGCTCTGGCACCAGCACGAAATGATTGAACGCTCCGGCAGCCACCGCTACAGCGACGACCATCACTTTGGCGATCAACAATCGACCCCACGCTGTGGACCACAGCTCTGAGAAGGAACCCAAGATCGTGATCGTCAGCATCAGACCCGCCGCGCCAACTGCTGCGAGGGCGATCGCTGCCACGACCGAGAACCTGACAATCGACTCGATGAAACGATCCGAAGCAGCGTCGGTCGCGTTTCGTGTCCTTGAAATCATGATGAGACAGACCAAACCTCCCAACCAGACCGCGCCCGCGCTCACATGCATCAAGGCAATAAGCCCAGTAATCAGGTGCCTGCCCTTGGTGACGGTGTGACCGTCGAATGCATAGGACAACGCTATGAGACCGGCGAACCACAAGGCATTGGTGTCGACTCGATCTGAGACCCTCGACCGACCATCGTTGCCCTGGACAGCCGCGGTGGGCGCATTCCCGGCCGCACCAACGGCGCCCGAGAACGCACCGCCAACGCCCACCAACAACCGCTCGTCAGCGGCGATGATGGTTGAGGCGCTCTGGGCCGGAGCGATCCGGGCCGTGAGCGCAACGAGCCCAACCGCTCCCGCTGACCGCAGAAAGATCGCCAGACCCGCAGAACTGAACATGGCCTCGGTGAAACTGCCCAAACTCATCAGTAGGCCAACCGCTTCCACCAGTGCTCCGGCAACTACCACAACCCCGGCCTGGCGCACCAGGCACACGAAGATCCGGGTCTCCGTCTTGGTTTGGGAACTGGCCCACAACGCGAACGCAACGACGCCGATTGCGATCAGGCTGCCGGCTTGGGATGCGAACCGGCCCACAAACCCAACCGTTCCTGCGAGACTCGTGCCGTTATCAATGCCGCCCAAGAAATCATCAAGCGCTACAGCCGCTGCACCGTCTGCCTGTGCAGATCGCGTCTCGCCCGCTGATTCGGAGTCAACGGGTGCTGGCTACACAAGCTCCTCTGTGGGGCTCTCCGCTATCTCACGAGTCGTCTCGTCTGGTTCGGTTGGGCTCGCCAGTTCTTCTTCGGGCAGCCCCGTCGAGTCCACCGGTTCCGCGTCACCAGCGGGAATGACTTGTTCCCGGGCCACATCTGGCGCTGGAGCCGTCGTAGTGAAGCTGAATGCTCCCTCGATTGGATGAGCGTCGCCCGCTCGAACCGACCATTGCACCCCAACGTCGCCAGCGGTGAGTGCCGGTTCGAACAGCAGCGTGAATTCGCGTTGATCCTCGCTCACCACTATCTCAGGAGCAATGATCTCGCCCGTAGGCGTCAGCACCACAAAGCCGTCACCCGCTACCAACGATTCGGCCGTGAACCGCACCCGAACTTGCGACACCGGTTCTGCGATGATCGCACCATCGGCCGGATCGGAGTACTCAAAGTCGGTATGAGCGTCAGCACCCGGTGCGAAGGGAACTACCAGCGCTACGACAAGAACGAAAAGACCGAGGCCGCGGAACACTGCTCTGCCAGAAGCTTTCAACGCTCTTGTTGAGGACTCGCGCATGAAGAGTGCAGTTCGCATAGGTGTAGAACGTCTTTCGGATCTGGGGAGAGATCGGGAAGGCCACCTCAGCGGCACCGCAGGACAGAATACTACACCCTGTCGTAGTAGCAGTGGCGGCTAAGCCAAACAGTCCCTGATGACCGGGTCGCCGGCTGAGGAATGGTCAGTCACACGCCACACACGTGAGCGACCAATTCATACAAGTGGTGCACCTGGACCGATGATGCGGTCGTCACACCAGCGCCCACCAAAATCGCGATTGCGACCATCTTTCGCACAGGCGAAGTTCTTGGTTCCTCCAGCAACGCCTGAACCCGAAGCGGGATCGAACCGCCTCCAAATGCGCCAACTGGACCGCCAAATGCGGTGGTCGCGAGCGCAGCACGGCCAATCGACACCGCGACAACCTCGCGATCGCCGCCCATCACCTGCACTGCAGCTTCATCAGCGCAGCGCTCGGTCGCCAACCGCAATTGCTCAACCGCACGCGACAAGACGGGAGCATTCGCGGTCGCGATCGCTCCAACGAGCAGATAACGATGATGGTTTTGGCTCAGGTGAGCTCGCTCGTGAGCGAACATCACACGCCGCTCATCAGATGACAACTCCTGGAGTAATCCACGAGACACAACGACACAACCCGGCTTCCCCGGAGCTGCGTATGCGATTGGCTCCTCTGTCCGAAGTACCTTCAGGTGCTGGCCTTTGGTGCCCTGCGCGGCCCAGCGCCTGAGACGCACGACATGCACAACCCGAAAGCAGATCACCACAAGGGCAACCAGTGCCATCGTTCCCTCGATGGCACCAACCTGATGGTGAACAAGCCCGAGCCTCGGACAACGCTGCAACACCGCCAATCCAACAGACGACCTAGCCACGAACCCAGCAGCAACCGCAAGAATCACCAACAACACCGTCGCGCTCGCAAACGCGACAACCACCGTCAACACTCGCATCGCCATCGCCGGGGCATCAGACCATCGCGCCCGCCCAGCAATCACGGCCAACAGCACCACCGCTATGCCCGGCATCACCAATGAGAGAGACACCTACTTGCTCCGGCCGAGCAGCTTCCGCAGCATCTTTGCATCATCGGCATCAAGAGACGCCACAAATTGTGACAACACCGCCGCACGATCGCCAGCATCAACCAGCGAAGTAGCCATCTCTTCGGCGCGGTGCTCAGCTTCAGACCTGACGGCCGTGTACGCGTATGCGCGGCCCTGGCGTTCGCGCTCGAGTCGGCCTTTGTCATACAGTCGGCTCAATACCGTCATCACCGTCGTGTATGCCAGTTCGGGTGCAATCGCCTCATGAACCTCGGACGGCGTTACCGGTTCATTGATCATCCACAGATAATCCATCACCTGTTCCTCGAGCGCTCCGATCGGTCGCCGATTACCCATCACGTGCTCCAAACAGTGAACGTCCTGCTACAAAGCGTAGTCGCAAGCTCGCCGAGTCGACCTCACCATTCGCTGCGGCATGACACCGCAATGTCGACAATATGGCGCACGGGGCCGCACCACTCTTCCGCACCCGGGATGAGGCAAGAGCCTCCATCGCCGGCAACCCCACGGCAAACAGACAACCGCAGAGGCAATGCCCTCACGACGATTGGCATCGCGCTCGCGCACTTGCCAGCACTTTCCATTCTTCGCTCGGCTGATGCTCGCCGCGCCCCGCACCGACCGACCAGCAGATGGCGTGTGAGGTGTTCGTGGGACTCAAACTGTCGGCTCGGCGACTAACACCGGCTAACGCCCTTTGCTTTACTGGCGCCCCCGACAGGATTCGAACCTGTGACCCACGGATTAGAAGGCCGTTGCTCTATCCGGACTGAGCTACGGGGGCTGAATGCTCCATGGTAGAGCCGCCACACGTCACACCGGAGCAAATTATGCGTGGATTCCTGGGCAATGTCATCTAAGATTACCGGCCTTGGTGATTGTAGCTCAGTTCGGTTAGAGCACCTGGTTGTGGTCCAGGATGTCGGGGGTTCAAATCCCCTCAGTCACCCCATCTCTATTCCCGTAATCTCAACCTCGGTTGAGGTGCGGACAGACTTCTCCCCGATAGCCTTGGGGAGCTGTTTGTAAGATCAATCGTCTTTCAAAGAACATGCACCTCTAGCTCAATTGGCAGAGCGTCGGACTCTTAATCCGCAGGTTCCGGGTTCAAGTCCCGGGGGGTGTACCACTCAGAAACCCTGATTTCTCAACGATTTGAGAGGTCAGGGTTTCTGCATGTACTGACATGAAAGCCGCCAAGTGCTAACGGATTGCTAACGAACGGTTTGAGTCGGGCTACTTCGGGCCGGAAACACCTGCTGCGAAAGCGTCGTCGAATGCGGCTGCTGCTTGGTCGGTCATCTGGTCGACGACGTGCTGGTACGTGTCCATAGTGAACGCCACCGAGCTGTGGCCCAGTACCGAGCTTGCGACCGCTGGGTGCACGCCTTGTTCGAGCATCATGGTTGCCACCGCATGGCGGCAGTCGTGAAGCCGAGTCTTCGGGTCGAGTCCAGCTTCGGCCATGAGCCTCTTGGTCGCTTTGCCGAAGGCGTCGGGGTGGAACGGGCTGCCGTCGCCGCTATCGCAGGCAAGGTCGAGGTCGTGCCAGCTAATACCGAGTTGCAGGGGTCGTTTCGCCTGCTCCCGTTTGGCTAGCCGTAACCGCTCGACTGTGATTTTGGAAGCGCCTCCGTACGTCGTGATCGAATACCCCGCCAAAGAAGCCGCTCTAGCTGCCTATGACTCTGACGGGTACCAAGCTGTAGTGGGCATCCGTCTTAGCGCCACCACCAATGGTCGAGCGGTGATCGTCGATGGCATCGGCTACGGCCCGCTCTTCGGGTGGTCGATGTCGTCGCACTAGCGGACAACGGATGCGCCGGCAACGAGGCCGGCGATAGCATCGGTAGCGCCGTCGACCTCGCTCCACGTCCAATAGGCATTGTCGTCTTCTCGGCTGGACCACCGATCGGTTAGCACTGTTTTGTTTGGCCGGTCATGGTCGCGACGGTCGGTTACGAACTCAGTACTTCGGCGTGCGCGGTCATCCGGACGGCGCTTCTTAAGCACAGCGGTCATCTCAGTGGACTTTCCTTCGGCCACTGTTAAGTGCAATGTGACGTGCTTACTCGCTTACTCAATTTTTGATCCCTTCAGATCGTTGCGATAGTGCAGTCGTAAATGATGACGCCGCTAACATGCTTGCCAGGGCACCTGCCGGCGTAACCCTGGTTGATTTCATCAATTATGTAAATGGTGGCGATCAATTCGTGGGGCTTGATCTGAGCCGACTGACACGTCCGCAGCATCAAGTGGATGTCACGGCTCGGGCCAGATGCCCCGAACAGACAGCTCCCGAATACGCTTTTGGCAGAGCGTGATTTCGAAGGCCAGAAGATCATCTCGCGCATCGTCACCGCCAAAACACTGAACACGACGGAGCCAGCTTTGCGGAATACCTCGGGCACTGGACGAACCTGGGCCCTGCCCGCTTCAACTCATCAGCGTCCTCAACCTAAAAAGGCATGTGTGCGAGCTATCAGACGTAAAAGCCGGCGACCCAAATCGTGGTAGTCGTTATCTCTCGTGGCTCGATACCGAGAGACCCAAACTGGCCAGATTGCTCCAAGACCCTCCCAATCAGGTCCTCGCCATAATCTGTTTGTTGCGCGGAATGTGTACGCACCCAAGCAGCTAACTTTGCGAATCCTAGTCCGAGCATCGGAACCCTCATAGGCATTCAGCATGTCAGCTGGACCCCAGGAAATTGACTGACCCAACGTCGCTATGTCGCACAGCAGAACGGCGCCATAGATCAGGCAAAGAGGTCATAATTTGAGCACCCTGAGCTTCCCCTGATTGTTGGTCGAGGGGTGTTCCCCCTCTCTCAAAAACTTTTGGGTTGTGAGAGATAGGCCACGTAGTCCTTCTTCGGGATATCAGGTCAGGCTGTGCCAGCTAGGTTCATTCTTAGTCCATACGTATCAAATACTGAGAGGGTGCGCAGAACTGCCGAAATAACCATCGCAGGTGAACGAATAACCCATATATTAATGTTTAAATGTCCGCAGAAGAGCCAAGCTCGCACTTTCGAGAATCCAGAGTAGACGCAACTACCGACCAGTCGCTTGAGGATCAGGCGCACCTCGAGGCAGAGTCACTCACCTCGCCCCATGACTTTCTTTGGAATATGGGCGAGCAGTTCAATACCGCATCCTCCGATTCAGCCCAGGATGTACTCCAGGCCGGAGTCACATCACTCGGGATGAGTTCTGGGGCATTGCACGCGGGAATTTGGTCATTCGAATCAGACACTTCTGACTTGACGCCACTGCACCGGTGGAGGGGAGGCGACAGGCCCTTTGGGGTGACCGAATATCTTCTGCCAGCGCTGAGGCCAGGGCCGTGGATGCAAGCGGTGATGGACGCCGATGTGGGCAAGGTAAGCCAGTTCGAAGCCTCCGAGGTCCTCCGCGAGCCTGGCCAATATGACGGGCTTATCCTCAGCATTGGCGTTATCTCCGTGGATGGTCCTCGCTCCATCTTCATAACCATCTTCCATAGTCGGGAAGTGAACGCTTCGGTGGGGCCGATTTACACCATGTTGCGCGGTTTCATGATCCTGACACGCCAGTTTCGGCGCCGCCTAGATCTCGAGGCCCAAATTGTCGAAATGGCAGAAAGACAGGTCCAACTTCACGACCACATAACACGGAGCACACACAAATTAACGAATGCGACCTTCGACAGCCTCCAAGCTCTCACTCAAACCATCTTGGCCGATACCGCCGATCTACTTGATGTGCCGATCATCGCTAACTTGACAACCGACTACGAGCAAGAGCGATACGTCCAAACCGCTCTTGAGAAATCTAGGGATAGCCAACAAGCCGATCCCACCCTGACACCGCTGTTGCATCGTCGAGAAGCGCTTAATACCGCACGTCTTACCGGAACAGCAGTTCAAGTAACGCCTGATTCGCCGACGCTTGCTAACCCAAACCTACTCGCTATACCGCGGGGCGGTCTTGGTCGGCCTTCAGCAATCCTTGTCGCTGAGAGCCTACGCCCGGGCCCTTGGCCTAGCGATCAAGTCCAGCTTTTTGAGCGACTCTCCGAGACGTTACTTGCAGTTGAAACCCGCTTGGGCTCTGATCAGCGGTCCGCAGCTGCGCTCGCTTCATCGCCAATGCCCATTGCACTTCGACGCAAGAACGACCTAGCGCTTATCGATGGCAACAGTGCATTCTTGGCCATGTTGGGAGAGTCAGCGATTGAACCTCTGATCGGCTCCTTCCCGCGACAAGTCCTTTACGCAAGCATCACAGAAGTCCCAGAAGCGTTCCGACATGCCAGCGAGTGGCTATTCGAAGAGATCAAGAATCAGACCACAGAAAATCAACTTCGCGTCCCTACGCTCTTGGTGTTCAAGGGCCCGGGTGGAATGCCGATCCTGGGAAAAATGATATGCACAGAGGTCCCTTCAACGCCCGACGATTTCATTCTGGTTCACATAGAAGACATCACCAGCCGCATACAAAACGAACGCGAGCTCGAATTTCTTGCAGACCATGATCAACTCACTGGACTACTTCTTCGGCGGGGCTTCCGAGAACGAATAGATGAGATGCAGAAGACGTCTGGTCCAGGCGCCCTAGCCATTATCGATATGGACAAGTTTAAGAATATCAATGACTCGTTCGGGCATGAAACAGGAAATGGCATCCTTCAAGAAACAGCAAATCGATTGCGAGAGCACGTCCGCCCCGGTGACGCGGTAGCCAGACTTGGAGGCGACGAATTCGCCGTCGCTCTCCGAGGGCCGCTCAGTGCAGGAGAAGCTCAAAAAATCATGCAGCGACTCCTCGACGAGATGTGTTCGGTAGCCCAGATTGACTCAGAACGGATCTACCCAGCATTCAGTGCCGGGGTCGCACTCTGGGAGGAAGACTCCAACATCGACCTTTGTTTCATCAACGCTGATGCTGCCATGTACGAGGCGAAAGAAACTGGTGGACGGCGCCTCGCACTGTACGAACCACGTATCAGTGACAAGGTTCTATCTCGCCGTACCTTGGAGACAGGGCTAATAAAAGCTATCCAAAACGACGAATTCCTCGTTCAGTATGAACCTGAGGTCTCATTGCTCACTGGCAAGATAATCGGGGCAGAGGCACTAGTTCGTTGGCAACACCCAGAACAGGGCCTTCTTGCTGCTGGGCTCTTTATGCCGCAAGCCGAAGCGATTGGTCGCGCCATCGACATCAAGTCGATCGTTCTTAAAAAAGCATGTGCAGACGCGGCGTCGTGGCCTAGACGGAACAGCTTCCAGAAGCTCCGCGTGAAAGCAGAATTGGATGATCTGATTGGCCCTTCTCGCTTGATGGATGCTCTGTTAGAGACAGACCTTGATAAAGACCGACTTTGTCTCGAAGTGACTCAAACGACCCGGGGCAAAAACCTCGATCTTACAATAAAGGCTGTCACCGAACTGCAACGGTTGGGCGTATCACTCGCCCTAAGCGGCGTCGGGGGTGGCTACGGAAAAATGAGGGATCTCAAAAACTTCGATTTCGCCATGCTTAAGATTGACCAGTCGTTCGTCAGCGACCTGACAGACGACAGTGATAGCCAAAAATTTATCGTCGCTTTTGCAGCGATGGCTGAAGTTTTGGGGCTGGCGGTGATTGCAGACGGCGTAGAAACCAGCAGGCAAGCTGAGATCCTGAGCGAAATCGGCTGCACGGGCGCCCAAGGCTTTTTTTTCCACAAACCGATGCCGGCATCAGATCTTTGCCAGTTACTCGAAGCACAGGCTCATGCTTGAGTGAACTAGTCACAGAATAAGGGCTCCTGGTCCCTATGGTCTCCCCAGTGAAAATTCGACGGCACGGCTCAGACTTTCCGTCATTACCTGACCCGGTAGCGGATCCGACGAGAAGGCGATGCGCCAACCACAAGCACCGCCGCAATCGCTACCAGTCCTGAAGCGAGCCAGCCGCTCCGGGGGCGGCAACTGGTTCTTGTGTTTCACCAGCAGTAGGAGCCATGGATCCGATAGCTTTGATCAAGCCTGGTTCGGCCATAGCACCAATTCAGTCCCACGATTTCAGGGCAGGTCTCGGGTTACCTACGGAACGTAAGTTCGTGAGCGACCCAACGTTTTCCAGTCTGTTCTCCAGTCTGTTCTAGGGTTGTGGAATGTCGACAGAAACAGCGGTACGAGAGCTAGACGCAGTGGTGATCGGAGCTGGGTTCTCCGGTCTGTTCATGAACCACCGCCTACGAGACACGCTCGGACTCGACGTCCACGTGATCGAGGCCGGTACTGGCGTCGGCGGCACCTGGTATTGGAACCGTTACCCGGGCGCCCGCTGCGACTCCGAGGCGTACATATATTGCTTCGCCTTCGACCAGGATCTCATGCAGGAATGGGAATGGAGCGGCAAGTATCCGGAGCAGCCAGAGATTCTCAACTACCTGAACCATGTGGCCGACCGCTTCGACCTGCGGCGGAACATGTCGTTCGAGACACGAGTTACCTCGGCACACTTCGATGAATCCACCAATAGGTGGGACGTCAAAACTGACAAGGGCGAGCACTATCGCTGCCGCTACTTCATTACCGGCATCGGCTGTCTCTCGTCAGGTCAGATTCCTGACTTCGTCGGTCGAGACACCTTTACTGGTGAGGCGTATCACACCGGTGCATGGCCACACGAGGGAGTCGACTTCGCTGGCAAGAAGGTCGCTGTTATCGGCACTGGTTCCAGCGGGGTGCAATCGATCCCCGTTATCGCTGCCGAAGCCGAACATCTCACCGTCTTCCAGCGCACCCCGCAATACATGATCCCGGCCCGGCACGGAAACGTCGATAAGGCGGTGCTCGACGAGATCAAGACGCGTTACGAAGCGATCTATGACAAGGCCCGCCACTCGGTTGGTGGCTTCCCCTACGACGTGCAGGATCGCTCAGCGCTCGATGTGGACGACGAAGAACGGCGAGAGATCTTGGAACAGAGTTGGGAAGACGGAGGCTTCAAGTTCATGTTCAACTCGTTCTCAGACCTTCGCACCAGCCTTCCGGCCAGCGAACTGGCTGGCGAGTTCATCCGGGAAAAGATCAAAGAGATGGTCAACGACCCTGAGGTCGCGGAGAAACTGCTGCCACTAGACCACCCGTTCGGTTCAAAACGAGTGCTTATCGACACCAACTACTTCGACACGTTTAACCGCGACAACGTCCGCCTGGTCGACATCAACGTCGAACCGATCAACGAAATCACCGAGACCGGCATCTTGGCTGGTGAAGAGCAGCACGACTTCGACGTCATCGTGTACGCCACGGGGTTCGACGCCATGACCGGGTCGTTTAACAAGATCGACATTCGCGGTCGCTCCGGCGAGAAACTCAAGGACAAGTGGGAAGCCGGGCCGCTGACCTACCTCGGGCTTACCAGTGTTGGATTTCCCAATATGTTCATGATTACTGGTCCTGGATCGCCATCGGTGCTCTCCAACATGCCGATAGCCATCGAGCAGCACGTCGAGATGATCACCGACATCATCCGCCATATGGACGGCTCGGGCATTGAACTGCTCGAGGCAGAGGCCGACGCCGAAACAGCCTGGGTTCAGCACGTGAACGAGTTGGCCGAACCCACCATGTTCATGCACGCCAACTCGTGGTATCTCGGTGCCAATATTCCTGGCAAACCTCGGGTCTTCATGCCCTATGCCGGTGGTGTAGGCACCTATCGCGAGCATTGCGAAGAAGTGGTGGCCAACGGCTACGAGGGCTTCATGCTCACACCAGCCGACGAATCGGTTTCGGCTTAGGTCTTTCTGTCGTCGTAGGACTACCGCTCGTCGGAATTGGCGCACAGCCGAAGCGCTGGTTATCTGAGCTGGGCTTCAGCCCTTCGCGCCTCGGGCATGGGCGGCCGCTGCATCGGGATTCTGTTGGATCTTCGCCATGACCGCCTGGCCAGCCTGTTCGAAGATCCCACGGTTGCCAGCCACAAACTCCTGCGAGTCTCGGAGATTGGCAACAAGTCCATTTACCTCCGGGATCACGTAGCGGGCTACCAGATCCCAGGACTGGAGCGTGTCTTCGCGATTGGCCCAGTCATGGGCGAAGCCGATGAACTTGCCGAATCCACCGGTGACTTCGATGACTTGGCGAATGGCAGCCACCAGATCGTCGGGAGTACCGACGACCGCCGACGTTGTCGTCGACGAGGTGATTGTGCCGCCACTGATCTGCTCGAGGGCCTCGTCGGGGTCGTCATACGCAACAGCACCCGGTCGTTGCAGC
>Ga0209306_1000722_pt1 | contig 16882 bp, 17 predicted proteins | sample COGITO_mtgs_1103_3_FD_184793 | JGI IMG/M metagenome (GOLD analysis project Ga0209306, IMG submission 184793) | Pelagic marine microbial communities from North Sea - COGITO_mtgs_110328 (SPAdes) (version 2) | ecosystem: Environmental > Aquatic > Marine > Epipelagic ... | reverse complement strand
ATATTTTAAAACTTTCACCAATATCAACTCCATCTAGATCAATTACTAAACTTTCAGGAATTTTTTCACTAGGACATTTTAATTCTACTTTTCTTCTAACTATGTTCAAAACCCCACCTCTTTTTAATCCTGGAGATTTTTCATGATTAATAAACTGTACAGGTACTTCTATTCTTATTTTTACACCTGGAACAACTCTTAAAAAATCTACATGGATTGGTTCATCAGAAATTACATGATATTTGATTTCTCTTGGTAGAACGTTTTGAGGTTTACCATCAACATTTAAAGTTACTACATTTGAAAGAAAATTTTCTTTTTCAATTAGAGATTTTAATAATTTTTTAGATATCGATATTGTTTCATTTTGAGCTTCACCGCCATAAATTATAGCTGGCACACCACCATTATTTCTAAGCGAACTAAGTTCACCCTTAGTTTTGGTATTTCTAATGTTTGCGTCTAATGAAATCATAAAATCATGGGTTTTTAGCCCAAGTTCTTTAATAACTCAAGGTAATTATTTAAATAAATCTGAAACTGATGTTGAATTAGATATCCTTTTTATTGCCTCTCCCATCAAGCCTGAAATTGGCAGAACTTCGATGTTTTTAACACCTTTAATTTTATTATTGTTATCAATCGTATCTGTGATCACAAGATTTTTAATTACAGAACTTTTAATTTTTTTAACAGCCTCTCCACTTAAAACTCCATGAGTTATGTAAACATAAACTTCTTTTGCACCTCTATCTTTAAGAGCTTTTGCAGCATTAACAATTGTGCCACCTGAATCAATTATGTCATCAACTATTACACATGTTTTTCCTTTAACATCACCAATTACATTCATAACTTGCGATTGACCTGGTTTTGGTCTTCTTTTATCTACAATTGCAAGTCCCACATTTAAAAGTTTACCCAAGGCTCTAGCTCTTTCAGTACCTCCAACATCCGGCGCCACACAAATAATATTTTTACTTTTTATCTTTTTTTTTACATGTCTTGCAAAAATAGGAGTAGCAAATAAGTTATCAACTGGGATATCAAAAAATCCTTGAATTTGACCTGCATGCAAATCTACGGTCACAACTCTATCTGCTCCAGCTTTAGTGATCAAGTTTGACACAAGTTTTGCTGAGATTGAAGTTCTTGGAACAACTTTTCTATCTTGTCTAGCATAACCAAAGTATGGAATAACAGCAGTTATATTCTTTGCAGATGATCTTTTTAATGCATCTATACAAAGTAAAAGTTCCATAAGATTATCGTTAGCAGGTGATGAGACTGATTGAATAATAAAGATACTATTTCCTCTAATATTTTCATTTATTTCAACATAAATCTCACCATCAGAAAAATTTCTGATACTGGAATTTACCAATTTAGACTTTAAATATTTTGCAATATTTTTGCTAAGAGGTTTATTGCTATTACCGGATAATAATTTCATTAAAAATCTAATTAAGCATAATTATTGAAATATTTCTACCATAATCATTATGTTTTAATTTTAGAGCTCTTCTTGCACTGAAAAATTTATTTTTTATATCAAAAGTATCAATTTTTAAAACATCTATATGCTTAATCTTTATAATTTTGAGCGAAGTATATATATAATTAGTTAAATCAAAGTATAATTTATTTTTTTTTCTCTTAAAAAATTTAATATTTTTTTTATCTCTTTTTATAAATTTTTTCTTAAAATCATCTTGAACTTCATAGTTTTTTGCAGAAATAGTTGGACCAATAACTGCTGTAATATTTTCTAATCTACAACCTTTTTTGATCATAAATTTAATCACTCTATTTATTATGCCTTTAAATGCGCCTTTCCAGCCCGCATGAATTGCTGCTATCATCTTTATTTTATTGTCATAAATTAATATTGGCGCACAATCAGCTGTTAAAACAGCAATAGGCAAGTTTTTTTGATTAGTAATAATAGCATCAGCTTTAGGTTTCTTTTTAATTTTATACTTTTCATCAATAAATATAAATTTATTGCTATGAAATTGACGGACTAAAAAAATATTTTTTGCATTTTTGCTAATTTTTTTTCTAACTTTAAGTAAATTTTTTTTAATATCTTTTTTATTATCTAATGATCCAGGCCCACAGTTTAAACTTTTGTAAATGTTTTTAGAATAACCACCAATACTATTAAAAAAGCCATGTTTTAAATTTAATAATGTTAATTTTTTTGATCTAATCAATTTCAAAACCTGTTTTAAATTTATTTGTTTTCTTTTTTATAAGCATTACTTTAAAAAGTTCGCCCATTTGTTTTTCATCTATAAGTCGTCTAATTCTATAAAATAAGTCTGATTTTTTTGAAAAAGGTATATTTTCACTTATAATTTCTGCTCTTTGGACTATTCCCATACTAGTTAAAAATTTTTTTTGATTAGTGATTATGGAATTTAAATCATCAAATTGATCTATAAATTTTTTATATAAATTAAAGTTGATATTATAAGTTATATCTGAGTCCCCAATATCTTCTAAAATACTTGAAAATTTATGATTATTTATTGCTTGTAGTGTTTCACGCATTTTAAAATTTAAATATCCATAATCAATTATTAGTATTCCGCCGTCATTTTTTTTAATTAAATTACAAATATTATTTAAATATTCAAATGACCCTGGTGAATATTCAATAATTTCTTGATCTTTTGAAATTTCAAAGTTTAATTTTTGTTCAATAATTTTTATATCTGTTGATTGCTCTTTAAATTCAGCTTTTTCTTCTTCTTTTAAATCAACAAATCTCTCAACCCAACCCTCTTTTTTTCTAAAAAATTGTTTAATTGGAAGTGCATCAAAAAACTCATTGGCTAAAAATATTGTAGGAAATGAATTGGTAATTTCTATATTTTCTATCCATGTTATTTTTTCAGACTCTAAATTTATTTGTTGTTTTTTTTTTAAAAATTCACTTTTTTCATGTATTAGAAAATTACAATTAAGAAAACATTCTGGAAAATTTTTTAGTGTTTCGGCTATAACCTTCATCATTTCACCATTCCCAGCTCCAAGCTCAACCAAATTGAATTTTTTTGGTGATCCAATACTTTTCCAAAAAGTTACTACCCAAATAGCAATTATTTCTGAAAAAAGTCTTGTAATATTTGGAGCAGTAATAAAATCACCCTCTTTTCCAAAGGGGTTTTTCTTCATGTAATACCCTTTATCTTTATCGTAAAGCGCAAACTCTATAAATTGATCTAAGGGTAAATCTTTATTATTTGTTCTCATTTTTAAGATAAAAAAGAATTATTCCGGTTGCAGCAAATACCAAACTAATTATTTGGCCCATAGTTAAATTCAAAATTAAATAGCCTATTTGTTCATCAGGAACCCTGAAAAATTCTACAAAGAATCTAAATAGAGAATAAAAAATTAAAAATAATCCTGAAATTAAACCAGGTTTCTTTAAATAATTCTTATTAATAAAATAAATTAATATTAAGAATAAAATTATACCTTCTAAAATAGCCTCATATAATTGTGAAGGGTGTCTAGACAAATTATCTACTTTAATGAAAATAACAGACCAAGGTACGTCTGTAGTTGTTCCATAAAGTTCTGAATTTATAAAATTAGCTAATCTTCCAAAAAAAATTCCAATTGGTGCAACTAATGATACTTGATCCAAATAAGAAAATATATTTTGATTATTTTTTTTGGCAAAAATATAACTTGAGGCAATCACTCCTAGCAACCCCCCGTGAAATGACATTCCTCCTTGCCAAATCTTAAAAATATCTAAAATATTTTCAGAGTAATAGGAAAAATTATAAAATATAATATAACCTAATCTTCCACCTAAAATTATTCCAATGATAAGGTAAGTAATATAGTCATCAAATTTTTCACTTATATCTGAGTTTTTGATAAATACTTTTTTGCATAAGGTCCAGCCAATTACAATTCCTAAAATATAGGCTAAAGAATACCATCTGATTTCAAATGACATAATTTGAAAAGCAACTGGGTCAAAATTATTGATGAACATTTTAAATAATACTTATAATGTATATCTTAAATATGAAAAATTCTAAATTTATAATTGATAAACTGGGTAAACTTTTTGAACAAGGGATAATTTCGTCAAAAGATCTTAGTTCAGAGCTTTTTAATATTTTAAAATCTAAAAGAGATGAAATTGTTTTTAAGATGAAGCTTGTAAGTAAAGATGAATTTGAGGTTTTAACCAAAAGAGTCGAAAATTTAGAAAATAAAATTAAAAAACTAGAAACAAAAAAAAAAGCTAAACGGGTAAAAAAATCTTAACAGATAATCCGTTCATTTTAGATTTATCAAGTGTTATACTGCCTCCATGAGATCTTATGATATCTGATGCAATAGAAAGCCCCAAACCTACGCTTGATTTTGAATCTGCTCTACCTTTGTCAATTTTATAGAAAGGTTTGAACACATTTTCATGTTCTTTATTAGGAATACCGGGGCCGTCATCATCAATTGTGATAAATAAATTTGTATTTTTTTTATGAAGTTTGATTTTGACCTTGCCTCCATATTTTAAAGCATTATCTATTATATTATTTAGACATCGATTAATTAAATTTTTTCTACCATTTATATAAACCCTAGGTGTTAAATCATTTTCAATATTTTTATTATTATATTTATTAACAACCTGATCTATCAATTCTGATAAGTTAAACATTTCATTTTTTTCAATATAGGATGAGCTTGTAAATTGAAGGTATTCATTAAGCATTTTTTCCATTTCGTTAATATCTTCAGCTAATTTATTGGCTAAATCCTTATCTTCAATAAAAGCAATTTGTAATTTCATTCTTGTAAGAGGGGTTCTCAAATCATGACTTATTCCAGATAGCATTTCATTTCTTTGATTTAAATGTCGAAGAATTCTTTTTCTCATCATTTCAAACTCATGTCCTGCTTGTCTAATTTCCATAGCACCAGATGGCCTAAACTCCTCTAACTCCTCACCTTTGCCAAACCTTTCTGCGGCACGTGCAAGATTAGTAATAGGTCTAGTTTGGTTTTTTAAAAATATTAATGAAATCATTACCATTATAATTGCTGGAACAGTTATCCACAGTGCAAAAATTCTTGCTGACGAACTTGAAACTCTATCTTTAGGGACTAAGAATTTAAAATATCCATCTTCATATTTAATTCTTATATCAATTAATTCCTTATAATTGGTTGTATTAAACCAAAACTCACCAAGATTAAAGTTAGACTTTAATTCTCTTCGCAGGGTTCTATCAATTGGACTAAACCATCTTTCGTTATATTGATAATCAAAAGTTTGGTTATTAACTAATTCTATATTTAGATCTAAAAATAAAGAGAAAGTATTTTTTAATTCATCTTTGATAAGTTCTTCATTATCATAGACTTTAACAAACGTACTAATTTCGTTGATTAATGCTCTAGTCATTCCTTTATTGGTTTTAATCCAAAGGCTATCAAAAAACACAAAAGTTATAATTAATTGAAGAACTAAAACAGGAACAGCTACAATTAAAAGTGCCCGATAAAATAATCGTTTAGGTAATATTTTTTTTAAAAAATCACTCAATCCAAAGAACATATCCAGCACCTCTTATTGTTTGTAAATATTTTGGATTCTTAGGATCAATTTCAATTTTTTTTCTTAATCTTGTAATAATTACATCTATAGATCTCTCTTTATCTAATTCAATTAATTGACCAATGTCTTCTCTTGAAAAAGTTTTCCCTGGATTATTAATCATTCTTTCTAAAATTATTTTTTCTGTATTATTAATTTTAAACTCTTTATCATCTTTTAAAATTAAAAGTTTGTTTAAGTCAATTTTAACATTTTCAAACTCGATAATTCTAACTTGTTCAGTTTTGATTGTTTTGTTTAAAATATTTTTAATTCTAAGTATCAATTCTTTTGGCTCAAATGGTTTTGGTAAATAATCATCAGCTCCAATCTCTAAACCTTCAATTCTTTCACTTGCTTCACCTTTGGCAGTTAAAAGAATAATAGGAGTATCTAGTTTTTTTTTATGGTCTTTAATAAATTCAAGTCCATTTTTTCCTGGCATCATTATATCTAAAATAATTAAATCAAATTTAATAATACCAATTTTTTCTGATGCATTTTCTGCACTATCTGCAGTTGTGACTAAGAAATCATTTTCATTTAAATATTTTTTAACTAAAGATCTTATTCCATCATCATCGTCAACAACAAGAATATGTGCAATAAATTTATCCATTTATAATTTTACTTAAAACATTGTCAAAATTGATTACTTCCTCTGAACTCGAATTAAGTAATGCATTGTAAATTCTTTTTTTTTGCAAATCGAAAATTTCATTAAATATTTTTTTTCCTTTTTCATTTAAAAAAACATGTTTTACTCTTGTATCTTGATCGTCTTTTTTAAAAGTTACTATTTCTAATTTAATTAAATCTTTAAGAACTCTATTGAGGCTTTGTTTTGTTACTTTTAATCGTTTTAATAGCTCAGAAATTGAAATACCTTTGTACATCGATAACAGGTGAATAACTTTATGATGAGCTAAACCAATAGAATATCTATCTAATACCTTTTTTGCGTCTGAAAATGTTTCTCTGTAGCTAACAAATAATTTTTCAATTAAATCTTTTAGCTGTTCATCTTTTAAATATAAAAGTTCTTTCATTATAGGTAAGTTATATTGACATATTAAAGATACAAAGATAATTTTCACTTATAATTTAAAAAATTTCATACATGGTACCGTACGATAAAAGAACTGGAAAAATTTGGTATAATAGTGAGCTAGTTGATTGGGCTGACGCCAAGATACATGTCCTAAATCATGGACTTCATTACGCTAGTTGTGTTTTTGAAGGAGAGAGAGTTTACGATGGTTCAATATTTAAATTAGAGGAACATACTTCAAGACTTTTTTATTCAGCAAAAAGAATGGGTATGACAATTCCTTATTCTGAAAAAGAAATAAATGATGCCTGTAATAAAATTATCTCAGTTCAAAATGTAGAAAATGGTTATGTAAGACCTACTATTTGGAGAGGTAGTGAGATGATGGCAATTTCAGCACAACAAACAAAAATTCATGTTGCTATTGCTACTTGGGAATGGGGTTCTTATTTTGATCCAAAACTAAAAGTTGAAGGAATAAAACTAAATATTTCAAATTGGCGAAGACCTGCTCCAAATACAATTCCATGGGATACAAAAGCCTCAGGTCTTTACATGATCTGTACTTTATCAAAACACGAAGCAGAAAAAGAAGGGTACACCGACTCATTAATGTTAGATCATGATGGAAATGTTGCAGAAGCAACTGGTGCAAATATTTTTTTCAAAGATAAAAATGGAGAAATTCATACGCCTATTCCAGACTCTTTTTTAGACGGAATAACAAGAAGAACAGTAATTGAGATAGCAAAATCTAAGGGTATTAAAGTTCATGAAAGAAAAATAAATCCATCAGAACTTTCTAACTTTGTTGGATGTTTTTTAACTGGTACAGCTGCAGAAGTCACTCCAGTGTCTTGTATTGCGCAAAATCAATTTAAAGTATGCGAAACTATAATTGATTTGAATGAAAGTTATCAAGCCTTGGTAAGAAAGAAAAAAGCAGCTTAATCTTTATTGTCCTCTGATATTGCGTGATCAATTCCTTTACGCATGTAATCGTACCCAGTGAAAAGAGTTAAAAATGCAGAAAGCCAAAGAAGTATTATTCCAATTGTTTGAGCATTATAATCTTGAAAGTTTATAATCTTATTTCCTGTATCCCCTGAAAGTAAAAAAGCAATTGATACCATTTGTAAAACAGTTTTTAATTTTGCAAGATTAGATACTGGAAGTTTTATTTGTCCTTTAGCTAAAAATTCTCTTAATCCTGAAATTAAAATCTCACGAGTAAGAATAATTATTGCTGCTATAACTTCATAATTTCTAATAGTGCCATCCATTACCAATAAGATTAATGCTGTTGCTACAATAATCTTATCTGCAATTGGATCTAATAATTCACCTAATTTAGACTCTTCACCAAGCATTCGAGCTAACATTCCATCTAAAAAATCAGTGAATGAAGCGACAATAAACAATATTAATGCAGTTAAATCTCCATAAAAACCAGGTAGATAAAAAGCCAAGACAAAGAACGGGACAATTATAATTCGTCCAATTGTTAATATATTTGGAATTTTTTTTAACATAATTATTCGTGAAAAAAGTTATATATCTTTTTTGCAACTTTTTCCTCAACACCTTCTACAGATTTTATTTCATCAAAGCTAGCTGACTCAACAGATCTAGCTGAACCAAAATGGTTTAATAATGCTCTTTTTCTAATAGCTCCAATGCCATCGATTTGGTCTAGCAATGATTTTGATAATCCTTTGGCTCTTTTTGCTCTATGGGAGGTGATTGCAAATCTATGCGCTTCATCTCTAAGTCTTTGCATGAAGAATAAAGTTGGATCATTTTTTTCAAATTTAAAACTTTTACCATTAAAGAAGAAAGTTTCATCTCCGCTGTTTCTAAATTTACCTTTCGCAATAGCAATCATTGGGAGATCATGAAGACCCAATTCATCTAACACCTCTTTAGCTGAGGAATATTGCCCCTTTCCACCATCAATTAGAATTAAATCAGGAAGCGTTAAATAATTTCCTTTTTCTAAAATTGCCCTTTTAAACCTTCTAGATAAAACTTCTTTAAGCATAGCAAAATCATCTTGTTCAGCTCCTTTTGTTTTAATATCAAATTTTCGATATCTCTTTTTAACAAAACCTTCATTACCAAAAGTAACCATTGCCCCAACACTATTTGTGCCTGAAATATGACTGTTGTCATAAACCTCAACTAAATTGATTGAATTTTTTAGATTGAATTTTTTAGCCACTCCCTCGAATAAATTTTTATTATTATTTGTTTCATAAAGCTTCCTGTTTAATGACTCCTTTGCATTTTTTTCAGCCATTGCCACGACTTTTGCTTTTGTTCCCTTTTTAGCTGTATTGATAGAAATAGTATTTCCTTCTTTTTTACTCAAAGTTTCTTCTATTAGTTTCTTATCTTTTATATCGCTGTTGATAATAACTAACTTAGGAACAGTTTTATTTTCATAAAATTGCATTAAGAAAGAAGACATGATTTCCGACACATCTTGATCAGGATCGTGTTTAGGAAAGTATGCTTGATTACCCCAATTTTGTTTTGATCTATAAAAAAATACTTGAATACAAGCTTTGCCAGATTCTTTGTACCCAGCAATTACATCAGCATCAACTAAGTTTGCTTCATTAATTCTTTGAGAGGATTGAATTATATTTAAAGATTTTATTCTATCCCTATAAATTGAAGCTTTTTCAAAATCGAGTTCATCACTAGCAGCCTCCATTTCTTTAGAAAGATTTTTTTGTATATCTCTTGATTTACCGGATACAAATTGAATTGCTTGATCTACTGTTTTTTTATAATCAGATTTATCTATATAACCAACACATGGTCCAGAACATCTTTTAATTTGATACAGTATACATGGTCTTTTTCTATTTTTAAAAGTTCCATCATCACAAACTCTTAGCTGAAATATTTTTTGGAGCATTTTAATTGTCCAGTTGGCAGTACCTGCGGATGCAAAAGGACCAAAATAAAACCCTTCTTTTTCTTTTTTACCTCTATGCTTCATTACTCTTGGCCATTGCTCCTTCTCTCCAATAAATATGAAAGGAAATGATTTATCGTCTTTAAGTAAAATATTAAATTTTGGTTTATGTTTTTTGATTAAATTAGCTTCTAAAAGTAAAGCCTCACTTTCATTTGCGGTAGTTGTGATTTCAATTTTAAAAGTCTGAGATAGCATTCTCTCCGTTCGAATGATGTGATTTTTTTCAGAAACATAACTTTTCAATCTATTAGGTAAATTTTTAGCTTTACCGACATATAGAATATCATCTTTGTGATTAAGCATTCGGTAAACGCCGGGACTTTTAGGAATTAATGGAAGCTCTTTTTTTATTACTTCTTTTCCAAGTTCAGAGCTTTTCATGACTTCTTTTTTTGGTAATTTGGATACCAACAGAGGTACATTCTTTTAATATCTCTAATTTTTCTATTTGCAGCATTATTTTGCCAATACGCTTGTCTTTAAAAAGCACATCAAAAACATCCTCTGCAAGTGTTTCTAAAAAATTATAATGCTTATTTTTAGTAAGCTTTTTGATTAATTTTACTACCTGCCCATAATTGACAATAGATTTGATATCTTTATCACTTGTCGGTTTTTTATCTTCATAGTCAATTTCAAGGCTAAATTTTACTTTTTGAGGTTTTTCTTTCTCAAAATCATAATAACCAAGTTTTAAATCTAAAGTTAGTTCTTTAATAAGAATTTTTTTTTCGTAATTAAAAAGACTTTTATTTTTATCTATTTTTACAATCTTTAAATTATTTTTTTTCATTCTTTTCCTATTACGTCAGGTGTTTGCCAATTTAAATTTTGACCACTATCAATTGCTAACACTTGTCCTGTAATTGAACTGTTTTTGATAAAAAAGTCAACTGCATTACAAATTTCATTTACATCCACCTGTTTTCTTAAAGGGGTTGCTAAATACTGTTTTTTAAAGTGTTTATCACTTTGTCTTTTATTTTTAATGGTTGGGCCAGGAGCAATCCCATTAACTCTTATCTTAGGAGCCAGGCTCATGGCAGTAGTTTTAGTTAAAGTATAAAGGCCAGTTTTACTTATTGTGTAAGAAAAGAAAAAAGGGGTTAATTTAAATACTCTTTGATCTATTATATTAATAATATTGTTATTTTTACCCTTAATATTTTTTGCAAATTCTTTAGACAATAATGCAGGTGTTCTTAAATTTGTTCTCAAATGTTTGCCCCAACTATCAGTAGTAAAATTTTCTAATTTATCATTTTCAAATAGGGATGCGTTATTAATCAAACAATCAAAATATTTTAATTTTGATTTTGCATATTTGACTATTTTATTAACATCAACTTCTTTACTTAAATCTCCCTTAACTAAGTAAATTTTAGTGCCGTTTTTTTCTAATTCTTTCCTTAAGCTTTCAGCTTTAGATTTTGATTTATTATAATGGATTAATATTTCTTTATTGGGACCAGATAATTTTTTTGCAATTGCGGCACCAATTCTAGTAGCACCTCCAGTAATTATTATTTTATTTGCTTCCATTTTTTTTTACCTTTTTGTGCTCTTGTACCCGGTAGTCCCATTGTGGATCTACCTTTTGGATAAATTTTATTTTTAGAACTATATTTTTTTACCTTTGGATTTAAAGTAATTTCTAGTTCAGAAGCCTCTAGTTTTCTAATTTCATCTCTAATTTTTGCAGCTTCTTCAAATTCAAGGTTAGTGGCAGATTCTTTCATTCTCTTATTAAGAGCCTTTAGGTGTTTTTTAAGATTTCCACCTATATTTTCATCAGTTCCAACTTTGACGTAATCTTTTTCATAGACACTCTCTAAAACATCACCAATTTCTTTTTTAATGCTGGTTGCATCAATTTTGTGTTTTTTGTTATAAGCAACCTGAATAGATCTTCTTCTATCTGTTTCTTTAATCGCATTTTTGATACTCTTTGTCTCTTTATCTGCATAAAGAATAACTCTACCGTCTAGATTTCTAGCAGCTCTTCCAATTGTTTGTATTAATGAAGTTTCTGATCTTAAAAACCCTTCCTTGTCTGCATCTAAAATTCCAACTAATGCACACTCAGGTATATCAAGTCCTTCTCTTAAAAGATTAATTCCAACCAAAACATCAAACACACCTAGTCTTAGATCTCTCATGATTTCTATACGCTCCAAGGTGTCGATATCAGAGTGCATATATCTCACTTTAATACCATTTTCATGAAGGTATTCTGTTAAGTCTTCAGCCATTTTTTTTGTTAAGGTAGTTACCAGTACTCTGTAGTTGTTATTGATTACTTTTACACATTCATGCATCAAATCATCAACTTGGTTTTTAGCAGGCTTTATTTCTACCGGAGGATCTATCAATCCTGTTGGTCTAATAACTTGTTCTACATATTTATTTTTTGTTTGTTTTAACTCCCAAGGACCTGGTGTTGCTGATACAAAAACAGTTTGAGTTCGCATTGCATCCCATTCTTCAAATTTAAGTGGTCTATTATCCATACAAGAAGGTAATCTAAACCCATATTCTGCAAGATTACTTTTTCTAGATCTATCTCCTTTGTACATTCCATTTAACTGAGGAACTGTTACGTGACATTCATCAACAAAAATTAATGTATTATCTGGAAAATATTCAAACAGAGTTGGAGGAGGCTCACCTGGTTTTCTACCAGATAAAAACCTTGAGTAGTTTTCAATTCCAGCACAAGAACCAGTTGCTTCGATCATTTCTAAATCAAATTTAGTTCTCTCCTCTAATCTTTGCGCCTCGAGTAATTTATTTTGTTCTTTGAATTTTTTTAATGTTGCTTCTAATTCTCTTTTAATTTTAATTATAGCTTGCTCAATTGTTGGTTTTGGAGTGATGTAGTGACTATTTGCATAAACTTTAATAACATCAAGTTCATTTACCAAATCTCCTGTTAAGGGATCAAACTCTTCTATTTTTTCTAGCTTATCTCCAAATAAACTTAATCTCCAGGCACGGTCTTCTAAGTGAGATGGAAAAATTTCAAGATATTCACCTCTAGCTCTAAAAGTTCCTCGATAAAAATTTTGATCATTTCTTTTGTATTGAAGCGCTACTAAAGATTTTATTAATTCTTCTCTGTTATAATCATAATTAGTCTTTAAGCTTAAAGTCATTTTACTGTAAGCTTCAACAGAGCCTAATCCATAAATACAAGAGACACTTGATACAATGATAACATCATCACGCTCAAGAAGTGATCTTGTTGCTGAGTGACGCATTCGATCGATTTGTTCATTTATTGATGCTTCCTTTTCAATATAAGTGTCCGATCGTGGAACATATGCTTCTGGCGTATAGTAATCATAGTAAGATACAAAATATTCAACTGCATTATCTGGAAAAAAGGATTTCATTTCTCCATACAGTTGAGCTGCTAATGTTTTGTTGGGTGCAAGAATTAATGCTGGTCTATTAGTTTTCTCAATTACTTTTGCCATCGTAAACGTTTTTCCAGATCCAGTTACACCCAGTAATACCTGACTTAATTGATCTTTATTTGCGCCATTAACTAATTGTTTAATTGCTTCAGGTTGGTCGCCTGCAGGCTTAAAATCAGTTTTCATTTGAAATTTTCTTCCACCCTCTAGCTTAGGGCTTATTGCAGGATTTTTATTCTGCACAGCTGTAATTAAATCTTGATAAGTATTCTGCATTATTTATAAAACTAGTAGATTAAAATTATATTTCAATGAGCATAATATCAGACAGTTTAAAAAGAATTAAACCATCACCAACTATTGCTGTTACTCAAAAAGCAAGAGAATTAAGAGCTGCAGGCAAAGATGTAATTGGCCTAGGTGCCGGTGAACCAGATTTTGATACTCCAGACAACGTAAAGAATGCAGCAATTAAAGCTATTAAAAATGGAGACACTAAATATACAGCAGTAGATGGAACCCCAGCATTGAAAAAAGCGATTATTGCTAAGTTTAAAAGAGAAAATAAATTAAGTTACTCAGCAGATCAGATCACAGTTGGAACTGGTGGAAAACAAGTTTTATACAATGCATTCATGGCCACTTTAAACAAAGGTGATGAAGTTATAATTCCAGCGCCTTTTTGGGTATCTTACCCAGATATGGTTTTGTTAGCGGGAGGAAAGCCAAAAATAGTTAAATGTACTGAGCAAGAAGGATTTAAACTTACACCATCAAAATTAAGAAAAGCTATTACAAAAAAAACAAAATGGTTAATTTTAAACTCACCCTCAAATCCAACAGGTGCAGGTTACACTAAAAAAGAAATTGAAGAATTAGCAAAAGTTTTGATTAAAAATAAAAAAGTTCATATTTTGAGTGATGATATTTATGAGCATATTAAATATGATAATTTTAACTTTTATACAATCGCACAAAATTCTAAGTTAAAAGATAGAACTCTTACTATGAATGGTGTTAGTAAATCTTATGCAATGACAGGTTGGAGAATAGGTTATGCAGCAGGTCCAAAAGATATAATTAAAGCAATTGGTAAAATTCAATCACAATCTACATCAAACCCATCTTCAATAAGTCAAGCAGCAGCTGTTGAAGCTTTAAATGGTAATCAAGGTTTTATTCAAAAGAGATCAAAGGCTTTTAAAGAAAGAAGAGATTTCGTTGTTAAAAGTTTAAATAATATCAAAGGAATTAAATGTTTAACACCTAATGGTGCTTTTTATGTATTTCCAAGCTGCAAAGGTCTCTTAAACAAAAAAACAAAATTAAAAACAGATACTGATTTTGTTCAAAAATTACTTGAGAAATCAAATGTTGCTGTAGTACAAGGATCAGCCTTTGGATTAGATGGTTATTTTAGAATTTCATATGCTACTTCAATGCAAAATTTAAAAAAAGCAATGGAGAGAATAAAAACTTTTTGTGAAAGTTTATCTTAAGAAGTGAAAACAGCCTTATTATTTGGTGCATCTGGGTTAGTTGGAAGCCATGTTTTAAATCAATTAATTAGTAATAATAGCTATTCAAAGATTAAGTTATTTGTTCGTTCATCAATAGATATAAGCGATCCAAAGATCGAAATTATTCAAACAGATTTTAATAATTTAGAAAATCATAGAGAAGATATTAAAGGGGATGATTGCTTCTTTTGTATTGGTACAACAAAGCAAAATTCACCAGATAAAAGTGAGTATCGAAGGGTTGAGCTTGAGGTTCCAAAACAAATTGCTCAAATAGCAAAATCAAACTCAGTAAATTCATTTGTTTTTATCTCATCTGGTTATGCAGATCCAAAAAGTTCAGGAGACTATTTAAAATTTAAAGGTGAAGTTGAAGAAGAATTAAAAAGACTTAATTTTCCAAAGCTTGGAATTATGAGACCTTCTTTTCTATTGGGTGATAGAAAAGAAAAGAGAGTAGGCGAGAAAATAGGAATTTTTGTATTTAAACTATTATCACCTTTGTTTTTAGGGCCTCTAAAGAAAATGAAACCCATTCATTCAGCAACTGTTGCAAAAGCAATGATTGCGATTACTCAAAATGATAGTTCACAAACAATTTTTGAGTCTAACGAGATATCAGAAATAATTAACTAACCTTTAAACCAAACCAAGTCTTATTACTGAGTTTCCAGCATCTTTGATGCTATCTCGTGCTGGTTTAAATTTTATCCCCAATAAGTCTTCAGCATAGGAAGTGTCTGTTTGCATTAAAATTCCTAGTTCAGGTACCATAAGTTTTGCAGATGAGTCTAAGTAACTAATCAACTTTAACATGAAATTTGGCATTTCTTTTTTTGGCAGTTTTTTTGCGTACTGTGGAAACTCTTCTTGCATAATTTTAGAAATTTCGAGCATTTTTTTAACTTCTGAACCAATTAATAAACGTCTTCCATTTACTTTAGAATTTTTCAATGAAAGTACATGTGCTTTTGCAACATCTTTTACATCAGAAATCAATATCCCAAAATTTGGAGCCATTGGATATTTTCCTTTAAGGAAAAGTTGAACATATTTAGTTGATGTATTTTCTTTATCATCTAATGCATCACCATTAACACCACCTGGATTAATTACAGTTAATTTATCTTTCAATCCTTTACTTTCCATTAATTCCCATGCAGCTTTTTCAGCTTTAGTTTTGGATACAATATAATCAGTAGATCCACTCCATTCAGTATCTGACCAATCGTTTTCTACGACATTGTAAGGATTAGTTCTATTGGGTCTTTTAAACATTGCAGCTATTGATGATGTTAGAACTATCTTTTCAACATTAGCTTCTATACCTGCATTTAAAACTCTTAAAGTTCCACCTTTAGCAACTGGAACTAAAGCCTCTCTATTTCTTGAACTTTTCATGGGATAAGGAGAAGCAGTATGTATAATATATTTACAGTCTTTAGCAGCTTCGTTCCAACCCTCATCTTTTAAAAGATCTAATTCAACAAATGATAATTTATCTGTTGAAACATATTCGCTTAGAGTTTTTTTTGTTTTCTCTAATGAGTTTTGACTTCTTACAGTTCCTAAAACTTCATATCCAGAGTTTAATAATTCAATAGCTATATGTTTTGCTATCCATCCACTTATTCCAGTTAATAATACTTTATCTGCCATTATATTTACCCTTCTATTTATAATTAGTTATCAATCTCGAATTAGTGAGATAGGAATTTTTCGGCTTCTAATGCTGCCATACAACCCATTCCTGCAGCTGTAACGGCTTGTCTAAAAGTTTTGTCTTTAACATCACCTGCAGCATAAACTCCAGGGACATTGGTTTCAGTAGAATCTGGTTTTGTTAATAAGTAACCTTCTTTATCCATATCTAATTGTTCTTTAAATAAAGATGTTGCAGGATCATGACCAATTGCAATAAATAAACCGTCAATTTTTAATTCATCAATCTTATTAGTCTTTAGATTTTTAACTTTAATCCCTGTAACATTTTTAGGTTCACCGTCACCAATTACTTCATCGACAGCACTATCCCAAATGATTTCAATTTTTTTATTTTCCATTAATTTCTTTTGAAGCATCTTTTCAGCTCTTAACTCATCTCTTCTATGGATTAGTTTTACCTTTGATGCAAATTTTGTAAGAAACATTGCTTCTTCAACAGCAGCATTACCACCACCAACAACTGCAACAACTTTATCTTTAAAGAAAAAACCATCACAAGTAGCACATGCAGAAACTCCAAAGCCTCTAAATTTTTGTTCAGAT